>Ga0315316_10004733_pt1 | contig 9979 bp, 8 predicted proteins | sample M160m3416metaG_FD_203702 | JGI IMG/M metagenome (GOLD analysis project Ga0315316, IMG submission 203702) | Ammonia-oxidizing marine archaeal communities from Monterey Bay, California, United States - M1 60m 3416 | ecosystem: Environmental > Aquatic > Marine > Intertidal zone | place: USA... | reverse complement strand
CGCCGCCGCTCTCGAAAGCGCTCACTGGGACGGCCTTGCGTTCACCGAACATCCGGCCCCTGGTATCAACTGGCTTCAACGGGGCGGACATCAAAGTCTCGACCCCTTCATCGCCCTTGCCGGTGCCGCCACCGTCACAACCCGCCTGAGACTCCTCAGCTACCTTTCGGTATTGCCCTACCGAAACCCGTTGCTCCTTGCGAAGACCACGGCCTCGCTAGATCGACTTTCCCAGGGACGCTTCATCCTGGGAGCCGGCACAGGCTATTTGAAAAGCGAATTCCGGGCCCTCGGCGTCGATTTCGACGAGCGTAACGATCTTTTCGATGAGGCCCTCGATGTCCTTCCCCTCCACTGGAGCGGCGAGCCATTCAGTTATAGAGGCCGTCACTTCGAGGCGAAGAATACGATTGGCCGACCTAGGCCAACCAGAGAGTCGATTCCCATCTGGATCGGCGGCAACGCGAACATCACGCTCCGTCGAGTCGCCGAGCGCGCACAGGGGTGGATGCCACTGCTTGGCCCGGATGAAATGTTCGCGACTACACGCACGCCCCACCCCGGCTCTGAGAGTGGCATCGCAGAAACGATCGCCTCCCTCATTCCTAGCTTCGAGCAACGGGGGATCCCTCTCGACGTCGCGATCCCGTACATGGATCGCAGCATTGCGAGACCACGGCAGGATCATGCGCGTCACAAGGCGGCATTCGAGGCGCTCGAAAACATCGGATGTACGTGGGCCGTAATCAACGTACCGCCCACGTCTCCGAAACATATGCTGGAGTTCATAGAATCTTTTTCCGAAGCCTACATACAGAACTGACAATTCCCCTTGGAGACAGGACTGACTTATCAGGCCGCCGGAATCCGTTCTACCTCACGAAGAGATGTTCCCCATGCTCGAGCCCATCATTCCCTTCCCCCCAGACTGCCCTCTCGGGGCAGGGTTGCCAGATGCACGTGGATCCAACAAAATCATCGATGAGCGGAGGCCGAGCCATTGCTGATGGGGGCTCCGGCCTCGACACGACGGAGTAGCCATGCCTACGCGCGATCAGGTCGAGACAGTCGTTCGAAGCCATTTCGACCTCTGGAACGCAGGCGACAAGAGCACCTGGAGGTCCATCTGGAATCCGGACCTCATCATGCTCGACCCGGTCGGCGAGCCGGAGAAGCGCGGCGTATCCGCGATCGAGAGCACTTGGGATCGAGCCTTTCAGCCAGGACACAGCTGGAACCTCGAGCCGATTTTCATGTCAGTTTGTGGGGATCAGGCCGCCGTTCACGTTCTCAATCACGCCAATCTCGGCGGTCGCAGATTTGAGCTCGAGACGATCGAAATCTATTGGGTCGGCGACGATGGAAAAATCGCGCGTTGCCATACCTATTTCACCGTGGAGGAAGGCATGGACCTGGATCCATATTGGATGCCGGAGAAAGCCTGATCGCGCTTCCATACGCCCCTCGCCGCACACCGAATCGCAACGACTCACCACCAGCTCGCGCTAATACACAAGCCCGTTAGGCACTCGTTCGAAAGAACGGCATTCGGGTTGGAACGACCGCTCAAGCCAATCCCTAGGCGCCTCTCGAATCGCACCCCTAGGACCCAGATCGCTTCCTCAACGGGAGCTCGTGGCCCAGCGTTGCTCGCATGAGCTCCGAGACGGGTCGGCGTCACCCTCGGCAGCACACCGACCGAGATCACCAAGTGTGTTGAGGGCAGCCTCCGGCCAGGCGCCTGGGGCCATGGCCGCGAATCCCGATCCGAACTGAAGGAGGTCATTCGACCCCGGATTCGGTTTCACCTCCGCCGGATCGTGCCTGCGTAGCCCTTCGAGCAATGCCGTCACCACCTCCATCCGCTCCGGAGATGCATGCCTCCCCACAGACGGTGTGGTAAAGCGGGGCAGGTCGGCGAGCAGCGCACGCAGGCCCCGTTCGTCCACGACCTCTGCTCCGTCGATCGGGAGGCCCTCCCCGAAACGGTAGAATTCAGCGCCCTCTCGAGCGAGACGTGCACACAGGTCGCTCAGATAGCGAGCACCATGGAAGTAATGCGAGTTCGTTGAAACTGCTTCGCCCTTTAGATTCCGTGCGGTAAAGCGTTCGGGGTAGCGTTCTTCGTTCGAGTCGAAATCGACACCCGCGAGAATGAAACGACGCGCGCCGAAGGAATGGGCGAGTAGGAGACTGATCTCCGAGATCGTAAGACAGGGCTCATCAATGACCGGCAATCCACAGGCTTCCCAGGCGAGTTGGTGGACATGTGGCGTACGTAGGTGAAAGAGGAAGCTGCGATCGATTCGTCGCTCAATCATTTGCGGCTCGCAAGACGTATCCGCGAGCAGCGCGTCGAAGGGAAGCTGCGGATCGACTTTGCAAGCCGCGAAAATGTCTGACGGATCTGCGCAGGTCGCGAAATCGATATGCGCGCCGGCGGCGGCAAGGGGCTTGAGGGCCTGAACGCAGGCCAGGAGTGCGCCGCCTTCCCGGGCGGCAATGAGGGGACTCGCGGCCCGTATAGACGGCCCTGCAGAGGCAATGATGGCGGTCTGGCCCTCGAGCATCTCGCTCAGATCCGCAACGGTGCCGCAGAACGGTAGGTTGCGAAGCGCTCGAAGGCTGCGCTCGCTCACGACAGCTTGGGAGAGTTCCAGTGGCCCGCGCCGTCCCAGCCGCTGCCGAACGGCGCGCGCGGCGTAGCGAGCTTCGAAACGACTCGTCACTTCGTATCCCGGGTGGATCACGAGGTGCGGTCGGCCGGAGTGGGCCGTGAACTCGACCAGGGCTCTGTCGAAGTCGGCCGGACCCGAGACGATCCGCAGCGATTTCCCGCCGGGCCACTTCCAGACTCGGGCTTCAGACTGGCCCCGTTGCCCCTTCGTTCTTCGCTTGCGATGGCCCTGCGGAGCACCGACCGAGGGGAGCTTGACCCCCATGGTGTCGATGGCTTCGCGGAGCGCCGGGAAGGGCTCCCAGACAAGAAGTGGCGGAGAACCTTGACAGCGGAGGGCCTCGATCAGGTATCCGAGCCCCGCCCCAATCAGGATCACAAAGTCTGCTTGCGTGCTTTGACAGTCTTCGATGATGCTACGAGCTGTCTGAGCGGCACTCTCGAGGGGGCGATAGCGACTTTCTGCGTAACGCCCGCCAATCTTCAGCGTGGGTAAGCCGGACCGAGAGGGCTCGACTTCCCAACCAACTTCGGCGAGTCCCTCGATGTGCTCGCCTCCATCAGTCGACTGGGTCGTCATTCTTTTCGTATCTCGACCAATTGGCGGCAAAGCTGCGCGCTCTAGCGTCATCGGTTCCACTCCCCGATGGTCGTATCAGGTGAAGACCCGATTTTTTCCGACTCGCCTCTCCTCCCGCCGGTACGGCGCCGCGTGGACGGAGCTCGAACGGTTCCAGCTTTTCGATGAAGCCGATTCCCTGCTCTCAGTGCAACGCCTGGCGCCAAAGGCGTTGCCTGATTTCTTGGGGAGCTCGCTTTTCAGAATGAAACGTAGGCAGTCGAGACGAAGGTCGACCCGCAGCGCACGAAACGGGCATCGAATGGGATGTGCAGTGGCCAGTGGGACTCGCCCCGCCTCCACTTGACTCAGAAGGAGATGTCCCATTGGAAGCGGACTCGACTTTCGTCGACGTTTTTCGCAAGGACATCGTCGTCGAGGGTCAGGTAGGAATAGTCGAGCGTGAGCTTGTTGTTGTGTCCTGCAAAGAACCAATTCGCCGCAGCCGTGAACTCCTGACGCGTATTCGTTCGCGTCCGAACCGTTTCATTCGGCTCACGGACGATCGCGTACCGGAAAGCCAGCTCGAGTTCTTCCGGAACGACGGCCAGGATCTCGTTGAAAAAGTAGCCGCTCTGCACGTATAGGCCGTAGAGGTCGTTGTCGTGGTTCGCATCATCCTCGTTAAGGGACCGATCGATGACGCGCTTCCAATGACCTTCCTGCTGGAACGAAAAACCCTGGTACTTGAATGCAAACTCCTGGACGGCCTGGTAAATCCGGAACTGCCCTTGCCGGGCATCCCCAGGCTCCGCAAATCCATCCAGATTCCCACAACCGCTCGATGACCATCGCGTACACTTTCCTGTACTCGTTGCAGCACCGAATGCGAGGCTAGCCGTAGGCTTTTTCGTCCGCTCTACATCCGTCTGCCGTAATTTGAGGTCACGGCCCAGGAAATTCCACTGGATCCGACCCGTATACATCATGTTATTGTCGTCGTTCGCGACGCCGCGGCCCTCACCCGTAAAGACTCCAAAGGCGTACCGCAAATCGCCGGGCGTCCCCTTGAACAGATGCCCTCGGAGGCTGACCCCCATCTGCCGATCGATCGTGAAAATCCGGTTCACGATCGACCGCTCGACGAACTCCTGCCGCCCGGACGAATCGACCCGTTCGCGGTTGTAGTCGATCTTCCACTGTCCAACACGGAGACCGATCTGTTCGTACTTCGCGACATCGATCCGATAATCGATGACTCGGGTGCTCGACTTAGAGCTGGAATCATCCGCGTCGCGCGTCGGCTGAAGATCCAGCTCGAAGTAGTACTTGAGCCAGGGTCGGTAGCCATGACCACCGATCTTCATACGGAGTCGGCGAGCTTGAAAGGTGACCTGCTCCGTTCCACGAAAGTCGCTGACCTGCCTCGGGTCGCTACGTGTCGGCCAGGTGAGACGAAACTGGAATCGCCACTGGAGGTTCGTCTCCCAATTTCCATCTAGACTCTCCAGGCGCAGCCCCTTGCTCCCGTAGCTCGCCCGAACCGGAAACTCCTCGTCGAGCCTCTTTTCGAGAAAGGCGTTGATCTTGTCGGAAAGGAGCGGATCGTCGGCCTCCTCGCTCTGCTCAATGCCACCCTCCGCGGAGGCAGGCGGCATGGCCGGCGAGGCTGGGGCCTCGACCGAGTCGGCCGATTCGTCCGTCAGCATTTCGTACTGATCCTCGGAAATCGACCCGTTCTCCAGCAGAAAATCGAGCAAGCGCTGCTCGCGCTCGCTCGCACCCGCCCATTGCGCGAAAAGGAGCGAACTGAGAGAGACCATCAGCAGAAGCCGCATCGCTCTGAAAGTCACGTAGACACACCTCGGGTTGGGGTTGGACGTGTGATGGCGCCGCTCTCACTCGACGGGTCACTCTGCTCACACGGCGAACACGATCGCGATATAATGTGTCATTCCCGTGACGCCAACGTGAAAAACTCGAAGCGCCTGTCGCAAAGCGCCGGCTGAGCAGGAACCCGAGGCGCCATCGCCGGGGGCATCCCTCCCGAAAACCCGGACCGACTTCGCGGACCTCGATCCATCGGTGAAGTTCATTGCCTCCATTTGAGTCGCCCAGCACGTGCCACCCCGCCTGTCCCGACCAAAACCCTCCATGCCCTTTGCCGGGCGGTCTCTCTGGATGGAGATTCGTCCAGGTACTCTCCCTGTCGTGCTTTCGCTGATGGACTCCAATCTGCCCCATGCGGCAATTCGCCCCGTTGATCATCCCCAGCTTCGTCATCGGAGCCATCCAATCGATGGACGAACGCCCTCGCAGCGTTCGCGAGGCAATCGACGGCGACGACGACGCCGACCTTGCGCTGCTCGGTGTGAGGCATTCCCTCAGCCCCCGCTCTGCCGCGCGCAAGACAAAAGCGTTTGGGGGATTCCTGCGAACGCACTTCTATTCCGAACTTCGGACATCCAATGGCCCTCGCCTCGATGCCCCCGGCGGCGCTGGCCCCTCCCACTCCCGAAATGCCGGCCCCAGCGATCCCCGAACGGTTCGGGACGACGACAGGACCACCCTGGAGCGTCGACCTATTTGTTTTGCCGACCTCCAGGCGACCTTTGCAGGCATCCGAGCGGTCTTCTTCGCACCCCCCTGCCCTTTCTCGACCAGAACAGCACGATGCCGCTCGTCAACGCCCCGAGTCAAAACCCCACCAAGAGCCCCGACTTCCACTTCGATCGGATCATTTCGAATGCTAGGTCGTGGTCGGCTCGTCTCTCTCGCTCCCTTGGGTCGTCGCAGAGATGCCCCCCCCTGAATCTTTCAAAGTCCCTCGCGTGGATAGGGATCAACGCGGCGAGTCCACCACGTGGGAAGCGGTTTGGAGAGTGCCCGGGCACCGCGCCTCCGCGCGCTCCATCCACGCCTTGATCGCATCTTCGAACTTGATTCCCGCTCTGATCCGGCCGGTCCCGAAGGCGAATCGGATCGTGAAAATCCTGCTCCCGACTCTGATCACGCTCCTCGTGCCGTTCCACTTCACGCGCAAACGTGTGCGCACCGATTCTGCACTCACGGCATTCGATACGGACGAGGACCCCGCACCGCCGCAAGAGACCCTGCGCGTAGGATACCTAGAATCCCAAAATCTCGATTCGAGTAGGGCGAGGGCTCCCACGGCACATGGCCAGAGCCCGCCACAAGCGCATTGGACGACGAAGACGGGGGAAGCCCCTGAAGAAGCCGGCGCGCGCCGTCCCAAGAGCAGGGACTCCCGCTGGCGAAATCGGCTGGACGCCGACGTCAGCTCATCGTCTCCCGGGCGAAAAGTTGCGCCAAGGTCTAATCTGCTCGCCTGAGAGGAGCGCGGTGACGCGCCCCAAGAGGCGGATAGACGTAACAGTGACCGATGCGGGGGTCACCGTGCCGAATCGAGGACTCGATGGATCGCTGGTTCCACATCGCCGAACAACTCTTCCGTGCTGAGGCGCAGGCGATGTTCTATGTGCTTCTCGGCATTTCTGGCATAACGCTTCTCGAATGCTTCATTCCCGCTGAAACGGGACAAGGCTGGGTCGGTCGAGCGCGCAACATTGCGTACCTTCTCCAACTGAAATTATTCGGCGTTTTGGCAATCGCGGCGTGGTATGCCTGGGGCCCGGCAGTCGACGGCGTAAAAGTCGATGTCGGCTCGCTGCCGACCGCACTGCTCGTCGTGGCCAATCTCGTCGCAATCGACTTGCTCTACTACTTCTACCACCGCGCTCAGCACCGCTTCCGCTTTCTCTGGGCCATTCACGAACTCCACCACGCGGACGCGGAGTTGAACGCAACCTCGAGCTACCGCACCTACTGGCTCGAAGCGCCAGTTCAGTTGGTCCTCGTCTTCACACCCACTGTGGTCTTGTTTGGCAGTCTCGGGCCCAAGCACGGCCTGATCGTGCTCTGCGTCTCACTATTTTTCCTGATCTTCTCGCACGCGAATCTACGCCTGCATCTCGGTCCCCTGACCGGTTGGGTGATCGGCCCCCAGGTCCACCGCGTGCATCATTCGAGACTGCCCGGCCATCGAGATCAGAACTTCGCCCAGTATTTCCCCTTCCTCGATCGGCTCTTCGGAACATTCCACCCCCCGGCGCATGATGAGTTTCCACCGACAGGTGCGGAGGGTCTAGCCTCGGACGCGCCGCTTTGGACCGCACTCACCGCGCCCTTCCGAATCTGGCTTTCGCGGAACTGACCGGTTCCGCCGAAGGCCACTCGATCATGTCATGGCCGGACCAAAACCCGCCAAAGACGTTCTGGCCTTAGAAGGGCAGATTGCGCTTCCGCTCGGCAGACCTGTGCCGAGAGATCATCAAGACGCGCTTCAGCCTTTGGCGTGATCCACAAAATCGAAGGGGGCTCGAAACCATGGATCGCCCCGCTCTACGGCGACGACCGCAGCCTCGAGTTGCTCCACAGCGGCCTTTTCCGGCTCGCCGCTGAGTAGGGCACGAAGATTGGGCCCCCCGAAATGGACCTTGACGGAGTCTCCGATTGGGGCGCCCCGCCCCTCTCACCCGTACGGCGGAGCCAGTCCCAGCACTCGACAGGGTCTGTGGCAAGAGGATCTCCAGTCCCGAGTCCCATCGTATCGGATTCGCACACGAGTTCTGGCCCAATTCGGAGCTCCAGGATCGCGACCATGCCCTGGACCATGCACTCGCTCGACCATCGATCATTGCGGGAGCCCCGGTAAAAGGTTGATGCATCCAGACCGAGGAACTCCCGCTCGAAGAAGCGCTCGCCGTCGAGCGAGAATCGGGCAATCGCACGTCGGGCGCGGAAGACCAGAGGGAAGTCATGCAAGCCTTCCTTTAAAAGCGCGCACCTCGGTGTCGCGACGAGTATGATGGCCCCGCCGAAACACGCCTCTCAACACGGCTTTCCTGAAAGCGGATCCACGCGGACGAGTCCATGGCCCGAGTCTTCAGACGGGGCGGACGGGGCACGAATAGGCACTACAATCAGAGGTCGCACCCGCCGTCGTTTTGCGACGGTGGGCCTACAGACCAAGAGGACCCATCAGATCGCCATGACCCCTGCGCAGCCCGACACGTCGACCGACCTCCCGCCCTTCCCTGCTGAACGCATCGCCAACGCCCCCTTTCCCGAACGTATCAAGCTGAGCGTGCAGAACTGGGCCTTCGCGAGCCCGAATCGGCCTTCCGTGATGGCCCTCTACTGGGCGAAATACATATTCGTGCTGATCGCGATCTGGGCTTTCTGGTGCAGCTTCAATACGGGTTACACGAGCTTCTTCGCCTTCTCGGATTGGGCCTTCACCGACGAAGCCTTCAAGAAGGCCATGGTTTGGTCCATGTGCTGGGAGCTCTTCGGTTTCGGCTGTGGCTGGGGTCCGATGAACGCCCGCTACGAAAAGTGGTTCGGGGGCTACCGCCACTTTGCACGGCTCGGCACGATCAAGCTGCCCCTTTTCCCCGGCGCTCCGCTCATCGGCGGCAACACGCGTAACTGGCTCGATGTGGGCCTGTATGTCTTGAACCAGGCCCTGCTGCTCCGGGTGCTCATCGCACCCGAAGTGACCCCAGCACTTCTCCTACCCTGCTTCATTCTCGTGGCCGTAAACGGAGTTCTCGACAAGACTCTCTTTCTCGTCGCTCGCGCGGAGCACTACTGGGTCGTGATCGGGGCGCTGACCTTCGCCGCCGCAAACGACCTTTGGATTGCCGGCGCGAAGTTGACGTGGTCCTTCATCTGGATCTGGGCAGCGGTCTCGAAATGGAACAGCCACTTCCCCTCCGTGATCATGATCATGATGCACAACGGTCCTTTCTTCCCGAAGGCACTCAAGAAGAAGCTCTTCGCAAACTACCCCGACGACATTCGCCCCTCGCGATTCGCTCACTTCATGGCGACCTTCGGCCACCTCTCCGAGTTCGCCATCCCCTTCATCCTCTTTGCCGCGACGATGACCGGCAACGGGTGGATGCTCCTCGCCGGTTGCATTCTCTTCACGGGCTTTCACTCCTTCATCGGGCTCAACAATCCCGCCGGTATGCCGGTCGAGTGGAATATCCTCATGATCTACGGCGGATGGAATTTGTTCTGGTTCCACCCAGAAGTTTCGATCCCCGACCTCACTCAAATGCCTGTTCTGCTCTCTCTGATGCTCTTCTCTCTGGTCGTAGTCCCACTCTTCGGGAACTTCTATCCCGCGCGGCTCTCTTTCCTTCTCTCCATGAGGTACTACGCCGGGAACTGGGCCTACAACGTTTGGCTTTTCAAGAAGGACAGCAACTATCGAGACAAACTCGAAAAGCTGAAGAAGCCGGCCGGGACCGTGATCCAACAGCTCGAAGACATGATCGAGGATCCCAACGAACTCGCTGCGGCCAAAGCGGCAATGTCGTCATCGCGCGGCATGAACCTTCAGGGACGACCGCTTCTCGAGGCGCTCCCCGTTGCGGTAGACGACATCGAAGCATACGAGTGGCAAGAGGGAGAGACTTTCGGCGGTACTGTCCTTGGATGGAATTTCGGCGATGGTCATCTCAACGGTGAAGATCTATTAAAAGCCATTCAGCCAATTTGCGATTTCGAGGAGGGTGAACTGCGCCTCATCTCTGTCGAATCCCAGCCACTTTTCGGTCCAACGATGCACTGGCGCGTATATTGCCCCATCCAAGGCAAGCTCCATGAAGGTTGGACAAAAATCGCCGACTACAAAGAGCACCAACCGTGGC
>Ga0315316_10004732_pt1 | contig 9980 bp, 8 predicted proteins | sample M160m3416metaG_FD_203702 | JGI IMG/M metagenome (GOLD analysis project Ga0315316, IMG submission 203702) | Ammonia-oxidizing marine archaeal communities from Monterey Bay, California, United States - M1 60m 3416 | ecosystem: Environmental > Aquatic > Marine > Intertidal zone | place: USA... | reverse complement strand
TGACCTAGGCGTTTATATTTATCGGCCATGTTGTACATTGCGGGATGTGATGCTAAGGGAATATCAACCGAAAGTGAACTAAGAACAGAAAAGCCTTTCTTGTACTGATCCACAATAGTTGGATTCGTGGTGTTGTTTACAAACTGAAATCCGGGATTACTTCCCATACTACCTACAATCACAACGTTATAAGTTTCATCCCCTTCTTCGACGGCCATCGTCCATGTCGTGCAACCTGGTGTGTGGCCTGGAGTTAGCCGCGCAACTAGTGTTGATCCACCAAGCATCACTTCCTCGCCATCCTCAAGAATACGGTCAACGGGATGCGGCTTACCATCGGGCTGAATGCGCAGCAGACCAGGAATATCATCAGCCATAGCCATTACAGATGCTCCGGTCATTTCTTTGACCAGTGCATCTCCTTGCATATGATCACCATGCGCATGACTACCGAGAATGATTTCAATATCTTCAAAGTTGAATCCTAAATCCTCTACCGAAGCACGCAATATTTCAACACTATCTTCCCAATTCGTATTGATCAGAATGTGACCTTCAGGTGTCGCAATTAGAAAAGATGCCAGACTCTCTGAGCCAACGTAATAAAGGTTACCCGCAATTCGATGTGGTGGAAATTGCGCTCGCTGCTGCTCTGCGGATCCTACGTTACGACTAAACATCTCTCGCTGACGTTCGAGTATCGATGTCTGAGCATCGGCCTCCTGCAGAAACGTCACCAGGCTGCAACCAAAGCAAAATAGAGCTATTTTTTTTAATCGCATTATTTACACACTCGCTTTTTAGTATTTATATTTATGTTCAGAAGATACTATAGATATCAGTTATCAAAAAAATTAATTCAAGACCTATTCTTATCACGACTTCAAGAGTCTCCCGTCAGGCTCCTGGCAATATATGAGCAGGTTCAAGGACACGAAAAAGCTTCATAGGGCAGTATTACTTCATGACATTTTATAAAATGGACTTATCTAGCCAAAATTCAGAACAGAAATCCCCCACACTATCTGTTAGTAGCCTTAACAGAATGGCAAAAGGCTTACTTGAGAGTAATTTTCCTGCGATCGCTGTCGAAGGTGAAGTATCTAATTTGGCAACCCCTGCCTCTGGTCACTGGTACCTCACTCTCAAAGATAAAAACTCTCAAATACGCTGTGCAATGTTCGCTGGCCGAAATCGTTCCGTAAAATTTAGGCCCCAAAATGGTAACCAGGTAATTATCCGCGGCAAATTGAGCATCTATGAAGGGCGTGGTGACTATCAACTAATCGCTGACTCCATGGAAGAAGAAGGTGATGGCGCTCTACGTCGCGCATTTGAAAAACTAAAGGAAAAATTACAAAACGAAGGCCTGTTTAATATCGAACACAAGCAAGAAGTTTTTTCTTGTTTTGAACATGTAGGCGTAGTTACCTCAGCCACTGGGGCCGCCATCCAAGACATATTATCAGTTTTCGGTCGACGCTTTCCCGCTACTAAAATCACGCTATTCCCCGCCGCGGTGCAAGGACTAGCTGCACCAAATGAAATCGTTAACGCCATTCAGCTGGCTAATAAACTGCAAGCAAAAATAGGAGTGCAAGCTATAATAGTTGGCCGAGGAGGTGGTTCTTTGGAGGACTTACAGGCCTTTAACGAAGAGTCTGTAGCCCGTGCAATTTTTTCTAGCACAATACCAATTGTGAGCGCCGTAGGTCACGAAGTAGATTTTACTATCGCAGATTTTACTGCAGACTTGAGAGCTCCTACTCCATCTGCTGCCGCGGAACTAATGAGCCCTGATCAGCAAGATTACTTTGACAGCTTAACAGCCTATAGGTCTGACCTCTACCAAAAGCTGAACAACACCCTAAGCCAGGCAAAAAATCAAATTCAATGGCTTGCCAGGCAATTAAAACGCCCTGACCGACGCTTGCAAGAACACGCGCAGAATCTTGACCGTCTAGAGAACCAGATGCAACTCGCCACTAAAAATAAGATCACTTTAAGACAAAGTGATCTTAAAAGAATACATCAAGGCATGATGAGCAATTCACCCAGCAGCCTAATAAAACAGCGCTCAGCTTTAGTGGAAAGTGTGAAAAAAGAAATCTCTCTTTTAATTAAAAGTTCGATTCAGAAAACTAAATCTCAGATTGTAGGGTTAAGTCGCAGCCTATCTGCAGTTAGCCCTCTCGATACTTTAGCTCGGGGTTATAGCATAACCTATGACGACAGCGGCAAGGTAATTGACACAGCAAACAGTGTAAAGCCAGGAAGCCGAATTATTTCACATCTCCATAAGGGTAGAATTAAGTCGAGTGTGGAATCGATACTCCCTGATGACAAATAGGAATCCCGCTTACAGTCATGTATTAACTCTAAGTATGTTAGTTTGTCCCGCTCAGGCTCTAATTAACTGGAGCTTTATTAATGGTAACTGTCGAATTTATCCCTAAAATAGCTAAGCCCGCTAAAGCGAATATTTTAAAGATTGATGGCACTAGCTTGCACTAAATTAAAGATAAAATCCGCTTTTATCAGAATCAAGGCGAATACATTGGCTATACCGTAAGATTGAATACGGCCTAGTACTTTACCCTACAAACTCTTCTAAAAGGCATTTTGTGAGCAGATCCACTTAGAAGGGCTGGCCTGCCTCCAGATACCTTTGTATAGTATGGACCTTAAGAACTGGATGTCTTTAAGTAGTAGAAATTTGCAGTAAAAATAAAAGTGAGTTTTTCAATGAGCAAACGCGAACAACAACAAAAGATAAAAGAGCAAAAACAGCTGGCAGCTAAGCAGCGCGACAGGACCAAGCGTCTAGCACTTAAGGTTATTGTATTTGGTGTAGCACCTTTATTCCTTGCCTTTGTTCTCTATACACTATTTAACCAGGGCCCCACCTACTCACCTATCGAAATAGCTGAGTCCGATCATATAAGAGGTACTACTAGCAACCCTGTTAGCATTGTTGTGTACGCAGATTTTCAGTGCCCGGCATGTGCCACCGAACATCAAACCATGATGCAGGCATGGCCAAGAATTAGTGACAGAGCTCATTTGATTTTTCGCCATTTCCCCGTAACCAGCACACATCCGCATGCCTGGACCGCGTCACTTTATGCTGAAGCCGCGGGCAATCAAGGTCTTTTCTGGGAAATGCACGATTACCTATTTGCCACTCAGAATGTCTGGTTCGGCATGTCTAGCGTAGAGTCTGAATTCGATAGCTACGCTGAAGAACTCAATATCGATGTGGAGCAGCTCCATGCTGACATGGAGACCGATGAAGTTGTGGCGAAAGTGCGCAACGACTTACGCGGCGGCACCTCTGCAGGAGTGAGGGCTACGCCTACTGTGTTTATAAATGGGCGACAAATCATAAATCCTAGTCGCGCTAGAATTATTGCACGAGTTAATGAAGAAGTTAGAGAATCAGATGGCGGTTAAGGGCTAAGTTACTTTCAAGATAGTGATAAGTGGCAAAATCTCTGAAGCAGGCTCACGCTGTGTGGAGTTGCCTGTACCAGATTTAGCAAAATTTCTGCGTCTAACCCTTCGCTCGCAATCTCTTCTCTTCTCTCCCGGATATATTCCTTTATGATCTCTGCACTAAACTCGGGATGAAATTGAATCCCCCATGTACATTTACCCAATCGATAAGCTTGATTAGGCTCAAATACATTCGAAGCCAGTCTTACCGCATTCACAGGCAAACCTTTTACTGACTGCTGGTGAGACACTTGAACAAAGAAGTCATCTGGTAGCTCCCTGAACAGAAAATCTTCTTTGGCAGCCGCAGTGAGCTGAATCGGCACGCTACCTATTTCTCGTCCTTTAGCATGAAAGTCAACTTCACCCTGAAACGCCCAGGCAATTAATTGATGGCCATAACAAACCCCGAGTATCGGAATCTCTAATTCATGCGCCGTTCGTAAATAGTCAGCCCCAACAAAGTTCCAGCTGGCCTCATCGGTTACATAAGCAGGAGAACCCGTGATAATGATGCCTGCCAGGGTATTGAGTTCATCCAATAGTTCACCTTCGTGCAGAGATCTAACGATAAACTCAGCAGGCATCCTGCCAGATTCTTTAATAAACCAATCTTCAAAATCCTCTCCCCGATCCAGCAGACTATTCACCGTGTTACCGGTTTTGAGTATTAAAATACGTTTATTCATAGGTTTATTAGCCAACTAGAAGCTCTACAGAATTATTTAACCCTTCAAAGCCATTAGCCTCTGCTAAAATAATAACTTACCTTATGAAATTAAATTCTATATAGCTGCATGCAGAAACGCTTTCCACTCTTTGATCAAATCAAATATTGCGACTTATTTAGATTCAGTTACAAAAATTCAAGAAAAATTCCTGCCCTTGGAGTCAACACAACAAACAAGTTCTTTAGCACCAATAGCACGCTTGCACTGCGAATCTCAAAATAAAGAGCGCCAAGGGTATAGAATGTTAGTCCTATCCTATTTTTATGCTGAGGAAGGATACTTTTCCAAGCACTCAATTAAGGTCGCATTATCGATATTTCCTCCAGACAAAACTATGGCAACAGTTTTTCCCTTTATATTCAATTTATTACTAAGTAATGCAGCAAGCGCTGCTGATCCGCCAGGCTCGACAACTAATTTAAGGTATCGAAAAGCATAGGCAACCGCCATTGCTATCTCATCCTCCGTTACAACCAAATAGTCGTCTACGTTTTGACAGTTAATCGACCAGGTCATTTCTCCTGGCGTTGTCGCCATTAGCGCATCGCACATTGTTTTAGCCTGACCGCTAACTTTTACTCTCTTCCCCGCTTGCTTAGAAAGATAATGGTCGTCAAAGTTTTCTTGCTCGACACCATACACTGTGGCCTTGGGAATTATTGATTTCACCGCTGTTGAAGTGCCAGCCAACAATCCGCCGCCACCACAAGGGGTCAGGACCACATCGGGCAACAGGGATTGCTCTGCAAGCTGATCCACGATTTCGAGGCCAACTGTACCTTGTCCGGCCATGATCTCGTAATCATCAAATGCAGGAACTAGTGTAGCCCCAGTAGTTCGAGCAATTTCGCCAGCAATTTCTTCTCGAGATTCAGTGGCCCGCTGATATTCGCGCACACTTGCACCTAGACGTTGAGTACCTTCAAGTTTTATCTTTGGCGCGTCACTGGGCATTACAATCGTAGCCCGTATATTCAATAGCTTTGCTGCCAATGCGATGCCCTGAGCATGATTACCTGAAGAAAATGCAACAACGCCTAATTCCCGATCTTCATTTGATAACTGACTTAGGCGGTTATAGGCTCCTCTAAATTTAAATGCACCGATATGCTGCAAACATTCAGGCTTAATAAATACCCGCGCTTTCAGTTTTTCATCAAGAAAGGTATTGCTAATTAAAGGCGTCGTAATTGCAACATTTTTTAATCGTGCTGCTGCTGCTCTAATAGAGTTAATAGTTACAGTCATGGCTAGTTTTTTAAATATTGGCGATTCTTTTTAATTCTGCGCTTCCTAGCTACTTGTTTCTGAGAAAGTTTTTGTTCGTCTTTAACGAATGGATTCTCATCACTACGCAACTCAATACGTACAGGCGTTCCTTCGAGTTTCAAAATATTTCTGAATGTTTTTTCCAGATAGCGACAGTAATGACCAGGAAGTTTCTTTGTTTGTTTACCATGTATTACTATGGTCGGGGGATTATGTCCACCGGGATGAGCATAGCGCAATTTTATCCTACGTCCATTCACAACAGGGGGCGCATGGTCGGTAACAGCGTGTTGTAGAACTTTAGTAAGTTGATTTGTCGAAAGCTTTTTCTTCGCAGAATCATAAGCTTTATGAATAGATTTATATAAGTCACCAACACCAGTTCCATGGAGAGCAGAAATAAAATGGATTTTTGCAAAATCTACGAAGGTAAAACGTCGACGAATATCTGACTTAATCAAGTCTTTTTGGCCAGCATCCATTCCATCCCATTTATTGATTGCGATAACCAAAGCTCTTCCGCTATCAATAACATAACCTAGCAAATGAAGATCTTGCTCAACAATGCTGTCATGAGCATCAACCAAAAGAATAACTACATTAGCATCTTTAATAGCCTGCAGTGATTTGACCACAGAAAACTTTTCAACAGTTTCTTTTGTCTTACCTCTTTTTCTTATACCTGCTGTGTCTATCAGCGTGTACTTTTTCCCCCGCCGCTCAAATGGTATATACACACTGTCTCTAGTGGTACCAGGCTGATCGTAAACAACTACTCGCTCTTCCCCTAGCATGCGATTAACCAGGGTAGACTTGCCTACGTTTGGCCTACCGGCGATAGCAATCTTGATTCCAGCAATTTCTTCATCTTCTTCACTTTGCTCGTTTAGATCTTCTGTGGCATCTTTTAAAACCGCTTTCAAAAGCTTGTCGACACCACGTCCTTGGGTTGCGGTAATAGGAAAAACATCTGATATGCCCAGACTAAAAAAATCTGAGCAGGCTTGGTCAGGATCTAACCCATCGACTTTGTTAACAATTAAGTAGGTATTCTTACTATTTTTTCTAAGATAGTTAACGATCTTATCATCGTCCGGAGTAAGCCCGTCTCTAGCATCAACCAAAAATAGACAGATACTAGCCTCATCAATTGCCTGCAGAGATTGAGACGCCATTTCAAGATCGATACCATCTTCATAGCCTGAGATACCACCGGTATCTATTACGATGAAAGATTTTTCTTCGTAACTACCTTCACCGTATTGCCGGTCTCGAGTCAAGCCAGGTATATTCGCAACTAAAGCATCTCTGCTTTGAGTGAGACGGTTGAAGAGAGTTGATTTCCCAACGTTGGGGCGACCAACAAGGGCGATGACTGGCCTCATGACAAATCTGCCTGACTAGATTGGAAGGATTAGTTTATTGCAAAGACAGCGCTGTGAGAGTGCCGCTATTTCCGAAAACTATAAGTTGGCCATTTTCAACAAGAAGATTGGCTCGGATACCATCATTATCGATTCGAGTGCGTCCAACAATGCGTCCATCAATTTGTGAAACCAAATGTAAGTAACCTTCAAAGTCAGCTACGGCTACAAAATTATTAATGGTCTTAGGTGCGGTAATAGCTCTATATTCTAAGTTCTCATTTTGCCAAACCACATCGTTAGAATTATCTCTTACTGCAATTAGATGGCTTTTATCATCACTGTAATAAACGTTACCAAAGCCGCGATCTAAACCATGATAACTCGATGCTTCCATGCCCCAAACAATACGCCCTGACTGCACATCGAAGGCCATGATGTTTCCCTGATAACTGGAAGCTAAGATTCGAGATCCATCGAGAAGCAAATCACCATCGACATCAATGACTCGCTCTATATCGTATTCTCCCTCAGGAACAGCGACTCGCTCTTCCCAACTCCAAACCCCATTCTCTGCAGCAACTGCTACCAATATCCCATTACTAAAACCAGCAATGACAGTTCCATCCGGTGTGATGATCGGGGAGGAAGTACCCCTTAATGTTAATGCTGGGAGCGTAGTTTCGTAAGTCCAACGCAGAGAGCCATCTTCCCGATCTAGGGCAACAAGTTTTCCATCAACCGTTTGAGAAACAATAATATCCCCATCAGTTTGTGGCTTTGAGAGCACTTCGCTAGAGACACGTGAGCGCCAAACCTCACCACCATCAACTTGGCGTAAGACAATAATTTCTGCGTCTTGAGTACCCACAATAACAATATCATCCCCGGCACCAACTCCACCGGTGATACTAGTATCTAACTCAGTCCGCCAGACAATATCTCCATTTTGTGAGTTAACCCCCACAACATCTCCGTCTTCACTCGCAGCGAAAACGAAACCACCATCAACGGCAGGAGTAATCTCTGTGTAATTGTCGCCCTGGCCGTTGCCAACACTAACACTCCAGAGGCGTCGCAGATCGACTTCTTCTTCTATCTGAAGTAACTCGACAGGTTGATTAGGGTCATCCTCAGAATCAAAAGGATTCCAGGAGCTTGGCAGACTTGGCAAACTGGAACAACTGCTTAGTCCAAAAAAACAAACAAAAGCCATTAACCTCAAAGAGCTGGAACGAAGAAGAGGGCCTGTCATTATTATTGAATGTTTCATAGGTGAATTCTGTTACTAACTTTCGTCAGGAAGTTCATCCAACTTCATGCGAAGTCCATCACTAATGGATCCTGCTTGCTGGGCTGCAACGTAAGAATCTCTGGCATCCAGAAATCGATCCATCGCTACATAAATATCTCCACGCAATTCAGCAAAGCCAGCTTCAAAACCTTTTGGGTCTATATTATTTACGATGCTAAGTGCTCGTTCCGAATCACCCTGCGCCAAGATTACCCTGCCCAAGCGTAAACTCGCTGCAAGCATCAAACCTTCGTCTTCACTGACAAATAATCCGCCGAGGGGGTTATCAACTATCCATTGCAAAGTAGTCTCGGCCGCATTGAGATTGTCCGCAGCAACATGCTGTTGTGCAGCGAATAGCGCACCATAATGTGCATAAATAGAGTCTGAATGTTCGGAAATGAGCTCCTCTGATAATTGGAGAATCTCGTTGCGCTCAGCTTCACTAACCAGAACCCCTGGTTCAGTTAAGGTAAGCGCCAGAATTTCTTCGTAGACATCAGAAGCAGATTCCGAGGCGCCTGATTGACTGTATTGCCAATAAGACCACGCAGAAAAAACTGCAACTATAGTTACAGCACCCAGCATTAGCTGTTTACCGTTCTCTTCCCACCATTTCTTTAAAGACTCTATCGTCTCTTCTTCTGCCGCGTTTATTGCCACGACTCACTCCTACTCTCAACTGCATGCTTTTAGGATTTCTTCACTCGATTGACGCCTGCTTTCAACGCGAGCTCAGCAGACTGCAATTTTACAGGTTTGTTCAGTTTGAGACACCATTAACGGCCCTCTTATACACCTATATATTTAATTAACTCGCTGAATTTCGGAGAATTTCGGCCACTTTGCCAGGGATAGCGTCGATTTCGAGGATATCGGCGGCGGCAGAGTCATTGAGGGTCCGGATTTTAGCAAATTTTAGAGGGTCTGAGCCGTTATTTTCTCTTTCCAGAATTACTGCTATTTTAGCACCACAGTTGAATGCCCGTTTAAGCTGATTATTGAATTTACCGCCACCGCAGTGACTTATCACGCCGAGCTCAGTGTTACTTTCGCGAATTGTCTGAGCAAGTGAAAGCGTTTGTTCAGTGGTGTTTTGTCCTACCGACACCACATAAACATCAATTGGCTGCAGTGCGGTAGCAGGAACTTTACCCAGAGAATCGAGCATTAGCACTAAGCGTTCAATACCAATCGCAAAGCCACAGCTAAAAGTTGGCTTTCCCCCCAACTGCTCAACTAGAGCATCATAACGACCGCCGCCGCAGACAGCTCCTTGAGCACCTAAAGAGGTCGTAGTCCATTCATAAACGCAGTTATTATAATAATCTAATCCGCGCACCAGTCTAGAATTTTCTACATAGCTAATATCCGCAGAAGCTAGTAGCACTTTTAATTGTTTATAATGCTGTCTACTTTCTTCATTGACGTAATCTTCCAATACTGGGACATCTGATAGCGCCGCTTGAACCATGGGGTTTTTGCTATCTAAAACGCGAAGCGGATTGCTATACATGCGATTACGGGCATCATCATCGAGCTGCTCTACTTTGGACTCCAAAAACTTTGTTAAAGCCTTACCAAAGTTTTTCCGATCCTCTGCACTTCCTATGTTGTTTATTTCAAGACTTAAATGCTCAGTCAGATCGAGCTCATTCCATAGGGCTGCAGCTACTTGTAATACCTCTGCGTCAATATCCGGCCCGGTCATGCCAAACGCTTCAACACCGAACTGATGAAATTGACGATAGCGCCCTTTTTGTGGGCGCTCATGCCGAAACATCGGGCCTTGATACCAAAGTCGTTGTTGCTGGTTATAAAGCAAGC
>Ga0315316_10004730_pt1 | contig 9981 bp, 4 predicted proteins | sample M160m3416metaG_FD_203702 | JGI IMG/M metagenome (GOLD analysis project Ga0315316, IMG submission 203702) | Ammonia-oxidizing marine archaeal communities from Monterey Bay, California, United States - M1 60m 3416 | ecosystem: Environmental > Aquatic > Marine > Intertidal zone | place: USA... | reverse complement strand
CAGGAACACTCTGGTTGAACGCTCTTACCCAGACCTGGTAGTCACCGGGCAGCATGGGCGAATCGGGAATCAGCAGCGTGTCCTGGACATTGTTTTCCAGAATAGTGGCATTGATGTTGCGAGTTCTGTCGTTGACCCACACCAGGTAACGAGTTGCGTCCGGGGTGGATGTCCATGAAAATACAGGTCGGGTTCTTTCGGTCGTGGTGCCTGGGGAAAATAATTCCACAGGTCCGGCGGAAGTTGACACGGTAAACGTGCGTTGACTTGTGCCCAGCAGCGAGGTGCCACTCATGGCACGAACCGTTGATTGATAGGTTCCCGGCGGAAGTGAATGTTGGAGGTGCAGGTGGTTTGCAGCAATTGATTTTTGAGCAGAAAGAGCCTGGTTATTTTGCGAAACATCCAGTTCGTAGCTGGTCGCGTTCAGTACAGAACTCCACGCAAACGTCGGCGCCGTATTCCGGATTCCGTCCACAGGCGCCCAGATCGTCGGGACTGCGGATGCCTCCGTTATGCGAAAATCAATTGGTGGACTCCATTGCGCCAGCATTGTGATTCCGCTGAATGCCCGCACCCACGCTCGATAGGTCGCCGGGGCCAGAGGGGCCCGCACGGCCAGTGACGTTGTTGTGAGGCGTGAGTTGTGAAGCACTCGAGATATGCCGTTCGTGACGTCGTCAACCCACAACTCATATCGCGTTGCACCGCTGACAGCCGTCCAGCCCAGTACGGGCAGCGGGTTTTCGGAATTGCCGATTGGGACGGTGACATGAGTCTGTGCGTTGCCTGGCAGGACCTGGAAATCGACAGGTGCACTTTGAGCCGTTCCCTGGCCGGTAATCCATGCTCGGTAGTTTCCCGGTGCCAGCGCCACGTCCGGGGTGAACGACGTGCCTGTAAGATTCTGTTCCGACATCACACTGGTGATACCAGTGCTCAGATTGTCAACCTGCAGGTGATAGCTTGATACATTCATTGGCAGCCATGCGAACGTCGGCACTGTGTTGGTCGTTCCCGCCACCGGGTCGGTCAGCACACTGGTCGCACTGTTTGCAAGAGTGATGGTACTCGGCATGCTCCACGTGCCCGCCGAGTTGCCAAAGTAGGGCCTGACCCAGACAGTGTATTCGTCGGCGGGCAGCCCGGAATTCGGAGTGAATGATGTGGTCGTGAGGTGCGTCTGGTGAATGACACGATCGTGAGTCGATCCATTCACCTGCAATTCGTAACGGTCCGCACCGACGACCGGCGACCACGCGAATGTTGGCAGGCTGTCAGCTGATGCAGACACAGGATCTGTAATGATCGGTTGTCCCGTCTTTTCATGAACCGTGTAGCTGGCCAGGGCACTCCACGGTTGCGCTCCGGAGCTGTTGTAGGGACGATAACGCCAGCTGTATGTTGCTGCTGGCAGCGCCTGATGTGGTCGGAAGGATGTTGTTGTCAGATGCGTCTGGTGCAGCACTTGTGTCTGTCCCGTCGTGACGTTGTCGACTTCCAGTTCGTATCGGACCGCGCCGACTGCCGCAGGCCAGTTGAAAGACGGAAGACTGTCGTATGCGATTTCATCGGCCAGAATGGTGACCTGATGATCTTCCACTTCTCCGTCCGACGCCGGCCCGGTGGGGCCGTTCAAAGCGATGTCGGTGCTGAAACGAAATCTGGCAAAGGTTGTTCCGGCCGTGTTTTGCGGTACCGCGGGAAAAGTTAACTGAACAGCTGTGTCAGTCGTTTGTCCTCCGACGACAGTGGTGGCTATTTCTGTCTGGTTTTCGAATACTCCGTTCTGATTGAAATCAATCCAGCCAAACAGGGTGGCAGTCTGCCCGGTGGTGTTTGTGACTCGGACAGACACCGTCGGAGTGACGCCTTCGATTATAGTCAGCGGCACAGCCAGAGCATCTTCGTCGTTGGTGTGCAGGGCATCGTCAGCTGTTGCAGTGCTGTTCTGGAGATGACCGGCATCAGCGTCAACTGAAGCTCCGATCTGCAGCCCGGCATGAATCTGATGGCTGGGGCCGTCGTCATTGGAACGGGTATTGTAGTTGCCGGTACCAACACCCGCTGAGGCATCGGGGGCATCACCGTAGTCAAGTGGCGCAGACGCCGCTGCTACATCCCACCCCAGGTCGTCCAGGCCGGCCCAGTCCAGATTCGTCAGGACTTTTCGGGATCCGGTGGTGAGCTGAGGATCCAGTGCTGCTTCCTGAACTGTTGTGGTTCCCGGCAGCGTGCTGGTTGTGTTGCTCGCCCAGTGGCCGTGATCCGGGTTGCCAAACGAATCGGTGTTCATCGGCACCGGTGCGCCGAATGTGGCAACAGCTTCCGTGCCGGTGAAGTTATTGGACGCATTCACCTGATTACGGAACGAGTCGGCTGTTCCGACTCCCAGAACGTGGCCCATTTCGTGCAGGGCGACGGAGAATAAATCATTCTCACCGCTGGCTGGGGGGGTCAGGCTGAAATTCCAGTTCACATGATTATCGAACGAGATGGCGCCTCCCCACGGCGCGAAGTCGGTGTCGGTGTTTCCACTGACATCAATGCCGGATTCACCACGCGTTTGCAGGATCGAATTAAACGCAGGCGTGGCGACAGACTGGAAGCCACCAAAACCACCTAATGCAAGCCCTGCCGGCAGGTCTCGCGCGCCTACGTACACGATCACCGTGTCCGCTGCGATTGTGAGATTGTTCAACGAGACAGGCAGACCGGTGGACGGATTGCTGAACTGAGCAGTCCATGTGTCCTGAGGACCTGGCGTGATCGCTGCCAGGTCGTCTGTAATTCGGGACTCAAAGATCGTAGCGACTTCTTCCAGGACGTCACGACGGGACTGGTCGTTGAAAAATCCGCTGCTGTCCAGCGAATAGTCGTACGCTATGTTCAGCGTCAGCAGTCGTCGTTGTTCCAGAATCTGAACTTCAGAGCTGCCTGTCCAGCTGCCGTTACGAAGACTGCTGCGTCGACGTGGTTGTTGCCTGGGAAACACTGTTTTCAGCCACTGCATCTATACGACCCTGTATTGTCCGGTGGTCGGTCTCCGTCGTTATGGAGCCGATTAATTCCCTGGTTCCGGTATTATCATGGCAGAATCTATGGAACCGGGAATACATCAGTTTTCGTCAGGTGTGCGTCAGTCGGAGCTGTGCGGAGCGTGCCGCTTCGATCGACGCAAAACCGCTTGTTTTCCCGCGATGACTGCACTCTTGTCATCATGACGTCGTCAGCTTGCTATTCCAACATCTGAACGGTATTCGGCCGTGGCTCAAAATCACACAGATTGCTGTCTGGTCAGTCCAGTGGCAGAAGCTGCACTGCGTCAATGATCACGTATCCGTTCGTACCGTCATTTGTCACGGTGACTGAGACTTTGCCTTCAGTCAGCGTCAATTCTGCCACAGCAACAAACGGTTCCTGTGCCGGCCGGTTTCGTTGATTGACAATGAATTTGGCGTCGCCGTCGGAATGAGTTACGGTGAGGGGGACATTTGTACTGCGATTGCTGAATGGTGAATATGCCAGCCGCACCGCGTATTTTCCGGCTTTCGTAATCGTTGCCGTAAATACGGCCTTTTGACGTCCTTTACCATCATTCCCGTCGTGTCGATAGCCGATCCCGATAAATGGTCCAGCCGAAGTGCTGGACGAATCAAATCCGGTGCGTTCGGCAGATTCATCGTCGATGACAATGCCCGGCAGGGATTCGGGGGCGATGCCGACGGCCGTTGTCTTTTTGGGACCGGTCCAGATCAGGACCTGCCTGTCATCTTCAAGCCGTTCACGCAGTGTGTCGTAATCAACATCCTGTACGTCCACATTCTGCTGAATGGACTGCATAGCGGCTGTTGCTGCAGACTGTCCCAGCACCATAAACACGGGTTCCATACGAATAGAACCGAAAGCCAGATGAGTCGCACTCAGGCACACAGGCACCAGAAGATTTGAACACTCCGTTTGCTTCGCAACGATCGAGCCATAGTCGATTGGATAGGGCGAGAAGCCGCCAACCTGAACATCACCTTCGTTATGTACGAAGCCATCTTCCTCGATGTGACGCTGGACATTGTGGGAATCCATTGTGTAAGCCGCCAGTCCGACCGGCTTTGCAGCGACGTCACGCCCCTGACAGTTGTGCTGTGTCATGACGTAGTCGCCGATCATTCGTCTGGCTTCCCGAATGTACAACTGCTGCTGCCAGCCGTCTGCACGCTCAAATTCGTCTTTGCATGTTCCCCATCGCGAGATTTCCTGTCGGACCCAGTCGGGAACGCGGGGGTGATTGGCCAGAGTCCACATCAATCCCTGCTGGTACCTGAGATGGTCTGCCACAATTCGTGCTCGTTCGTCGTAACCGGCAGTTGGATAATTGTAGTTCCGCCCGATGTAGTCTGTGCTGAATCCCTTGTTGTTGTTGACATCCGTTTTGCGATTGGGCATCGCGGAATTAGACCACGGAATGGTCTTTGCTCCGGCTTCGAAATTCCGAAACAACAGTTCGTAGTTGACTTCCCGGTAATCGCGGGGTTTCGTGAAAGGCAGCCGGTTTTCCGGATGATCCGTCAGGCACATGCGGAAACAGTAGGCCTGAACCCGATGGTCCTTCGCGCCTTCTTCGCCCGGGCCGGTTGCATCGATGCCGGGCAGTAACCCGCTGGAAGGATCCCCTGGCGTGATATACGGGTCGACTCCTTTGACGAACTGATGATGGATAGCGCGGCGGGTCTGAACACCGCTCAGTGTTTCACTATAGTCGGCGTTGGCTTCACGTCCGACTGTCCACGATACACCTGCTTCGGCCAGCAGGTCGCCTTCGTATGTTGCATCTATGAACGTGCGACCGTAAACCGCATGACCGTCGTTTACTCTGAAGCCCACGATTCGTGCACCGTCTTTGATCACACACCGCTGTCCCCGATCCAGAAGCTGTTGGTACTTGATGATGATTTCGTTTTCGACAACGAAGTCGTGCATGATCTGAAGTGCGACAGATGGTTCGAACGTCCACATTGTGTCCTCCCGAGAGGCACTGCGCGACTGTCCGCCGCTGCGATACTCGGTCTTCTGTTGCCACCGCCAGCTGGATTTCAGTTCGTAGTGCCTGCGGACGCGCTGATAGAATTCGCGTGAGATGCCGCCGATGGCAGCCTTGTTTCCGATGTCCGTCTGGCCGAGTCCACCGGTTGTCAATCCTCCGATGCGGGAAGTCGGCTCCAGAACGATCACGCTGCCGCCCATGCGCGTCACCTGCACAGCGGCAGCGATGCCGGCAGATGTGGCTCCGTAAATGACCACGTCATATGCGTCGTCCTGAGCTGAAGCCTGAGCGGGGGGAAAGCTGCTGACGGCTATCAGTAATGCAAGAAAGGAGTTGGTCGTCTTACGTTTCATGATATGCCTTCGTTGTTTTTATGCCGTTCAGTGACTGCGCTGCTTTGAGGTTCTGTATGGCTGCAGCGGTAAGGTAACGTTCAGGACTGTTCCAATGATAAAGGAACACACTGCAGTCTTCGTGGAATATGGCCGCCAAACCTCTAAGAACGACTGTGAAGCTGGCTGGCATTGACCGCGTGGGGGGGGGACTGCTCGGCAGGACGGCTTCGTCGCCGGAGCATTCGCATCCGGCGGCAGTCAGGTGAAATTGTGCTGACGTAGGATCGTTCGAATTTCCTTGAACGTTTTGTTTCGGTTTGGTAATATTTTGAGAGGTTGTCGGAAAATTGATGGGGCAACCTCCCTGCCTCTTTGCTTTCCCACCTGTAGCGTTCTGGCGTCATGTTGATGACCCGTCGAATCTGTTGTGTTTTGCTGCTGGTCGATGCGCTGTTTGGTTTCGACAGCTTTGCCGATGATGGGACACTGTTGCCCGCAGCCACTTCGGTCCGGGACGCAATTGATCATTACGTACAACGCGCCATCGCAGAGCATGGCGTTCCCGCAGTCGGTTATGCGTCGGACGAGACCATCCTGAGGCGGACGACTCTGGATCTGGCTGGTCGGATTCCGACAAAGAAGGAACAGGAATGGTATGCCGCGCTAACGGCGACCCAACGTCGCGAACAACTGGTCGACCGTTTACTGAATCTGCCTGATGCAGCGTATCATCTTGCGAACGAAATTGATTCGCACCTGCTGAGCAACAGTCCGCACAACGGAGAATTTCGTGAGTACCTGTTATGGGCGACAACAGAGAAACGGCCGTGGGATCAGATGTTTCGGGACATGCTGCTGGCGAAGCCGGCGGAAGGGCCGTTAAAAGGTGCCACTCAGTTTCTGCGTACTCGAATTCGCGAAGTCGATGATCTGACCAACGACACAGCAATTCTGTTTCTGGGGATCAACGTGAGCTGCGCCAAATGTCACGATCATCCATTGGTTGAAGATTGGAAACAGGATCACTTCTACGGGATGAAGGCGTTTTTCAGTCGCACTTATCAAACGAAGAAGAACGTCGTCGCGGAGAAGTTTTTTGACGAGGTCAAATTCAAGACAACGGAAGGGGAAGATAAGCTTGCGTCATTCATGTTTCTGACGGGCGACGTCGTACCGGATGCTACTCCCGAGTTTTCAGACCAAGTGAGGAAGGAGCTGGATGAAAAAATACGCAAGGCAGAGCGAGAAGACGACAGCGAGGCCCCGGTACCGGACTTCAGTCCGAGGTTGCAGCTTGTTGACATCGCGCTGCAGGAGGACAGTGCCGCGTTTTTTGCGAAAAACATCGTGAATCGGATCTGGGCCAGAATGCTGGGCAGAGGCCTTGTCAGTCCGCTGGATCAGATGCACAGCGGTAATCCGGCCAGTCATCCGGAACTGCTGGACTGGCTGGCGCGGGACCTGAAGCAACACGGTTATGACCTCAACCGACTGGTTCGCGGAGTTGCTCTGTGTGAGGCTTATGCACGTGACAGCGAATGGACGTCAACGGATGAGCCTCCAGGTGAAGAATATTTTGCTGTCGCCCGCACCCGACCACTTACACCTCGTCAGTTGTCGCTGTCTCTGCAGATTGCCGCAGCCAGTCCTGACAAGTGGCCGGATACGGATGCCCGTGATCAGTGGATTCAGACACGGGAGTCGCTGGAAAATCAGACAAACGGCTGGGTTCGCGAATTTGAGCAGCCGAAGGAAGGCTTTCAGGTTGCTGTTGATGAGGCGCTGTTCTTCAGCAACAACGCTCGCATACATGATGATGTGCTTCGTGATTCCGGTGACCGACTAATTGGTCATCTGAAGGGTATTGAGGACGACGATGAGCTGTTGACGGCCTTATGGCGGGGTGTTCTGAGTCGTGGTCCGGTTGACGATGAACGCGAGGCGGCTGTTGCCTGGTTGCAGCGCGACACTGAAGAACGTGTGGAGAATATTCGCCAGCTGTCGTGGACTCTGCTGGCCGGGCCCGAATTCCGATTTAATCACTAGAGACTGACAGGAAGTGAAGCATCGCATGAGCGAACCTGCTGAGTTTCAACATCGTCGACGGATACAGCGTGATTTGTCACGACGAGGATTTCTTACAACAACGGCTGCCGGGGCGACGGCGATGGCGGCCGACATGGGGCAGATTAATGCTCTGCAGTCGGCGGCTGTGACGCAGCAGCTGAAACAGCAGGGGACTCGAGTTATTCTGCTGTGGCTGGCAGGCGGTGCCAGCCAGTTTGAGACGTGGGATCCGAAACCCGGAGCAAAGACGGGGGGGCCGTTCAGTGCGATCCCCACCAGTGCGAATGGTGTGCATATCAGCGAGTTGTTGCCAGAGCTGGCCAGGCGGATGCAACATACCGCAATCATACGCTCGCTCAACACGAAGGTCGCGGATCATGGTGGCGGGGCGTCATTGATGGAAACCGGTCGTTTGCGAGATCCGGGACTGGACTTCCCGGATCTCGGTGCTGTCGTTGCTCGTGAACTGGGCCGTCTGGACAGCAGCGTACCTGATTATGTGTCGCTGTACACATCAACGGAAGGTCGGCGCAAAGGAACCAGCGGGATCCTGGGCGCCCGCTACGCCCCGATGTTTCTGTCGGACAACATGATTCCATTGAATCTGGCTCAGCTGGACGCTGTTTCCACCGTCGACCACAAAGACAGAGCTGCACTGCGCGACGTGTTTGCAAAACAGTTCTCTAAGCATCGAAACAATGCCGCCGTTGACAGCCACATGTCGGCCTATCAAAGAGTCCGTGGTCTGATGGCCAGCGAACAGCTGTTCAATGTTGAAAACGAACCTGCGGATGTTCGCGCTCGGTACGGGCCGACGCAGTTTGGGGAACAGTGTCTGATCGCGCGCAGGCTTTGCGAAGCCGGTGTTCCGTTTGTGAAGGTCGCACGCGCATGGTGGGACAGTCATGGACAGAATTTTGAAACTCATCAGGAACTGTGTGCTGACCTTGATCATTCGATGTCAGTGCTGCTGGATGACCTGAATGAACGTGGATTGCTCGAAAATACTCTCGTCCTGACGCTCGGCGAATTCGGACGTACTCCACGCATCAACGCTAGCCTGGGGCGAGACCACTTTGCCAATGCGTGGAGCTGCAGCCTGTCCGGGTATGGAGTTCGTGGTGGTGTTGCTTACGGCAAAACAGATGCTGAGGGAAATACGGTCGTGGATGGCGAGGCATCCTCTGCAGATCTGTTTGCGACCGTACTTCAGGCGCTGGGCATTGATCACGAGCATGAATATATGGTGGGATCACGCCCCATTCCTATGGCTGATTTCGGGGCGTCACCGATTGATGAAGTACTGGCATAGCGTACGGAAAGAGAATTGATGGATGAAACAGATACGCCAGCGGACACAGCAGCGGAGCAAGCCGTCGTTTCGTCCGTGAAGATTTCCAGATCATTCGCTCTGCCAGGTGCGGTGTTTTGCGTCACCGAAGGGGATGAGCAGTCGCAGCTGTATTTCGGAAGTTCCGATTTCGGAATTTACCGGATAGACAGTGATGCGGAGAAACCTGCACCGGAACCCGTGTCCGACAGCAGACACGAAAGTTACGTGACTGGTCTGGTCCGTAGCGGAGACACACTGGTCTCCGGCAGCTACGACGGGAGTTTGATATGGTGGGATGCTGCCTCGGGGGACGTACGTCATCGCGTCGCTTCGGCACATGAGAAGTGGATTCGACGGCTTGCTATCAGCCCGGACGGGAGCACCGTCGCCAGTGTGGGTGACGATATGAAGACTCGTGTGTGGAACGCAAAGACTGCCGACGCTATAGCAACGTGGGGCGGCTATGAGCTGACGACTCCCCATGGCTATCCTTCAATGCTGTACGCCGTGGCATTTTCTCCGGATGGCAAATGGCTGGCCACCGGTAATCGTACCGGAAAAGTTGTGATCAGGGATGGTGCGACCGGCCGGGTGGAAGCAACGCTGGAAGCTCCCGTGATGTATACCTGGGACCCTAAAGCCCGGCGACATTCGATTGGCGGAATTCGCAGCCTTGCGTTTTCTTCGGATTCGCAACTGCTGGCGGTCGGTGGTATGGGGCTGGTCGGTAATATTGACCATCTTGGTGGAGCGTCCCGAATTGAAGTGTTCGACTGGCAATCGGGTAAACAGAGATATGAAATTGAAGATACAAAGCTTAAGGGGCTGGTGGAGCAGCTGAAGTTTGGTCCGGACGATGAATGGCTGGTCGCTGCCGGTGGCGACAACGGTGGCTTTGTCAGCGTCTACGACGGGGCCGAGGGGACATTGCTGGCGCAGGAAAAGGCCCCGATGCACGTGTTTGACTTTCAACTCAGTGACGATGGTTCAAAGCTGCGCGCCGTGGGCTTTGAACGAGCCAGTGTGGTTGAAATTGCGTGAGTGCCGTGATCGTCTTTCATGCCCGGTCGCCATGCATCCGGTACGCGCAGCGACGCATGAGTCGGTCAGTCGAAACGTGTTCGTCTGCGCAGCAGACCCCGATCCGCACCATTCCAACTGCGTCGGTATTTGACTGTGGAAGATTGGCCGTCAGTGCTGCGTGT
>Ga0315316_10004727_pt1 | contig 9983 bp, 7 predicted proteins | sample M160m3416metaG_FD_203702 | JGI IMG/M metagenome (GOLD analysis project Ga0315316, IMG submission 203702) | Ammonia-oxidizing marine archaeal communities from Monterey Bay, California, United States - M1 60m 3416 | ecosystem: Environmental > Aquatic > Marine > Intertidal zone | place: USA... | reverse complement strand
GTTCGGTTCGCGTTTCGTCGTAGGTCGGTACAAAGTCAACAGTGTCTAGTTTAAGATCTTCGAGCATCAGCCCAGCTGTGGCTGACATTCGTGCTTCGGTATATCGCATCGCTGCGGCTGGAAGACCTGCGATGGATCCAAAGTTCCCTTGTTTGTCGACCAATACATGTCGCATGTTCCATTCCTGTGCCATCCGCACAAGCGTGGGGTAAATGACACCTTCACCGTGTGGGTGATAATTACCGCTGGTGTCACCGGCGATCTTGGCACATTTAACGCGGTGAGCACCGGGAGTTAGATTTAGATCGTTCATGGCGACTAAAATGCGTCGCTGAGATGGCTTCAACCCGTCACGAACATCAGGCAACGCACGTGATACGATGACGCTCATCGCATAGGTCAAATAACTGCTCTTCAACTCGTCTTCAATAGGTAAATCAACTAGCTTGCCAAGCATCGATTGTTCATCATCTGAAGACGAGTTTTCTGGGGAATCTGAGTCGCTAGACAATCTAGTGTCCTTTCACCGGAGACCGATGGAGTGTGAGAAGAAAAGGTACGCAAAAACACTAGAAAAATAGTCTACAACGACGCTCTAGGATGTTCTATGTAGTTGATTAATATACCCCCAATATAGCAAAAAAAAGCTCTCAAAACAATCACCCCCAACGATGTATTAACGCCGGAAATTGGCCAAATCCACCTTTAGAAATATGGGTCAATAAAAAACCATCTATTGATATTAATTCTTGCAGTTTCAAACAAAACTGGCCATGAATTTACACGACTAAAAATTGAGTGGATTTGGTGAAAAACTAAGATGCGGGCATTCGTTGTCGTGTCAGTGGTTTGTAGATTGGTTTTTTATCAGAAAGCAAAAAATATTTACGATACAATTGACCTTTATAAGTGTTTTTATATTATTAGAGCATCGTAGAAAATAACTATTTCAAGGATCGAAATGCAAAGGCATCATTTGTGTTCACACAATATCGATTTTCGCTAATGGCTTTGTCTCTGTTTTGGGCATTAATAGTAATTGATTTTACGTCGATCCTTGCGCAAGTTGGGGGACGTACAGGTGGCGCACAATTCAGTCAAGTCACACGGTTGTTGGATACAACGCTACCAACAGTTAGCGTGTTTGACGCACAAGGTAATCCATTATCAACCGCTTCATTACGCGGCAGTTACACAGTTTTTGTTTTTGGGTGCTTAACGTGACCGCCGTTTCTACGAAATGTTCCCAGTTTGGAAACAGTCGCGGTTGATTACGCTCCACGGGGAGTCAAGTTTTATTACATCTATAAAGCATTAGCGCATCCTGAAAACAATGGTTATATTCAGCCTTTTACCTTAGAAGAGCGTTTGTTACATGTCCAAGAAGCTAAACGAACGTTAGGCTCTGGTATTGAGTGGATTTGTGACAACATGGACAATGGTCTCAAAGCGGCACTCGGCGGCGCGCCTAACAGCGAATTTATTATTGACCCAACGGGTAAGATTATTCGAGCGCGAGGCTGGAGTAACGCGACAAGCTTACGAACGGATCTGGAAAATCTAATCGGCAAAGTATCGCCGGCAACGATGATCGCTGATCTTAAAATGAAACCAGTAGCGCCTAAACGTCCGACGGCAACCGGTATTGTCCCTCGGATACAAATAAATTCTGTAATGCGTGCTGTACAAGTGATGCCGCTAGAAAGTGACGAACCCTATTATGTAAAACTACGTGTAGAAGTTGACGAGTCATTTATGAATGAAGGCTTGGGGATGGCTTATTTAGGTTTTCATCTCGACCCTCTTCTACACGTGCATTGGAACAATCTAGCTGCGCCAATTCAATTTCGCGTGCGATGTCCAGTGGGAATTACGATGGGACCAGGTGCGGGGCGAGGTCCTGAAATTAAAGTAGAAGCGGATGGGGATCCCCGGGAATTTTTAGTGGGATTAGAGTGGGACGCATCGATTCTACCGGCTAATCGCCTAGCAAATTCACCGGTCATTATTGAAGTGGACTATTTTGCTTGCCATGATGATTTGGGATGGTGTAAGCCCATACGGCAGCAATATGAAGTGCGTTTATTGGTTGATCGAAACGCCGGCAGTGTTCGCGGTCGCGGTGCGCGTGGTGGTGGTCGTAGGCGTTAAACAGTCGCCCGAGAAGAAGGTGGAAGAGGCACTTCTAGGTTTCGATCTAGCCTTGCAGTTTCCACTTTCCCCATTCTAACCAAAGTAGAACAGTCGATGCGGTGACTGCCATGAAAGACAACACGAGCATCATCGTATAAACATTCAGTCGTATTTTGTTCTTAGCCATAATAGATTTTCTAATTTGATCGAACTGGTTGTTTGTCAGAGCTTAGTTTAAGTTCGTAACAACATTATCGTCTTTGCGAATTTGGCCTTTAAGAAACTTTGGAATGATTTCGCAGACCGCAGAACTTGGTTGCGTCTCACGAATTTTGACTCGGCCTAAATATACTGCCCCGCGATACACATCTAAGTGATGTCCAATGCGTAGGCCATCGTCTTGACCCAATGATATCTGCAGCAAATCAGAACGTACAGCGATTACTCGACCATCGAGTGCTGGTGGTTTATCTGCCGTATCGGCGAATTCGTCTAAGCCATTTCGGCGGACAACATTAGCTAACCGGCCAACTTGATTTCGTAGTTGCGATTCACGTTCGATAGCTTGAGCTTTCAAACTGTTGAGATGATTAACTTCATCATTTAACGTCAGGATTTCTGCGAAGAAAGTGTCCGTCCGTAATTGCGAATCGTTAATGTCTTTTCTTAGTTGAGCCACTTCAGTGGTGAGTTGAGATTTTGTTTCTTCTGCGATCCGAAGAGCATCCGCGAGATCGTTTGCTCGAGCTTCGGTCGATTTGACGATATCTTCTTTTTGTGCGAGATCAGATTCGATTGCAGTCACTTGAGTTTCTAGGGCGGCAAGAGCATAAGCACGCGCAACTTGCTCACGTTTGAGACTGTCTTCGACCGTGGCCTTTTCTGTTGATAGCACGCCGATCTGGTCCCTTAAGTTTTTGGCTGTAGCTTCAGCAGCTTTTGCCTTCGTTTGTAGATCCACGTGTGTTTGATAAACGTTGATTGAGAATCCTAAGAAAAGGAGACTCATGATAAAAATCAATATTGTGAATATTTTGCCTATCAGTGTCATGACACTAACAATTCCTATTCTGGTTGACTTAGGGGATAGTTATTCCAGGAAATCAAGTAGACGTTGCTACATCCCTGAATTCTATCCCAATTGTAAACCGTAATCACTAAAAATCTACGTTGTGTATACGATTGGGATAATCGCTACTTCTTGTTTTTTCGGACGTTGAGACCCTTTGTAATCAACATAAGTACTACTTTTTACGAATGTTAAGCAAAAAATGGTAAAATAGGTCACTTGGATAATTATACCTATCATTGGTTATTAAGCGGGTATGTAATTACGCGTTTTTTGGGATGACCCCCTATAACTTCCTATTAGCGGATATGAATCGTCAGTTTTGTCTATTTGGCCGATTAGCTTGGAAATGACGTAGTACCGCGATGCCCGCAAGACTTGTTGCAACGATTGACAGAATATCACCAAATCGCATATAGACGCTGTCGTAGGTTGCTGTGGCAACTTGAGCAATCACAAACCCATCTTTGCGTTTGGCTTTTTGCTCGAGTATTTCTCCAGTTGGTGTGATCCACGCAGAGATACCGGTATTGGCGGCAACCAAATTGGGTCGCCGCATTTCAACGGCTCGCATGATATTACATCGCAAGTGAATATCCAACATTGCCGAACCCCAAAACCAGCCGTCATTGGTGAGGTTTAGCATGACATCGCCTCGTTGTCCTTGAGTATTGGATTGTTGCATCATATGACGTACGAGGTGAGGAACCGTGCTTTCGAAACAAATGTTGGGAACAAAGACCACACCATCAATTTCGAAAATTAACACGTCGCTGCCGGCGGTCAATCCGGATCCGATTGGCAACAGATCATAAAGCCCAGGGAACTGCTTTCCAAGTGGAATGTATTCACCGAACATAACGAGATGACTTTTACGGTAGATATCGCGCACCTCGCCGTCGGGTTTAAATAGAATTGCCGAATTGTAAATGGGCGTGTCCACAACACTCAGGTCATGAATGTCAGTTCCGGCAATCAGGTGGATACTGCTATTAGATGATTCAATTGAGTTTCTATTAAGAAGTGAAAGCAAATCCTGGTTGGTGCGATGGAGATTATCTCGAACGGTTGCAACATGCTGCCGGAAAGCGAGGTCGTCGATATCCGCATAATTTTGATGTCGTGGCTTGTGAATGGTTGATGTAGGTTGTGGGTTAGTAATGTACGTGGGCCCAAACGGATACATTGACTCGGGCCAAACGAGTAGCGATAAATTGCTGTTTGCTTGACGGGCTAACATTGATTGTTCAATGTAACTTTGTTGTTGGCGTTTGTTCTTCTCAGAATACTGCTGCGGCGTTAATTCAAACTGAGTATCGATGGATCCTTGGATCAATCCTACAGTCGTTTGTTTTGACATATCCGAGTATGTTCGACCAAGTTGCTGATAACCATAGGTCAGTGTCAGCGCCAACAACAATATAATTGACGTAGCATGGACAAGGATAGTTTTTTTTGTGGATGTATGATTCGGCCTGTTTCGTATTGCTACAACCATGGAATACAAACTACCAGCAACTAACATGATTAGTAGCGAGATGATTTGATTCCCACCGAGGTCTGCAATTTGTATTAACATCAGATGTTCGGTTTGCGTGTGAGACAGACACGCCATGGAAAATCCAGAAATAATATATCCGCGTAACCATTCAAATGTAATCCAACTGATCGCAGCCGCGAGTGCTACCGGCATACGAAGGCGGTGTACGCAACAGCGACCTACGAAAATAAAGCAGGGTAAATAAATTCCTAGATATAGTCCCAATGCGAGCCAGCCGAAATGTGTTGTCCAATGAGCCAATCGCAGCCCCTGTAACATGATCATCCAGTAGACGACGTGCGCTAGCCACATATGCGTATAGGCATTTCCCAATAAGCGTACTAAACGTTTGGGTGATTTACTGGAAACAAACCTATCGGCCATAAGCAGCGGCATCCACAACATCGGTGCGAACCAAGCTATAAAGCTCCAATTAATTGGAGGAAAGGCGGTCCATAATAAGCATCCACCCAACAGTGACAATCCAAATGTCATGCGTCGCGACAATTGTGATGGCCTACTTATTGGAGATAGGTTTCCTTGTTGAAGCATATTACAAGTGACAGGTGTTAATGGTTACCAAGGAAATGGCAGGACAGAAATTTGTTCTCCCGCATCATACTCGTGTTGGGGGGGTTGGAAAAAGACCAGACAGTTTGCTAGGGCGAATGCTTGTTGGTCGGCGGAGCCGCTCCATGGTAACGGCGTGACAGACCATTTGCCAGAAATCCACTCCAATCGTCCGGGATGATAAGTGGGTCGGTCGCCGCGTAGTGTATATGGAACTGTCAATTCTGCATAGGATTCTGGTTGGCTGTCTCTTCCCTTAGCTCCCTGCTGAAAGACCCTGATTAGAGGCGCTACGAATAGCATATAGCAAACTAAGCTGCTGACAGGGTTGCCCGGTAATCCAAAGACGAGCGTTTGTTGTTGCGTATTCTCGGCTTGCCCAAACCACAGCGGTTTACCTGGCTTAAGCTGAACTTTATGAAAAACTTCCATCACATCAGCTTGATGTAATAGTGCGGGAACGAGGTCTTTTTCACCCATCGATACGCCGCCGGAGAGTAGTAACACGTCATGTTGTAGTCCGTGTTGAATCTTGTCGGATAAATCTATCGCATTGTCTCGGCCGATTCCCAGTGGAATTGCATTTCCGCCACTTGCGGTGACGAGTGAAATTAACAACGCCTCATTGCTGTTGCGGATTTGTCCAGCTTGGGGATGTTGATCAACATCAACTAATTCATCGCCGGTGCAAATAATGGCGACATTTGGTTGTGCTGCAACGGGTACCTCAGCACAACCGACTTCTGCTAAGAGCCCAATTTCAGCAGGACGAATTTTAGTTCCGGCGGTAACCACCACACTACCACAACTCAAGGATTTCCCTTGCTGCATAATGTGACTGCCCAATGTGACGGTGGTGTTATTGATGGTGACCGTGTTGGATTCTAAATTGACAATGCAATCTTCAACCATGACAACGGCCTCTGTGCCTATTGGAATAGGTGCGCCGGTCATTATTTGAGTTGCGGTCCCAGTTTTGACAGGCACCGTTGGTGTTTGACCAGCGTGCACTGTTTCGTTAATAGCAAGAGATTGACTAGACTGGAGGTCATCTATCAAGATGGCAAACCCATCCACTAGTGATTTATCAAACGGTGGAGAATCAATATCACTCTGTATGTCAGCCGCAGTGAATCGACCGAGCGATTTTGTGAGTGGGCACGAGGAGTTAGTGGGTTGAGGGACTCTCTTTAATATTTCTTGCCAAGCTCGAGAAATATTTATCATGTGTAGCTTAGTACGCGTGTTCGGCAAATCTGACATTGAGTTGCTTTCGCTATATATGATTACACAGATATTTGAATGAAACGTTTTAGTATCTCGGGACCGATGTCTGACAAGAAGCTTTCAGGGTGAAACTGCCAACCCAATAAAGGCATTGAGTTGTGTCGAATTGCCATGATTTCACGTGAACCATCCGGTGCAAATGTCCAGCCGCACACTTGAAAATCGTCGCTTAATGTATTCGGTTCGATGACGAGGCTGTGATACCGCGTTGCGATAAATGGGTTCGGTAGTCCAGCAAAAACTCCTTGATCGTCATGATTGATTTTGTCAGTCTTGCCGTGCATGAGTTGCTTGGCTCGGACTATCGTACCTCCAGTGACTTGACCAATAGATTGATGGCCAAGACAAACACCTAAGATAGGAATTGTTCCCATCAACTGTTCGATGATATTCATGCTTTGGCCTGCTTCATTAGGGGTACAAGGGCCAGGGGAGATAATGATGTGTGAGGGTTGTTTGGCTTGTACCTCGTCCGCAGTAATTTGGTCATTACGGTGTACTTCGATATCCAAAGTCGCATCCATTTCGCCCAGCCTCTGGACCAAATTGTAGGTAAAGGAATCGTAATTATCGATCAGCAAAATCATGAACTTGTTGCCCTACGGGGGTAGATAAGACATGTCACAGTAGGTTGTTTCATAGTGGGCATGTCACGAACATATACCAAGATTATTAGGTTATATTAATCTATGTGTTGCCATCTTGGTAGTTATGCACCAATGAATGCTTACTACCGAGGATTTTAGGCAGCGAATATGACAGTTCCCAAAACACAGATTAGTGTTCATAATAGAATTTGTGAAAACGGCACTAACCGTAACTTCATTATTCGAGAACCACTATGATGGCGACTATTACAGATCCGACTCCTGCTTTTGATTTGCTACCTTACAAGTCGCTATCTAATGAAGAATTATCCAACCGCATTGAAAAAATCCGTCAACAGATGGGTTCGGAATTATTGATACTTGGCCATCACTACCAGCAAGACGAAGTTATTGGTCATTGCGATTTGCGGGGTGACAGTTTTCAGTTAAGTCGGATGGCAGCAGATAACGTTGACTGTAAGGTCATCGTTTTTTGCGGTGTTCACTTTATGGCAGAAACAGCCGATATTTTAGCCAATCGCCCAGAACGTCTTCAGCTTCAAGATCGGATTACCGTGGTGTTACCTGATATGGCGGCTGGGTGTTCGATGGCAGATATGGCGGCGATTGACCAAGTAGAAAATGCATGGGACGAATTGGGAGAATTGATTGATTGTGAAGATATCACACCTGTCACCTATATTAATTCAGCGGCAAGTTTAAAGTCATTTGTCGGGCGGCATGGTGGCATCGTTTGCACATCTAGCAATGCCGCTGCGGTTTTAGAGTGGTCGTTTGAGCGTACGTCGCGAGTGTTGTTTTTTCCTGATCAGCATCTGGGTCGCAATACAAGTTTAGCGATGGGGATATCTAATGAACAAATGCCAGTTTGGGATCCGTTCGCGTTGGATATGGGCGGCAATAGTAACGAGGCAATCGAGAATAGCAAAGTGATACTTTGGAAGGGGCATTGCAGTGTCCATCAGATGTTTAAGGCAGAGCATGTTGAGACGTTTCGTCGTGAACATCCGGGTATTCAAATCATGGTACATCCAGAGTGCCCACAGGAAGTAAACGATCTGGCAGATATCTCAGGTTCAACCGGTAAGATCATTGAAGTGATTGAACAAGCAGAAGCGGGATCGAGCTGGGCGATTGGAACCGAGTTGCACTTAGTCAATCGGCTGAAAAAAGAACATCCCGAGTTGGAGATTCACTTTTTGTCACCAGTGGTTTGTATGTGCGCTACAATGTATCGTATTGATTTAGCCCACCTCTGTTGGACCTTAGAAAATCTAGCCCATGGTACACCGGTTAATACAATTTCCGTTGATCTAGAAACGCAACGCTGGTCACTCGTCGCGCTGCAACGTATGCTTGATGTAAAATGATACTGGTTGTTATGCATCGACTTTGCGACAATAGGCACACATGCCCGCAGCGTCATCAGCATCTTTGAGTGCTTGAACTTCGTTACCACCATCTTCAGCGGCGGGTTCTTCTTCCGCCACTTCTTCCGCCACTTCTTCCGCCACTTCTTCCACCACTTCTTCCACCACTTCTTCCACCACTTCTTCAGCGGTAGCGGGAGCAGCGGATTCGGCTCGAGCAGCGGCGAGCATATCTGCGACACTCATATTAGCTGGATCGATCGTCGTGGCTGCTGGTTCTTCAGCGGCGGGTTCCTGTTCAGCCACTTCTTCAGCGGCGGCGGGAGCAGCGGATTCGCCTCGAGCAGCGGCGAGCATATCTGCGACACTCATATTAGCTGGATCGGCCGCGGCGGCTGGTTGCGCTGTGGCCTCTGTCTCTTTAGCGGCTGGTTTTTTAGCCGCCGGTGAAGCAGTTGGAGTTTCCGCAGGTGTCGGCTTGTCGACGAGCTTTAAAAAATCGACATCAATATCAAACCAACCGATGTTCTTATGACCATCAAATTCAACCAATGCACGTCCACTCATATTAACGGTTCTAACCGTACCGGTGAGCCCTTGAAATCTTCCGAGTTCAGGGCGATCGGCATCGACAAGTACGTTTTTGTCGGTGTAGGCATTTTTTAGATTCTCGATATGTTCAAAGACCATGATTGGTTCCGTGTTTGTGGGTCAATTTTTTTAGACGGTTAGCACATATTTTGATGGTAGCATCGTTGTTTATCAAGGGTGGCGATTCGATCAATTTCGATTTTATCATATTCAAATTTTAACCAAACAGTCGATATTTCCATTCAACAGTTGCTGGCCAAGTCGCTGGCATTTCTGTGGGAGTGATTGTGATGATGTTTCCTTCGATTTTAAGCTCGTCCAATTCTCCACGACCGGTGGATTCAACTTTAATACGACATTTACGTCCGGCGATTGAAAGTTCAGCGACTCGTTCAATCGGATCGACAATTTTCACAGGTACCATTGATTTATACGTCGTTGTTAAACTGCCAGCTTCAGTATCGGCCACACGGCAAGCAACTTCGAATAGCATTGATCGGTCGCGAGGGTCGTTTTCAATAGCAACCGACCAATGACTATTACCAGCCATTCCGACGATTAGACCAACTTGGCGACTTTGTGTTCGCTGTTCTAGGGTGAGTTGTTGCAAGGCGGGGCTAGGCGGCCACAATTCTTTTTCGTCACCCTCAACACTTTCCAAAATGCGAAATGCTTGATCTCCTGCGACCCAATCGACACAATGTTTGAAACGTTCATTCTCCCAAACCATACTGATTCGTAGTCCGGTGGCGTCGGTTCCAATGGACTCTAGGTTTTCCAATTCTGACATAATTCTCTTTCTTGATTGCTCGACT
>Ga0315316_10004724_pt1 | contig 9985 bp, 9 predicted proteins | sample M160m3416metaG_FD_203702 | JGI IMG/M metagenome (GOLD analysis project Ga0315316, IMG submission 203702) | Ammonia-oxidizing marine archaeal communities from Monterey Bay, California, United States - M1 60m 3416 | ecosystem: Environmental > Aquatic > Marine > Intertidal zone | place: USA... | reverse complement strand
TCTTTAATGGCATTTAGACTCCTTATCTATAAATAAAATAACCAATATTTCTTCAAACTATAACATGCTATTATGGGCAAAATGTTTTGTAGAAAACATAAGGAGTAATTTTATGGGAATTCAAAAAAGATGCTGGGGTAAATGAAATATTCAGAATATTATCTGAAGGAGTTTTACAAACCTAGTCATAATTTTTAATCTTTCAGAATAACGAATTTTTTAAACCTATTTTCAGAGAAAAGGGGGTCAAAGGCAATATGTCTGACCTAATTTATAGGAATTATAACCAAGAAGAACTTGATCTTGAATATGATATGCGTAGAAGATGTCCACATTTTGCAGAGGTACTTGCTTCTATGGAGCCTCACACCAAAAGGACAATTTCGAACTTTGAATGCCAAATAGATGTAGAGTTTGGGGAAAACCCAGGGGAAAAACTTGATATATGGCCTGGACGTGGTGGCTCACCCATTCTTTTATTTATACACGGGGGTTATTGGAAGGCATATGATAAGAATATGTTTAGCTTTGTAGCTGAACGTTTTGTAGAGGCTGGTGCCTGTGTAATTTTAAATAATTATGATCTCTGCCCGTCGGTTAGGATGGATGAGATTATCCAGCAAAATAGAGCGGCGATCGCTTGGATATATAGGAATGCCAATACCATTGGAGGAGATCCAGGAAGGATTCATGTAACTGGTCACTCGGCTGGAGGGCATTTGACAGCTATGATGCTGGCAACAAACTGGGAGCAATATGGACTTCCTTTCGACGTAGTCAATGGAGCTGTCCCCCTAAGTGGATTATTTGATCTTGAACCTATTAGATTGTCTTATTTAAATGAAGAACTTCATATGAATAAGGATGAAAGTCATCGTAATAGCCCAATTCATAATATCCCGAAATGGATGCCCCCAACAGTGGTAGCAGTAGGCGGCGGGGAAACCGATGAGTTTAGACGTCAATCTAGAATTTACACAGACGCATGTAGAAATGCAGGCTTTGATGTAAGCTATCTCGAAGTGGGGCAATATGATCATGTAAGCATACCTGGAGAATACAGGAATAAACTTAGTCCTCTTACCTCAGTTCTATTCTCTCAAATGGGACTTTAAATTAATATTAACCACACAACAAAGATAATTTCTTAATTACCACTCAGTACAACTAGCTGAAAGCAATTGGCCGCCAATCCCCGGCTCAAAGTCCCCATAGTAAATAATCCTTTCACCGTTCGGGAGTAAAAGTACTTCTGGGTCGTTCCCAAAATAGAGACCCGTATAGGCCTCGTCAGTAAAGGACAATCCATCGACCGATGTAGCACGCCAAAGACCATCAGGTGCAGAACCCTGTGAAGCCATAAACTTGCCATAGAACAGAGAAACTGAACCATCAGGCGCAATCACCGGAAATGGGTGCTCAGCTGATTCCGTTAGGTATGGAGCCCCTTCTCCCAGACGCCATCCGGGGTCGACTGTCCACTCAAGAAGGTCGGTAGAAGTAGCGCTACCTGATCGTTTGCCACCCGGACCTGTACCTGGTACTGCCAAGGTGGAGTAATACATCCGCCATAATCCCGGCTCAACCTCAACAATAGACGGACTACTGATGGCCGTCAAACCAGCGGCTTGAGCCGTCAATCGGGTCCCTGAATCTTTGATGAAATTGAGTCCGTCGTCGCTGGTAAATGACGCAATTTCCTTGACCTTGCTCACGTACATCCGCCATCGACCATCAGAAAGACGCCAGATGCGCGGCTGCCCCGCCTCAGTTCCAGGGATCCTAACCCCCGACTCTTCAGCAAACACCCGACCGTCGTTAGATACGGCGCTCACAATGCCAATACCCTGAGCAAAGGCATAAAGTCGAATCCGCCCGTCGTCTAGAACGGCAGCTGTTGGATCAGCGATCGGCTGCCCGACAGACACGCCGAAAGCCGGTGGTTGGTAAAAGACCCCATGAGTAGTGCAGATAGTCGGGCCTTCCCAAACATCCCCCATAGGTTGGATTGGTTGTCCAGGCTGCACTGGTTGCCCAGGCTGCACTGGTTCTCCAGGCAAAGGAGGTAAATTCTGTTGTCCTGGTTGTATAGGAGGTTCTCCAGGTAGAGGAAGTAAATTCTGTTGTCCTGGTTGTATAGGAGGTTCTCCAGGTAGAGGAGGTAATTTTTGTTGTCCTTGCGGCAGAGGAGTTTGTTCAGCAGTCGTCGATGCCGGGGCGGTGGTGACAGGTGTTTCTGCACCGCCGCTACACCCCAGAGGCAACAACAGTAATGTCAGAACAACAACGTACTTTCTCATGGCCGTTAGTATGTCACTATCCCACCATTAACGCAAACACCCAAAAAACCTGCTAGTCGCTCGTGTATATATCGCGTGTAGCGAAGTAATCTTACAAAAATCAATCACACAATTATTCAAATATTTGGATTAGTAAAGAGATTAAAATTTTGCAGGAATCAAAGATTTCATAGCTGAAATCAGCATTTAAACATTTAATTAACCACTAAATCATTGCCAACGATTATTTTACCTTCTGTATTTAACGGTATTAACTTAATTGCAAACACAGGAGGTTTTTTATCTTGGATATCAAGCATAGATTTCAAAACATTTTTATCTCTAATGCCGTTCCCAGGATTACAGTTTATAGCCAAGCATCTATTAACAGTTTTCTCTACTTTGAAACACAACCCATTAATTTCAATGTTTTTACCAATCCAATCAAATTCTTCCCATGGATTTATACCTTCTATAATTATATTGGATCTAAATCTAGTGTGCTCTACTTCATAGCCTAATCGTTTATTCAGATCATTCAAAGATTCTTGACTATGCAGTGTCACACCTCCATCCCGAGTGTCATGAAAATGGTTCGAATTTCCACCACCTATAAAAACAAATGGAAATCTTTGAGGGAAATTTTTTATCAGATCAGTATCAGAATTAATAACAAATTCTGTAAATCTATCTTCAATCTCATTTTTTTGAGTATCAACATTAGCTTTGATGATTGTATTTACATCATATTTGATGATCAATTCTCTCTTTTTATCATCAAATTCAACATTTAATTTCGCTATCTGGGGCATATGCATTAATGCAGCAAAACTTGTCTTTTTTTGCCATTCAAAATCATCTCTCGATCCTGCATCTTTGAATCTAAATCCAAACAAGCGATCTCCTTCTATATAACCATTTTCATTTAAAGTTAATGATTCTGATTTTGAAGGTGTTAGGGATTTGATTGGGTACTTATATAATTTTGTAATTTTCATTTTTAAGACAAGGAATTTATTAACATGGCTTCATTATAAGGCACGATATTTCATCAACTGATGTATATAAGTTTGCTTAAAAAGGATTTACCAAAAATGGAGTAAGCATATTTTCAAGGTTTAAGAATCTTAAACAATAGCTTCTCTTACTTCAGAATCTACGGTTATATCAATTGGCCCTGTATACAATTCCCAAGGCCTGAACGATTCTACAAATTCTTTTGCTATATCCATCGAAGGAAAACCTTTTTGAGCTCTCTCAGGTGTCATACTGAATGTTTTAGCAAACGCATCATAACCTGATTTGGTTTCTCTAACCCCTCCAATAATTTCTAGCTTTTCTCCATTTTGTAAATTTAGTTTTTGACCTTTTCTTGTAAATTCCCAATAAATTTCCATTTAAATTCCTGCGATATTTTAGTTATAAGATATATTAAATTAAATATACCCTCATGATATCTTCACGTCCATAGCTTTTATAGTTTTAACTTTTGGGTGCACGAGTTAATACTGTCCTTTCGCACACAATTGTGTATTTGTTTGAGCCCATTGAGCAATGTGAATTTTGTTACCTTAGTTAGAAAATCGTAGAGGCAACACCTACAACACCTATCTTAATAAAAGTATTTACTATTGCATGTATTAATGGATTTATAATATTATTACTAGGTATTCATTAGGAACAATTACTCGCTAAATTTTCTATACAGGAGACTCAATGAAATTATCCCTACAATATGAAATGCAAAGACCTCAGTTAGATGACCATAAAGTTATAACTGAAACTATGGAACAATGCATACTTGCAGACGAGGTTGGATTTGATAAAGTTTGGTTTGTTGAGCATCATTTCCTAACTGGATTTTCTGCATCTCCTTCTCCAGATATATTTTTCGGAGCGTTAAGTCAAAGGACAGAAAGAATCAGACTGGGATTAGGAGTTGTTGTTCTCCCTTACCACCACCCTGTACAAGTAGCAGAACGAGTTGCAATGTTAGATCATATTTCTAATGGAAGGGTAGAGTTTGGCACGGGTAGATCGGCTCCTTATGAATTAGATGCGTTTGGGGTTGACCCTCGTGAAAGTAGAGGCAGATGGGAAGAAGCCCTGTCAATGATTCCTGATATTTGGCGATCAGATTGGTATTCTCATGAAGGAGAATTCTGGAAAGTTCCTGAAAGGCAAATTCTACCAAAACCATACCAAGATCCTCATCCGCCAATTTCAGTTGCAGCATTTCAACCTAGTACATACGAAATAGCCGCTTCAAAAGGGATAGGCGTATTAGCTTTTGGATCAAGTGCTCCAGAATTAATGCAACCTCATATAGATCTATATAGAGAAAATATAAAAAAGGCTAACCCTGTAGGCGATGCTGTAAATAATTACTGGGCCAGTTCCACTATTGGAATTACTCATGAAAATAGTCGTAAAGGTAGGGATTTAGGAACAGAATCTCTAAAAGGTTTCTTTGCACCAGGTAGACCTTATGTTCAAGGTCAAAAAGATATTTATGATCAACTTCTAGATAGATGGGGTGGCTCCGAAGAAGTCCCAGATGATTTAAAACAAAATTTCTCACGATATATTGAAGATATTGAAGATAATAATACTACTGTAGATGGACAACAGTTAGATTATTCCGGTGGTGGAGCAATTAGTCACAAAGTATGGGACGGGCTAACTCCTGACACTCTTTGTGAAAGAGGAGTAACTATATCGGGAAACCCCGATGATTGCATAGCAGCTTTAAAAAAGCATGAAGCAACCGGGATAGACGAGATGATGGTTATGATGCAATTAGATACAGTCACTCATGAACAAGTTATGGACTCTATCCGATTGTGGGGAAAATATATAATTCCTGAGTTTAATAAATCATCTGCTAAAGTTGTATGAAAAAATTTGAAATCAATATTAGTGATGAAATATTAGATGATCTTAAATATCGTTTAGATCGAGTCCGTTGGCCTGACGAAATCCCAGGTTCAGGTTGGATGCATGGTACAAATTTAGAGTATTTAAAGGAATTAGTTGAGTATTGGAAAACTGATTTTGACTGGAGAAAACATGAAGATTCTCTGAATAAATTTACCCATTTCACAACTAATATAGAAGATTTCAAAATTCATTTTATACATGAAAAATCACCTAACAAAAATGCAATTCCAATTGTCATAACACATGGGTGGCCAAGTACATTTTATGAAATGCACAAAATAATCCCTCTGCTTTCTAATCCTGAAAAAAATGGTGGCGACCCCAAAGATTCATTTGATGTAGTAGCACCATCTCTTCCCGGATATGGATTCTCATCAAGGCCAACCAAATCAGGTCTTAATGTCAGAGAAACAGCAAAACTCTGGAACTCGTTAATGACTACCACTCTAGGGTATGAAAAATATGCTGCGCACGGCGGAGATATTGGTGCTGGTGTAACAACTCAATTAGGATATCTTTACTCAAATTCAGACAATATAATCGGACTACATTTCACTGCTTTAAATAGACCTGGTGCGTACTTAGGGGAAGGATCCAAAGACTTAACCAAAGCAGAAATCAATCATGTTAAACAACAAGAAAAGTGGAATCACGAAGAAGCTGCATACAATCGAATGCACTCTACAAGGCCTCAAACTCTTTCATATGGATTAAATGATTCACCAATAGGATTAGCAGGATGGATAGTAGAGAAATATAGAGCCTGGAGTGATTGTGAGGGAGATATAGAATCTAGATTCTCTAAAGATGATCTATTAATAAATTTAACAATATATTGGGCTACAGAAACAATAAATTCTTCGATAAGAATGTATTTTGAAAACTATCCTGTAACAGGAGGTTCATTCGAAAAATCTGACAAAATAACAATACCAACAGCAGGTGCAATTTTCCCTCACGATATAGCTACACCTCCAAGAGAATGGGCTGAAAGATCATACAATATTGTCCATTGGACAGAAATGCCTAAAGGTGGTCATTTTGCAGCAATGGAAGAACCTGAAATGCTAGTTAACGATATAAGAGATTTTTACAGACAATTTAGAAATTAATTGATACTGTAATATTAATTAATTATTGTTAATGGATCCACCGATTCGTATCCTAAGGATTCTGCTATCGCATCATATGTTATCTTACCTTTATATACATTAAGACCTGCTAAAAGATGCTTGTCATTTAACAAGGCATCTTTATAACCTTGATTTGCAAGTTTTAACACAAATGGAAGAGTAGCCTTATTAAGAGCCAAAGTTGAAGTTAATGGAACTGCCCCAGGAATATTTGCCACACAATAATGCACAACCCCATCAACTAAATATGTAGGATTCTGATGCGTTGTAGGAGTGCTTGTTTCAAAACATCCTCCTTGATCTATAGCAACATCAACAACCACAGATCCTTTTTTCATTGATGAAATCATTTGCCTAGAAACAATCTTGGGAGCATTTGCACCTGGTATAAGTACTGCTCCAATCAATAAATCACAATCTTTAATATAGTCACCTATATCAATATTATTACTATTTAAAGTAACTATATCTGTTCCAAATTTTCTATATAATTCTTTTAATTTTTCATCTGATTTGTCCATGATAATAACTTCTGCCTGCATTCCAATTGCAATAATAGCCGCATTCTCTCCAACTGTGCCTCCACCTAGGATCAACACTTTTGCTGGAGGTATGCTCGCTACTCCTCCTAACAGAATTCCACGTCCCAATTGTGGCTTTTCTAAGACATGCGCTCCAGCTTGAACAGACATTCTGCCGGCAACCTCACTCATTGGGATAAGTAAGGGAAGCTGGCCTCGATCATTTGTAACCGTCTCATAAGCTATACAAATAGATTTCGAATTTATTAACCCTGCAGTAAGTTTAGAAGATGTTGATAAATGAAAATATGTAAACACAATCTGATTTTCTTGAATAAGAGAAAGTTCACTAGATAGAGGCTCTTTTACTTTAACAATCATGTCAGAATTAGTGTAAACATCTTCTGGAGTATAGGCTATATCTGCACCTGAATTTTGGTAATCGGAGTTGTCGAATCCTGTTCCAAGGCCAGCTTTATCTTGGATAATAACCTTATGCCCATTATCAACAAGAACACGGACACTATCTGGAGTCAAACCTACACGCGCTTCTTGAGACTTGATTTCGGTAGGTACGCCTATATTCATAATGATCTCCATTTTAACTTTTAAGCGTTTAGATAGACGTTTAGAGGTTAATCTATCAAATCAGCAATTTCTTTTTCAATTTTTCCAAGTTCAACATATTCTTCTCTAGCTAATAAAAAACATCTTTTTAAATATAAATCAGTTTTATGAGCCGCAGATTCATTTTTAGTTTCTTTAGCCCAATGAAGTAGTGTCTCGATTTGATATGAATCTGGAAAATATGACCTTAAAACTAATATATCTTCTTCAGTTTCATTACCTAATGAAATTTCTCCTGCCTCAACAGAATACCTTAATCTTCCAACAAGTTTAGTTAATTCTTCAAGCCGATCTGTATCAGACATCAGAGAATAAACAACATCACTTACTGGAGAGTGGTCTTCAATTTCCTCAAACGAGTCGCCCATTATATCGGTAATGTGATTATTTTTTTCATATAAATCCAAATACAATTCAACGACTTCATTAACTTTAATCATTGCAGAAGGTAAATCATCCGGATCGCAAACACCCCCAAAAATAAGGTCATCATTCCTATATGATGCTAGATCTCTAATTGAATCTAAATTATCAACTTCTTCGGGCGCAGGAGGAAAAGCAAATGCAGACATATCCCCTACTCCAATATCACCTACCTGATTCATTAAAAATGGCGGCACATACTTTGAAACATCTACAGTTATAGGCAAAAGAATGACATAACTAGCAAAAGTTTTCTGATTTGCAAAGTCTTGGAAATATATTAAAGCATGACCTCTAGGAGATTCAGGAGTCCCATACTTAAAATCAAGTGTCATGAAAGTATCCTAATTAATTAATGTTCTTACAGGATAGACTAGCAGATACAAAAAACACAACAGGTCATGAAGTATAATCTTTAATGGAGCCTCATATTGAATTTTTATAAAATACTAAAACCAATTCTTTTCACATTGCCGCCTGAGCAAGCTCAAGGCTTAGCAGATTACTTTCTAAAACATACGATTACCCCAAAGATAATCAAAAAAATAGCTTATTACGAAAATCCCGCTCTCAACACTACTTTTGCAGGAATAAATGTTTCTAACCCTATTGGATTATCCGCTGGATGGGATAAAAATTGCTTACTTTTACCACATTTAGAAAGCTTTGGGTTTGGATATATTACAGGGGGTACAATCACAAAGAACCCTCGCCCCGGGAATCCAAAGCCTAGGATGATACGCCTGACAAAAGAAAAAGGATTAGTGAATTCTTTGGGATTCCCTGGATATGGATTAGAAAAAATAGAAAAAGTATTATCCAATACTCCATCTCCAAAAAATAATATAAAAAGAATTTTAAGTGTTTCAGGGGAGACAATAGACGACATACATGAATGTCATCAAAGACTTGAAAAATTCTCATCAGCTATCGAGATTAATATTAGTTCCCCAAACACTGAAGGTATACGAATATTTCAAACAAAAAAAATGTTAAATGAATTAATTATTGAAATAAATAAAGACAGAACAAAACCACTTTTCATAAAAATGCCTCCTTATGATGTTACAAGCAAAAATTCTAATAAGAAGAATATATTAGATCTGATAAAAACTTGTATAGACCAAAACGTTGAAGCGATCACGCTCGCTAATACAAAACCGGTAAACAATCATAATTTGGCAGTAGGAAAAGGCGGATTAAGCGGATCCCCTCTCATAAACAATACAATATCAATGGTTAAGGAAGTTTATGAAGTTTATGGTTCTTATATCGATATAAATGCATGTGGTGGCGTTTCAACTGGAAAACAAGCATTTGAATTATTGGAATCAGGAGCATCGTCTGTCCAGATATATACATCAATTGTATATGAAGGGCCTAGTATCGTTAAAAAAATAAATCGTGAACTCGTCAAACAATTTAAAACTAAACGTATTTAATAAATGAATAACGAAGAATTTGAATTTATAGATTCCCATGTACATTTTTATGATATGAGCCACCCAACACTTCATTATGGGCATTGGCAACCCGATGAAGATCTCCCATTAAAAGAACTTGGTAACAAAAATTATCTTGCTACAGATTTCATTAAAGATGCAAAACCTCTTGGTATGAAAAAAGTAATACATGTTCAAGCCGCAATAGGCTCAAAGGATCCTGTAGATGAAACAAAATGGTTACAAAATATTTACACAAGTAATAAAATCCCTAATGCTATAGTGGGACATGTTGATTTACGCTCTTCAAACGCTAGATCAGTAATAGAAAGGCATCTGGAGTATCCAAATTTCAAAGGAATACGTGATTTTTCTTACGGAGACTATCTTACTAGTTCTGCTTTCAAAAATGGTTTCCGTCTTTTAGATGAATACAATCTTATTTCTAATATTGCAGTAGAATGGCCAGAAATTAATAAATTAAAAAATCTAGCCAGATCTTACCCCGGCATAACTATTATCTTGGATCATGCAGGAATACCTAGAGAAAGAAATAACGAGTATTTCCAAAATTGGAAATCTGGCCTTAAAACTATATCTGAAATGGAAAATGTGATTTG
>Ga0315316_10004723_pt1 | contig 9985 bp, 5 predicted proteins | sample M160m3416metaG_FD_203702 | JGI IMG/M metagenome (GOLD analysis project Ga0315316, IMG submission 203702) | Ammonia-oxidizing marine archaeal communities from Monterey Bay, California, United States - M1 60m 3416 | ecosystem: Environmental > Aquatic > Marine > Intertidal zone | place: USA... | reverse complement strand
ATCATCGGCCATGCACAGAATGACATTAGGTCGAGCGGCAAGCCCCACCTCGAATGCAAACAAAGTAAGGGGCAAGAAAAACAGGATTTGGAACCATCGGCGATGGTTTGTCGAGCGGGATCTTCTCATATCGTTGTGGACCTATTGAATCTCTTATTCCGTTTTAAGTTGTGGTATCGCTCGATTATACATTGCATTACATTAAATCCATAATCTACCGAACATTTCAATCTCGCTGCAGGAAATTCTATGGCTAGCCAACCGCCATCCAACCCCTATCAATTCGAAAGCCAAACGCCTTATGCGACAGCGACTCAGACCCAACATTTGGAGAAACCTAAAGCTATCAAAGTGTTTGGGATACTCAACATCATTTTTGGCGGATTGGGATTATTGTTTACTTGTATCGGATTGGGAGCAATCCTAGCCATTACGTCTGGTCTCATACCAATTCCAGAAGGGCAGTCAAACCCCGCATTTGTGACACAGGATGAAAATGCATTCCTGTATTTTTACAACATCATATCCACAACATGTGGATTAATTTCCACGGTGGTCTTACTAGTCAGCGGCATTGGTCTATTGAAACAGAAGAAGTGGGGGCGGACCACTGGTTTAGCGTGGAGTAGCTACAGTTTTCTGTCAACAATCGTACACTCGGTCATCACTTGGACGCACATCTACCCCTATCAACTGGAATTACTAGACACCAATGAAGCAACGACTGGGCTTCCAAATATGGAAGCCGTTTTGCTGGGCAGCATGATCTTTGGCAACGTCATAGCCGTAAGCTATCTCGTTTACCCAGGTCTATTCGCACTATTCAGTTCCAAACAACCATTCAAAGACGCGTTAGATTAATTTGCATCCATGAGCCAAGTGCACCATCTAAGTTCACGGCGAGAACTCTGGCTCCATTATTCTCGATCCAATTCTTCCCAACGTTCAAGTGCCATTGATATCTGTTCTTCACACTTTTTCAAACGGTCGCCTTTGGATTTCAATTCATCAGACGATCGTTTATAGAACTCAGGATCGGCCATTTCGTGATGCAGGCTCTGAACTTCTGTTTCAAGGTCTTCGATCAACTTGGGCAACGTCTTCAACTCCTGCTGCTCCTTATATGTCAATTTCCGTTTCTCCGGAATCGCAGCGCTCGTCGGCGGTGTGTTCTGAGTTTTATTTGAACGACTCATTCCCGCATCACCTGATAACGTATTATCAGCACCTCGTTGCCGTACCCAATCGTCATAGCCTCCGACATACTCCTTGACTAAGCCTCGTTTGCCATTCTCAAACACAATAGTACTAGTTACGACATTATTCAAGAACGAGCGGTCGTGGCTAACTACCAACACTGTCCCCTGATATTCAACCAAACGTTCTTCAAGCAATTCCAGTGTTTCCGCGTCTAAATCGTTAGTTGGCTCATCCATTACAATTACATTTGCTGGTTTAGCAAACAACTTAGCCAGCAAAACTCGATTCCGTTCGCCCCCGGACAGGTACTTAACTTGCATCCGCGCTCGATCTGGAGCAAAGAGAAAATCCTGTACATAACCCATGATATTTTTAGACCGCCCATTGATCGTCACGGTGGAATATCCGTCGCCCACATTGTCAATTACCGACGCTTCGTCGTCGAGCACTTCACGTAGTTGATCGAAATAGGCAATTTGCAAATTCGTACCTAACTTGACATTGCCTTCATCAGGTTCTATTTTCCCGAGTAACAATCGCAATAAGGTTGTCTTACCAACACCGTTTGGTCCAATTAATCCGATTTTATCTCCACGCATAACAACCGTCGAAAAATCATGCACAATCGGTAAGTCAGGATATGCAAAACTCAATCCATCGACTTTCGCCACTAAGTTCCCACTACGTTGGCCTTCTTGAATCGCGATACGACTGCTACCAGTCTTTTGTCGCCGCTCACTGCGTTCTTCTCGCATTTTTTTAAGCGCTCGCACACGCCCTTCATTACGCGTGCGGCGGGCTTTAATTCCTTGGCGAATCCACACCTCTTCTTCCTTCAGTTTCTTATCGAACAGTGCATTCTGTTTATCTTCGGCTGCTAACGATGCTTCCTTACGTTGCAGAAATGTCTCATAATCACACGACCAATCAAAAATGCTTCCCCTATCAATTTCAACAATTCGAGTTGCCAGATTCTTGAGGAAAGTGCGGTCGTGCGTTACAAACAATATCGCACCGTCCCAAACACTAAGAAACTGCTCAAGCCAATTGATTGCATCAATATCGAGATGATTTGTTGGTTCATCAAGCAGCAAGAGATCCGGATCAGATACAATAGCTCGCGCCAGCAACACTCGACGCTTCATCCCAGAAGACATATCTTCAAACAATTGACCTAAATCTAGATTCATTCGCGCGGCAATTTGGTCAACTTTGTAATCGCGTTCCCAATCGTCTAATGATTCGTCGCTCACGCCCGTCGCAATGATATCAGCGACCGATCCAGTTGTGTCACTCGGAACATTCTGCTGCAGTAACGACACCTTTGTACTAGGTTCAATAATTACGGCGCCCGCATCTGGTTGTTCATCTCCAATAATCAAACGCATCAACGTTGTTTTCCCTGCACCATTGCGACCCAACAAGCCTATCCGTTGACCCGCTTCGAAGCGGCAATGGACCGCATCAAGCAACGGCGGACCGCGATAACCAATAGTTAAGTCTTCTAGGACAACGAGCGACATAGATCAACAAGCTTGCGAAACGAATTAAAAACAACGAACAGACGCCACTACGTTGCTCGTAAGGGAAACGATAATGATAGCAACTGAATTGAATTACGTCACTTGCTAATTATACAAATCGGTACGCTCCTAGAATCTCGTCGCCTATTCCCTAGCTTTACTGTCTGTTTTATACTAGTAGTATGGTTAAGAACTACCAAATCTTGATGCTTTTTTTTGCTGGAATTACTGTTGTCCACGGCAAAAACATTGATAATGTTGATATATCGTTCACTCGTGACGTACGTCCCATTTTATCGCGTCGCTGCTTTGCATGTCATGGGCCAGATGATGATGCCCGTGTTTCCAAGATGAGACTTGATAAACGCGATGGAGTATTTGACAAGGAAATTTCCCCCGTCGTCCCACGGAATACGTCAGCTAGCCAAATATTTCTACGCATCACGCATTCCGATCCAGATATTGCAATGCCACCGGTCGATGCGAATTCACAAATAACTAATAAAGAACGTGAAATCATACGCCGTTGGATCGAGCAAGGCGCGATTTGGGAAAACCATTGGTCATTTAACCCTATTGCAACACCTGGCCCCTCTCGCAACTACACCCGCCCAACTGGCCCGCTCCGCAGCAACCATCCAATTGATGTATTTATTCGTTCTCGACAGCACGAACGCAGTCTTCGTTCCAACCTTCCTGCAACACCCTACGTGCTTATTCGGCGACTCTATCTAGACCTCATTGGCCTACCACCAACTATTGATCAAGCTGACCACTGGCGAACAACTGCTTTTACACAGAGGGGCACGGTTAAACCTTCGCAATTCGCTGCATTAGTAGATGAACTTATCAATTCGAAACAATATGGGGAACGCTGGGCCCGCCGCTGGCTCGACCTCGCCCGCTATGCTGATACCAACGGCTATGAAAAAGATCGCGACCGTAACATGTGGCCCTATCGAGATTGGGTTATCCAAGCAATTAATGATTCCATGCCATTCGATCGGTTTACGATTGAACAAATCGCTGGGGATATGTTGCCTAACGCATCTACGTCGCAACGCATTGCAACCGGATTTCATCGCAACACCATGCTCAATGAAGAAGGAGGCATCGACCCGTTAGAATTTAGGTTTTATGCAATGACGGATCGGGTGGCGACAACTGGCACAACTTGGCTCGGACTAACGATTGGATGTGCGCAATGTCATACCCACAAATATGATCCAATCACCCATCGCGAATACTATCAAATGTTCGCGTTGATGAATAATTCCGACGAACCCGAACTGGACATTCCGGACGACAAGCTGAGCCAGCAATACCAAACGAACCTCGACACGGCTCAACGGCTTATGCGAGACTTACCAAGTCACTGGCCCGTGGGTGACACGGATGAGGATAAGGCATTGGTAAAAGATATTATCGAACAGCGGTTTTCTAAATGGCTAACTCAACAGCGAGCGCGCGTACGAAATTGGGCGACTATTGAACCAACCAAGTTCAGTGCCAACCTGCCACACCTCAAACTCGAGGATGATGGCGTCGTGTTTGCTTCCGGAGATTCCACCAAACACGATATTTATCACTTGGAATATTCCATTAACCTCGACAATGTCACGGCAGTGCGAATTGAAGCACTGCCTGACCCAAGATTGCCTAATCGTGGTCCCGGCATGACTAATTATGAAGGTACGATTGGCGACTTTTTTTTAACAGAGTTTCAACTCGTGGCCCGCGACATGCAAGTCGAATTTACTGGAGCAGAGCATAGTTATGCGAAAAACCGTTATGGTGACAAGGACACTTCTGCCAAAACAATGATCGACGGTGATATCCAGACAGGCTGGTCTGTACACAACGGGCAAGGCCAACGGCATGTTGCGGTACTTTTACCGGCGCGGCCAATACCGAGTGGCAAATGGACACTAAAGATGCACTTCGGACGGCACTTTTCTAGTTCGCTCGGAAAATTCCGCTTATCCATCGCTACCGATGACAAGCCACTATCTGCTAACGAATTACCTCCCGCTCTTGAGCGTTTACTCCGGTTAGAGCCAACTTCACTGACCAGTGAACAACGTCAAGTGCTTAAAAATGAATTCCTGCTCAATGCTAAGGAACTCGCAGAACATTCCAAGAAGATTCGCGCGTTATATAAACCGTTGCCACACCAGCGAGCGTTGGTGTTGCAACAACGCCCCAGTGAAAACCCGCGTGAAACCTACGTTCATCACCGTGGCGAATTTCTTACCACCAAGGGCGAATCCCTTAATGGCAGCGGACTCGATGCATTACATCCATTTGAAGGTAAGTTCAATGCTGACCGTCTGGGACTCGCGCAGTGGCTCGTCAGCCCTGAAAACCCCCTTACCGCTCGAGTCGTTGCAAATCGGAATTGGCAAGCGTTTTTTGGTGAAGGCATTGTACGGACACTTGACGACTTTGGATTCCAAGGGCAACCGCCATCTCATCCGCAATTACTCGATCATCTGGCCTCCTCATTAATAGCCAACGACTGGTCAATTAAGTGGCTACACAAATATATAGTGACCAGTTCCACATACCAGCAATCATCATTCGTAGATGCGGCTCAATCCAAAAAGGATCCCAGTAATCAATGGCTCACTCGGTTTCCCCGCAGCCGCATGGATGCGGAAATCATACGCGATTCGAGTCTACTCAGTGCAGGCATATTATCGAACAAAATGTTTGGGCCACCGGTCAAGCCACCGCAACCCGCTGGAATTACAGAAACAGCCTACGGAAGCCCCAAATGGCCGGCTAGCGTTGGTGAGGATCGATATCGCCGCAGTATTTACACTAAAGTAAAACGAACAGCACCATTCGCCATGAGCCTTACATTCGATGCGCCCAGTGGTGAATTGTGTACAGCTCGACGCGATCGCTCAAACACGGCGTTACAAGCCTTGACGTTACTTAACGATGTGATGTTTATGGAGATTTGCCAGTCCATGGCTCGGCAATTAACAAGCGAGAATCAACCACCAGATCATACAGACAAAGCGATTGCCACTAAAGCATTTCGCCGCATTCTCACACGCCCACCCACAACCACAGAACTAGACGAGATCCTCGCGTTTTATCAACGCCAACTCGCCGTGTTCAACTCTAACAAGGAAGCAACGCAGGCTGTGGGCGGAAACTCCGACAATCCGACCGCCCAGCGAGCTGCTTGGACATTGGTCGTTCGAGCGTTATTGTCACTTGACGAAACCGTAACTAAAAACTGACCTATGCAAAATAACTCACACCACTATCAAAGCGTGACACGCACTTCGCGGCGACATTTCCTGCGGGATTGCACTGTGGGTACTGGCAAAATTGCCTTGGCAAGTCTGTTGGCTAACGAAACATTGCAGGCACGACCCAAATCCACTAGCCACACGGGATCACCCGGTAATGTAGAAACCCATTTTCCAGGCAAAGCAAAGGCGGTGATCCATTTATTTATGGCAGGGGCTCCTTCACAATTGGAGCTTTTTACAGAAAAGCCAACTTTAACCAAACTCGAAGGTCAACCACTGCCTGCCTCAATTCTAGGTGACCAACGGTACGCTTTTATCCAAGCTAACGCCGGTGTTTTGGGACCACGGTTTAAGTTCAGACACCACGGCGAGAGCAAACAAGAATTATCCGAAGCCTTGCCACGCTTAGCCACCGTTGCTGACGATATCAGCATCTTCAACGCCGTTCACACGGATCAGTTTAACCATGCTCCGGCACAACTATTTTTAAACACTGGATTTGGCCAACCTGGACGTCCGAGTATCGGGTCATGGGTTAAATATGCTTTGGGCGCAGAAACAACTAATTTACCGGCCTACGTGGTTATGAACACGGGAGGAGGCGTTAGCGGTGGAGCAGGGCTCTATTCAAGCGGTTTCTTGCCGACAGTGTATACGGGCGTCTCCTTCCGAAGTAACGGTCCACCAATTTTGAATGTCGAGACCCCAGCGGGCATTAGCGACAGCGCGCAGCAAGACACATTTGATCTAATCAAGCGGTTGAATCAAAAACAACTAGACATCATCCAAGATCCGGAAATCTCCACTCGCATCGCATCCTACGAAATGGCAGCGCGATTACAGCTATCAGCGCCAGAGCTAATTGACCTCAAACAAGAAACCCAAGAAACACTCGATCTCTATGGCTGCGACCCGATCAAACCGTCCTTTGCCCGTGCCTGCTTGCTGGCACGTCGAATGGTACAACGCGGTGTTCGCTTTATCAACATCTTCCACAACGGGTGGGACGCGCATTCCAATGTTGAAGGAAACACAAAAACCAATGCGGGTAAAACTGACCAAGGCAGTGCGGCTTTAGTGAAGGATCTAAAACGGCTCGGGCTGCTTGATGAAACACTCGTAATTTGGGGTGGCGAATTCGGGAGGACTCCAATGATTGAACAAAACCCCACACTAGGTCGCAATATGGGACGCGACCATCACCCGCAGGCCTATACAATGTGGATGGCTGGAGGGGGAATCAAACGAGGCTTCCACATGGGCCTAACGGACGATTTTGGCTTCCACCCAACCGAAGACGCCGTGCACATTCATGACATCCAAGCGACCATTTTAGCCACGCTCGGCTTAGACCACCAGCGTCTCACCTATCATCATGCCGGTCGTGACTTCAGACTGACCGACGTGCATGGCGATGTCATCCAACAAGCGCTGGCATAAGGATGATTTAAGCCACCAGGCGTTCCTTTACAATCCTCAATCCCGCTCAAGATCCTTAATCGTTTTTGCGAGGATCCCTTTCACATAACCGTTATACCGCCCGTTGGGTGATTTACCGCCATTGGTAGGCATCGCTTTAATCTTTGATAAAGACGAGGCAAAGAGCCCGTCAAGTTTGTCAATGGCGTTAAGAGCCATGATCGAAACGAACACATCTTGCTTTGGGGTCCACGGCGCCTGCTCGAGCAACGTCGCTACCGCTGTTTGAACTAAGGCGGATTCCTTCGAATACTTGGCGGTCGCGTAAGCCGCCGCTATCTGTGCATACGGAGATGTGTCGCTCATTAACGCCTTAAGTTCAACACGAGAAACCGCCACCGCTGTCGCCCCTCGATTTAAAATCCCCACAGCCGCCCAATAGCGGACAGCCGAATCATCGTCGTCTATATATTTTTTTACATCGGATAATTCGTCGATGTCTTTATGCGTCGCCCAATTTGCAGCCGCCATGATCCGTTCTAATGGATATCGCTTATCATCATGTCCCATTTCATATGGTGTCGTTCCGATGCTGCGACTATGAATTTCACCTTCCGGCAAGAACCCCACATCGCGAGTTTCTAAACACCAGTCGTTAAGTACCTTTCTTAACTCCTTTAACTTATTAGCTGCTATGGTAGTTCCAACAAGATTATTAACTTCGTCCGGATCACTTTGCATGTCATACAGTTCTTCAGTTGGTTTTAAACCCCAGAAATGTTTTTGCGGTTCTTTGAGAATCCCTTTATCGAAATCTCGTTTCCACGCGGCCGTAGAAGGTGTCACAAAATTGTATGCGACATATTGCCCATAGATGAAATGTGGATTGTAGTTGCGAATGTAATGATAGCGTCCGTCGGTAACCGTCCGGATGAAATCATTACGCTCATCCATGCGTCCACGAAATCCAAACATATAACTTGGAGCGGGTCGTTGATATTTCCCTGCAAACGCATGGCCTTGCATATGCTCTGGTGGTTTCACACCTGCTAAACTCAAGACCGTTGGAGCCAAATCAACAAAGTTTACCATGCGATCACTTTTTCCCCCGGTGCTGTACTCCTTCGGCGCGAGGTGTCTCCATTTTTCAGGAAAATAGACTATTACAGGTACCGATAATCCAGAATTATAAGTCCACCGTTTTCCGCGAGACATGCCACTGCCATGGTCACCAAAATAGAAGACAATGGTGCTGTCGGTGAGCCCAGCCTTATCTAGTTGCGAAAGATGTTCCCCGGCAATCTCATCTGCTTGGGTGACGATGTCGTAATACTGTGCCCAGTCTTGGCGAGTTTCCTTATTGTCAGGGTGGTAAGCCGGCACGCGAACTTTAGCCGGATCGATAAGCGCTGTATGCGGGCGAACTCGGATCTTGCTCTCGTGACTAACCGTGCTATTAAAAATGGCAAAGAAAGGTTTGCCTTCCGGACGGTTCTGATAATGCGCTTTTCTAGAAGACACATCCCAACCCTGATTCTCTTTAAATACATTGTAGTCCTGTTTGGAATTATTCGTCGTGTAATAACCCGCCTGCTGCAGATAAAACGGATAAAACTGAACGTATTTGGGAAGTTGCACCATGCTGCGCATATGCTGCCCGCCAATTGAAGGTGGGTACATACCAGTAATAATCGCCGTGCGAGCGGGCGCGCAAACCGGAGCACAGGACCAAGCTAATTTAAACATCAACCCGCGTTTTGCTAATGTATCCACGTTGGGCGTCACGGCCAATTCATCTCCATAGCAACCCATTTCTGGACCATGATCTTCGCTCGAAATCCATAAGATATTAGGAGACTCTGCGGCCACTCCGTCTTGTAAAGGAGTTAACAGACTGCCACCTATTAACAAACCAGCAAGGCTCATGAATAGACAGGGAACCTGACCGAACTTACTAACTTTTCTTCTCATTTCGTGGGCTACTCTTTCCGCATATCGCTTCTATCCGTCTACAACAAATTGTTACCCGATTCAGCGCTCAATATCCTTCATAAGGTATCGAAGAGTATGGGTGCCTATCAAATAACGAACCGTCACCCGTTACTCGGGGATCGCCGGTACGTTTTAGTTCTTGCATCAGTTGCTCGCGTAGAGATTCTTTGACCATCGCCATTGCGGGAATATTCGCGAGATTACGCATCTGATCGGGATCTTTCGCAACGGCATACAATTCCTCACGCGGACGTTTGGCAAACGCATAGTCATAGTATTTTTTCCATTGCGGATCGGTGCGACGCTGCACAATCCAAGCCTTGGTTGGACTGGCGTCGAGATCACCAAACGTAATAAATGTATTGTTTTCCAATACGTCTACCGGCGGAGTGAAGACATCAGTGACTGCCTTGGGGCTCCCCATGGGCCAACGCTCTGGTTTGAAATTGATGATATACAGAAATTCTGGTGTACGAATAGCGCGTTGTGGATAAGGCAAGTTCCCTTCGCGAACCGTTGCAACATGACGTTCGCGACCGGTCACCACCCAATTCCGTGTTGGATCAACCCAGCCAGATTTTG
>Ga0315316_10004722_pt1 | contig 9986 bp, 8 predicted proteins | sample M160m3416metaG_FD_203702 | JGI IMG/M metagenome (GOLD analysis project Ga0315316, IMG submission 203702) | Ammonia-oxidizing marine archaeal communities from Monterey Bay, California, United States - M1 60m 3416 | ecosystem: Environmental > Aquatic > Marine > Intertidal zone | place: USA... | reverse complement strand
GTGAGATGCACTCTAGACAGCCGGCGCAGGATCTTTGGTGACAGGATTGCTGAGGGTACCGATGCCCGCAATTGTAATCGATACGGAATCGCCGTCCTCAAGGGTGAACTCATCGTCCGGTACGATCCCGGTCCCTGTCATCAGAAAAGTTCCTTCGGGAAATTCGCTTTCGAGATAGAGCCAGTTTACCAGATCTTCGAGCGAACGATTCAGCTGGCCCAGATTTGTCGAGCCGTTGAAGACTGCAGCACCATCCCGTTGAATCAGCAACTCAATTTCTGTAGTCGGCAGGTCCAGTGGTTCGTCGGCCAGCAGCACGTACGGCCCGAGCCCGGCACACTGACGATAGACTTTGGCCTGCGGCAGATAGAGTGGATTTTCTCCCTCAATGTCTCGCGCGGACATATCATTCCCGATGGTATAACCGACAATTTTGCCCTGAGGGTTGATGGCCAGCGTAAATTCGGGCTCCGGCACGGACCAGAAGCTGTCCTGCCGAACTCGTACGGGCTCGTCCGGTCCTGAAACCCGCGACGGCGTGGCTTTCATAAACAACTCCGGGCGGTCTGCTTCGTACACCTTGTCGTAATGTGACGCACCACTTTCAGATTCCTCCATACGAGCCACCTGGCTGCGTTTGTAGGTCACGCCGGCAGCCCAGACTTCCTGCTGATCGATCGGTGCCAGGAACTCAACATCACTATGGGGAATCGGCTTTGTGTCGGGCCGCAGCAGAAATCGAGCCAGTCCCGGTGGATCGTTTGTGTGCAGGATGTCGCTCAAGGAGTGACAACCGTCAATCTGCGTCAGGTCGAGCGTCTGAATGGTGTCAGCATGGACGGCAGCGACAGCAGGTGTACCATCGCTCATTCGGATTTTGGCAAGCTTCACGGTAAGCGGTCATCCTTCTTTAAAATTAACGCGTCATGGTCGTGCGGGCACCAGCGCAACTTCACGCGGCATGTGTTCGCAGGGCATTCAGCGTTCGCTGCATGTCTAAGGGTAATGGTGCTTCAAATGTGATCGTTTTTCCACTCACTGGGTGACAAATCGTCAGGCGAAAGGCGTGTAGCGCCTGTCGAGCGATCAACACTTCCGTGTCAGCAGACTCACCGGTAACCTGGCTTTTGGTGAAATTGCTTTCACCAATGTACTGACGATCTGCCAGGATCGGTGTACCGATGTGCTGCATATGGACGCGCAGTTGATGAGTGCGCCCAGTGTGCGGGTGCAATTCCATCCATGCATGCCGGGAATATACTTCGGCGGTTCGGTAAAACGTCACAGCTTCGCGAGACTTTCCTCCGGGTGAGCAAACCATCATCTTCTCGCGAACATGATTGTGCACGCAGACATGAGTACGAATGTGGTCGGATTTCAGTTCCGGAATGCCTCGCACAATGGCCCGGTATTCCTTCTTGACCTGACGCTGTTCGAATTGAGAACTGAGTTTCTGGTGAATCTGATTATCTTTGGCGATCAGGATCACGCCGGTCGTGTCTCGGTCGAGCCGATGCACGATACCCGGTCGATGGCGCCCACCGACGTCGCTCAGCTGATCGAAGTGAAACTGCAGTGCGGCCGCCAGAGTTCCCGCATAGGTCCCTCGCCCCGGATGCACGACCATGTTCGCGGCCTTGTTCACAACAACCAGGAAATCGTCCTCAAACAAAACCTCAAGGGGAATGTCTTCCGGCTCAAAGTGACGATTGTCCGCGGGCTGAAGATGAACGTCTATCCGGTCGTTGACTCGCAGACGGCGCGACGGCTTGGACAGCATACCGTTCAACTGCACCTGTCCGGCATCGATTGCCTTCTGCAGGTGCGCCCGGCTGTGGTTGCCAAACAGACGGCTCAGATAATGATCAAGTCGCCACCCGTGCGCCCTGGGTTCGACCGTCAATTGCACCGGACCGGTCTCGTCTGCAGCAATAGAAGAAAACCCCACCGCGTCTTCCGATGGGTTCTCATTGTCCCCGGATTCCAATCGCTCGGGCGAGCGATTCTGGCGGGTCATTTGTCACCCGCTCCACCTTTATCGGCAGGCTTATCGTCTTCTGCCGGTGCGGCGGCTTTTTCTGATTCCACGGAATCATCGTCTGCCGCTTCACTGTCGGCCGCTGGTACGTCAGCACGCTTAGCTTCTTCTTTGCTGGTGCTCGTGTTGGGTTTTCCGTTGCCGTCCGCTTTGGCCTTTGTCGCTTCGGTTGAGTCTTCCGGTTCCGGCTTCTCAGCTGTGACACCCTGCGCTTCTGCTTCCGCCGGAATCGGAGCTTCCGCATTTCCTGGTTCACCGCCTGTTGTGCCAGCACTTTCAGGAATTGTCAGATTGTGCAGCGACGGCATTTCAGGTACGGCGGGTTGACCTGGCGCGAGGCCCGGATCGGCCGGCTTCGGATTCAGTTTCTGAAACCATGCATAAAATGATTTGCTTTCGTCACTCTGCAGCTGCGCAACCCGCTCTGCAGCATGTTTTCTAAAGATGGAGATGGAGGACTCGCCGTCCACGGCCATGTTCTCATCCAACACCCTCTGCCAAGCGGCAACCGCCGCGTTGGTGGTCTGCGGCTGGCCATCGCATTGAGTTTCAGCGACGCGAGCCAAACCGATCAGGGCACGTTCACGAACCTTGGCGTCGTCGACATCGCGGCCAGTCAGTTGTTGATAGGCAGCCATCGCCTGCTCAAGTTCCTCGATGGCCACTTCGCGATCCGTGAACATTTTGCCAATGGCATTATCCAGCAGGCGGTCTCCCTGGTGAAGTCGAGCCCAGTCGGCGATGGCAGTCTGGCTGAAGTCTTGGCTGTCGGCGATTTCGCGATAAGCTTCAGGCCCGGTGGCCAGAAGTAAAGCTTTGGAGGCCTGCACGTCCCCCGATGATTTCCGCTGCATAAACACAACGACAGCCGCCACCGCGAGCACTGCCGCCAGGGCATAAATCAAAGTGGTGCCGTTTTCAGCAAACCAGGGCTTGGTGCTGCGGAGGGCACGTTCCAGTTCGGTCTGGTCTCTGCTGGATTCGGATGGCGACATCGGTTCGGACTGTTCGGTTATGGGAGGAGAGGGAAAAGCGGCGCTGAAGTGGTTCAGCCTCGCAATCATCGTGGAAGTATAGGGACAGGCACGAATTCCGGTCAACCTGTGCCGATTGTTCAATTTCAGACGTGATCGACAACACTGAGGTGCGACGGGGTGGGAATGAGAATTCTTTCACTCGGGAGACGATGGTGGGGGCCGTTTGAGCTGCTGGCTGAATCAGCGACGCTCCATCGTCACATCCAATCAGAGTCCAGGTGCTCCGGATATTTCTTCGACCGTCGGGTTTACGGAGAATTTTTCGTGCAGCTGCTGCTGTATGGGGCGACCTGCAGGGGCTCTGATTACAGGTTTTGTGCTGATTTCACGAGTGTGGAACAGCCTGTGGCGGGGACACCGACGGCCGTCGCTGACGGAAATGCGAGCCGAGACAACGCTTCAGAGCGCGATCATGTCTTCTGCAGGGCATACGAAACTAATGTCAGCACCGCTCCGACGCCTGTTCCGGGGACAGGCAGAGACCAACTGGATGTCCACAAAATCGCGATTGAGAACCCGATACCACCGAAAATCCGTCCAAAACTGAAAACTGCCCGTCTCGATTGCCTTCGCATACTGCGCGGTGGTCCACTTTGCCTGTTCGGGAAGATGTTCCTGGATTGGATGACGCAATTGAGAATTGCCTTAGTTTGCGGGGCCATTGGCTGAGGATTCGTGTCGAAGTGGGGGCCGGCAGCAACGAACAGGGCATGAAATCCGAAGGAAACGATTGTTCGTGCCAACGTGACGGATGGGCTGATGTGCGATTTGCAATGTATATCTCGCAAGGTTTGCCGAGTCGTGTCTGCCCGACTCATCCCCCCTGCTGGCGACTTCTGCCGGGAAGGATGTGATCTCCACCAGGATTTTTGTTGCGAAGTCTGTGAAATCGGCGATAAACTGACGGAAGAACACACAAATATTTCGTTTGACCACCCGGGCTGAGAGCATCAGTCCTGATTTGAGCCTAATCTCCGGTCAAAACATACAGGAGTTCCACCGATGCGGATTCGAAACACCACTCTGATCGCGCTGGCTGCAGCGATTTTGTTAAGCCATGCCACTCAGGTCCGTGCAGAATCATCGAAGCGACGACGTGCGACATCGCGTCCGATCACCCGTCCCAAATTTGATCCGTCGGCAGAACGCGTTCAATTGTTCTCGGGGATGAAAGAGGGCACTCTGGAATCGAAGGTCATTGCTATGGGGCCGGAACACGGCAGTGTACTGGTGACCAACACAACCGAAGAGCCTTTGACCGTTGAGTTCCCGAAATCCTTTGTGGTCGTCCACGTGCTGAAGCAGTTCGGAGGCGGGCAACAGGGTGGAGGATTCGGCGGTGGACAGGGCGGCGGTCAGCAGGGCGGTCAGCAGGGCGGTCAGCAGTCTGGTGGCGGTGGTCTTGGTGGACAGCAAGGCGGTGGTGGTGGCGGATTTGGTGGTGGTGGTGGACAGCAAGGCGGTGGTGGTGGCGGTGGCTTCTTTTCCATTCCACCAGAAAAGACGATCAAGCTGTCATACGTTTCTGCGTGTCTGAACCACGGCAAACCCGATCCAACCCCGCGAGCCAACTATGCGATCGTGCCAGTCGAAGAATACACGCAGGATCCAGTTCTCAAGGAACTGATCTTAATGGTCGGTACGGGACGCCTGGCTCCTCAGGCTGCTCAGGCGGCCGTCTGGAACCGAACGGATAATCTGAGCTGGCAGGAACTGGCAAATAAATTCTCGTATGGAGTTGTGGGCAACAAAATTCCCTACTTCAACGGTAACGATCTTCGTGCCGCACAGATGATCAGTACAACAGCCGTGGCACGCGTTCGCGAACGCGGCGAGAATCCTGATCCTGTGGCGGCTTCGGTTCGAGGTCGTGTGCGCTAAACACACAACGTCTGTCTGGCACTTATCATTCAGCTGATTCTTAAAGGGTGGACTGGCTTTTGTCAGTCCACCCTGTTTCTTTTTACCGTGTTGATTTAGTTGACTGGGCTTGGCATCGGGCCGGCGTTCCACTACAGACTGTGCTGTCATCAGCAGGCCGCAAACACATCGCACACGAACTGTCGGTGCGTGCCGAACAACGATTCTGACAGATTCCGTCGCTCTATGAAATCGCTCCCTGAACAGGTCACCGGAAAGTGGTTTCTGCTGTCGATCGCGGTTGGTGTTGCTGCCGGGCTGGGTGCGATCATCTTCGACGTTCTGGGACAGGCCGTTTCGCACTATGTACTGGTCAATCTGTCCGGTTATGCCCCCCCGGGCGCTGCAGGCGAACATCACCTGTTTGACGTCGGGAGCACCCCGTTTTCCTTTGCCGTGCTGCTGGCCGTTCTGACTGTCGGCGGACTAATTTCCGGCTGCCTGGTCTACACGTTTGCTCCCGAAGCTGAGGGTCACGGTACTGATGCCGCGATTGACACATTTCATCGTAAACGCGGAAATATCACTCTACGAGTTGCCGTTGTGAAGACTCTTGCTTCAGCCATTACGCTGGGCACAGCCGGCTCCGGAGGCCGCGAAGGCCCGATCGCTCAGATTGGCGCATCACTTGGCTCATGGTTGGGGCAGCGACTGAAACTTTCGGCGCGCGACCGCCGCATTCTCATGGCCGCAGGGATGGGTGCTGGAGTTGGAGCCATTTTTCGTGCTCCGCTGGCCGGTGCTATTTTTGCCGGTGAGATTCTGTATCGCGACGCCGATCTGGAATCTGACGTGATTGTGCCAACCGCAATTTCCTCGATACTTGCCTACTCGATCTATGGCCTGTTTCTTCCCGCTGGACAGACGTTTGATCATGTCTTCGGAGGACTGGCGGGGCATTCTATGCATTCTCTGTCCGAACTGATTCCCTATGGGATCATGTCGCTGATACTGTCGCTTGTGGGCATTGGCTACATCAAATGTTTTTACGGTGTTCATGATCGGTTTAAGAAAGTTCCCTGTCCTCCGCATCTGAAACCGGCTCTGGGAGCCGGTCTGGCCGGGTGCGTGGCTGTGGCGTTGTTCTATTCGTGTGGTCAGGATGAGAATCTGCTGGCTGTTCTGTCGACGGGTTACGGTGTGCTGCAGACAGCATTGCGGTCGCCGGAAGAATTGACAATCAAGATTCTGCTGCTGGTTGGCTTCGTGAAGATCGTGACGACGTCGTTAACAATCAGCTCCGGCGGTTCCGGCGGCGTCTTCGGACCATCTATGGTCATTGGCGGATGTGTCGGTGTGGCAACGGGGAAAGTTGTGGAGCAGTTCTGGTGGGGGCCCATTTCGGCCGGCACATTCGGTGTGGTGGGGATGGCTGGCTTTTTTGCGGGCATCGCGCGAGCTCCCATATCGACCATCATCATGGTCTCTGAAATGACCGGCAGTTATCAGCTGCTGTTGCCGACGATGTGGGTCTCAACGCTCTGTTTTCTGCTTTGTAACGGACATACACTGTACACCAAACAGGTTGCATCACGCCTGGAATCACCTGCTCATCGAGGTGACTTCATGGTTGACGTACTTGAAGGTATCAAGGTTGCGGACGTTTACCGTCGGGGGCGGCTCATTGAAAATGTTCCCGAGGCGATGCCACTTTCACAAATCGTGAAAGTGCTCAGTCGCACGCATCAGCACTATTTCCCCGTCATGGACAGCGACGATCGAATGGTGGGGATCTTCTCAGCGGACGACGTGCGCACGTATATTTACGATGAGACAATCTGGCAACTGGCGGATGCGTCAGATGTGATGACCACGAAATTCCTGAGTGTATGTCCGGATGACGATCTGAATGTCGCCCTGCAAAAATTCACAGCGTTGAACATCGACGAACTACCGGTGCTGGATCCTGGTGAAGAGGGAAAGCTCGTGGGCATGCTGCGTCGCAAAGAATCGATCGGCGCCTACAACCGACAACTGGCAAGTCGACAGGAGGCCGCACGTGAAGAAAGTGAATAGCACTTTGGGCGTCTGGTTCAGCACTGCGTCCGCGCGGGCGAGCTGCTGAGTCTGTGGACTTCGACCAGGCCTGTCTGCTAGCTCAATACGCCGCTGATGGGGGGACTGCCGGTCATCAGGCGAACCAGGTCCACCGGCAGACGTTGTTCAAGTCGTAGTCTGCCAAGGTCGAACAGGGAATGAAAAACTGTGGCCAGAAGATTGTCGATATGCCATGGTTCAGATTGCGGCTTCGCTGCATCCGTGGTCGATTGACCGATCACGGCACCGGGATTCGTACCGCCACCGTAGAACAGCAATGGCGCCAGCCCTCCCCAGTGGTCACGACCACCGCGAGCATTAATTCGGGGGGTCCGTCCCATCTCCCCGCAACAGACTACCAGTACCTTGTCACGCAAACCACGGGCTTCAAGGTCGTCAATGAAAGCGCTCAGAGCATGGTCCAGTGGATTGCCCATGTAACGCATGCCCTCTTCCACCGTCGCGTTGTTCGCGTCGGCGTGCATGTCCCAGACAAAATTTGTAGTGACCGTGACAAAGCCGCAGCCGCGTTCCACCAGACGGCGGGACATCAGCAGAAGTTTTCCCAGAGTTTTGGCATTGTCCACATAGTTGTTGTAGTTGTTCCAGCGGCGACTGATGCGATCAGGAGGGAGCAGGGGAGCAGTGTCATAACGCCGCAACATCTCCGGGCTCTCGTGAGAAAGATCGAACGCCTCAGCGGCGCCGCCCACGATCGTGTCGAACGCCTGTTGCCGGAACTGATCGACTCCTTCCAGCATCCCGGACGCATCAGCTTCGCGTTTCAGCAGGTCGAGACTGGCCAGCAGCTGCTGACGATTGTCCATACGATCAACAGGAAGGTTAAGTTGCATGCTTTCCTGAAACGGACCGCCACTGCCTGGAACAAACGGGCTGTAAGCGCTGCCCAGCGATCCGGTGCTGTCGAATCGTCCAAAATTCATGTTGGCGGGCTGCCGTTCAGAATCCACAGAGCGCGGAAACAACGTCACATTTGTCGGCATGCCGTTGGACGGATTCGTGGTTCCGGCAACGCGAGAATAGATGGAGCCTATGGAAGCCTTGCGGGACGCGTCCGATACCACAGGTTTGATGTCGTGATTTCCGTTGCCCGTCGTAAATGATCTGACGACGGTGAACTTGTCTGACCGTTCAGCGAGCCGTTCAAACGTGCCACCAAACGTTATGCCCGGCGTTTGCGTCGACACCTCTCCCGTCGCGCTGCGAATCCCGGCTGGTGCGGTCATCTTCGGATCGAAGGTTTCGATCTGGCTGGGACCGCCATGCAGAAACAGGAACACGACGGAACGTTCTTTCAGTACTGCCGGCGACGATGCGGCCACAGCCAGCTGGTCTGCCAGACCACAGCCCCCCAGCGCACCAATCTGCATCATCGCCCCGCGACGTGACGATCTGTTGTTGAACAAAGACAACACCCGCTGCCCCCCAATGGAATTCAGACGCTGTGCCATGAACCTCACTCGGGAACAACAGGCACAGGTTGCGTCGCTTACAAATTGTCCCAAATTATGCCGTCGGAAGCAACGCTTCTTCAGTCGGCTGCCGCACAAGGACTGAAGGTTTCAGTGTTGCCACAGGAGGCTGCTCGGGGTATTCGTGAGTCAGGCATTTCGAGCCGCGTGTCCAACACCGCAGTCGCCGCAGCGGACCCTGCACGGCTGACACGTCGACGAGACGCTGGCATACTCCTGTATCAAGCGTCAGGGCTACCGTGCCAGATCAGGGAACGTTGGTTTCTACGGAACTCGAAGGGAAGCACCGCAGGCTTTGCAGGGCAGTTTGCGGCCGGCGTGGGCATCGCGCATTCGATACTCTTTGCCACAACGTCGACATGCCACAATCAGACTCATCTGCTATCTCCTGGCGGACCGAGACAGGAATTCCCTCATCTGGTCCGGATTCCCATTGGAAACGATTTAGTATGAGTGAATGGAACTCAATGAATAGTGTTCATTTGCGCAGTGCCGACATCCGAGGCAAACAAACACATAGGCCATAAACGCATCCGTCAGTGTTCTTCTGGTGTCCATTCGAAACTTTGGGATCACTAAACCCATCTAAGAGGCCTGACCCCTTTGATGCTTTCCGGCGTTGAGACTCTCATTTCTTCTGGATCATTTCAACCACGGCATTCCAATACGTCGAGTACTCCCTTCAAGGAGCACGGCCCCCGTGCCTGTTTCGCAATCCTAAAAGACCGGGCACTGACGAAGTCAGTCGCACACATCAGCATCAATCGTCGGTACCACCCTGCCACCATGTCCTAAGCTACTGAGGCAGTTGTTTAAGTTGTTCTTCCGAATTGACTGCCGATATTGCAACTCCATTCGGAATCATATGACATTCCTCAAGGGGTTAGACACACGTGATCCGAGACAAACAGTCGCGAACTAGATCTGCCATCTGGCCGACCTCTGCCTCTCCCACAGTCTCATAATGCCCAATGGTTGAGTCGAAAAACTCGAACCGGACAACACCGCCTTCCTGACCAATTCGAATGCTGTCCTTGGTACTGCAGTCACGTTGTGATGATATTAGCAAAAATTCATGCGATGTACTGCCGAATAGAACATCATCTAATCCGTTCTGTCGAACGTGCTCAATAACGGATTCTATCCCTGTGTAATCGCCTCCATATTGCCCGCGCACTGAACGGTAGAATCGTTCAACCATTTCCCACGAGCGCTTTGCTGATTGATTGTCGGTCATCTTACGAGGTCTCCCAGTCGTTCAAGCACGCGGCTCGGTGGGATTTGTTGTCCGTTCTGCCAGAACACCGTCTTTGGATTGCGGAGCACCTGACGGAATTCCCAATTCGTGACATTCATCGGAATCTCGAATGGACCTTTCACGCCATTCGTGAAGGCCTTTCTTAAGTTCAACCCATCGAGCGAGAAGTTGACAGTCTTCGCATTCGCCGTTGCCTCGCTGAA
>Ga0315316_10004717_pt1 | contig 9988 bp, 11 predicted proteins | sample M160m3416metaG_FD_203702 | JGI IMG/M metagenome (GOLD analysis project Ga0315316, IMG submission 203702) | Ammonia-oxidizing marine archaeal communities from Monterey Bay, California, United States - M1 60m 3416 | ecosystem: Environmental > Aquatic > Marine > Intertidal zone | place: USA... | reverse complement strand
GCAAATGTCTTTTCTTGATAGTTAACCGTCAAAGGAAAGAAATCTTGACCCGGACGGGCCGAACGGTTGGCTACTGCCGTGCACAATACCTGGGTCTCGCCATAGGTCACGAGTACCGCGCCATCGGCCTGACGGGCAATTTTCCCCGTCTCAATGACCAGCGGGCGTCCGCCCCAGTTAATTTCTTTACGTGTGATATTAAACATCCATCATTCCTTCAGAATTGCCGTTCGGTCACCGCTCCAACATTCAACGGCAGTTGGTGACCGGGCCATCCCGGCGCACCTCGTTTATTCGTCTTTCGATCTATTGCAGATCGCGTTTAAAACGAAATATGCCCGGCGGAGCGGGCTGCTTGCGCTGAAACGCAACAATCTTGCATCTCTGTAGAGCGCCGATATTCGGCATTCACGTTTAGCGCCGAAGTCCCAACCGCTTGATGATCGCGTCATATCTGGGCGTCTCTGTGCGCTTCAGATAATCGAGAAGCCGGCGCCGTTGTCCGACCATGATGAGAAGGCCACGTCGTGAATGGAAGTCCTTCTTGTGAATTTTCATGTGCTCGGTGAGATTAAGGATCCGTTCCGTGAGGATCGCTACCTGCACATCGGCCGAGCCGGTATCACCGGTGCTCGTGGCGAACTCCTTGATGAGTTCCTCTTTGCGTTCTGCCGTAATCGACATCATCTACTCCAATCAATCTAAAGATTTAAAACGCGAACCGGCCGGACTTCACCTGCGCTATATTTCGTCAGTGCCACAGGCTTGCCGGACGTGGTCGCGAGAACCGTTTCTCCATCGTCGAATGCGGAAATGCGTTCGAGATCAAGCTTCCGTAATAGTGAGACCGCCTGACCATTTCGCAGTCGGGACGCTTCCTGCTCCGTCAGGGCCAACGCCGGGATGTCGTCCAGCGGGGTCTCGACGGGCAGCAACGCTCCAGAAGCCGCAGGACTTTGCCCAATAGTGTCCAATTCGTCCAGCGAAATCGCATCTTCTACCGCAAATTTGCCAACCGTGGTGCGGCGCAATTCTGCGATATGACCGACCGTGCCGACGCGAAGCGCTAGGTCGCGTGCCAGGCTGCGCATATAGGTACCTTTTCCGCTGATCACGCTAAAGACCGCCTGATCGGCATCGCGCATTTCCACCAGCTCAAAGCGTTTTATCCATATACGGCGTGCTGCCAAATTCACGGTATCACCACGCCGCGCCATATCATAGGCGCGTTCGCCATTGACCTTGATGGCAGAAAAGGCCGGGGGCACTTGCTCGATCTCGCCAATAAAATCGATTAAACCCGCAATGATCTCGGCTTCGCTAGGTCGAGCGTCGCTTCGATCGGTGATTTCACCCTCGCGGTCGTCGGTTGTCGTCGCTTCACCCCACTTTAGGGTAAATTGATAGCTTTTCTCGGTATCGACAACATAGGGCAGCGTCTTTGTCGCCTCGCCGAGCGCAATCGGTAACACGCCACTTGCCAGCGGATCGAGCGTGCCGGCATGGCCGGCCTTATTCGCGTCGAAGATTCGCCGCACGGCGCCGACTGCGGCCGTGGACGTCATTCCCAACGCCTTATCCAGAATGACCCAGCCGTCTATCTTTTGTCCTGATTTTCTACGCCTGCCCATTATCGGAGTCGTCGTCCACATAATTCCGGGGCGGCAGGTCACGCGCCACTTCGGGAAGCCGAAGTAATCCGTCGATCTTCGAGGCATAATCGAACCGGTCGTCGAACGAGAAGGACAGTCGGGGCGTGAATTGGAGGCGAATGCGCCGCGAAACTTCCTTTTGTAGAAATGATGCGGCGCGGCCTAAGGCTTTCAGAATTATCGGATCCTTATCACCACCAAGCGGTGTCAGAAATACCGTCGCCCGTTTTAGATCCGGGCTCGCTTGCACTTCTGTTACAGTCAACGCACGACCGCTCAATTCGGGATCACGCAAGGTTCCCCGCCCCAGGATAACCGCCAAGGCGTGCCGCAATTCCTCGCCAACTCGGAGTTGGCGAACACTCGGTTCTTTGTGTTTACTCATTTCCGTTTTCGCGCACCACTACGGCGCCGCCATTACAAGGTTCGGGCGACTTCCTCGGATTCGAAGCATTCGATGACATCGCCATTCTTGATATCGTCGTAATTCTCGAACGCCATACCGCATTCGTAACCCTGTTGTACATCGCGGACATCGTCCTTGAAGCGCCGCAGAGATTTTAAACTGCCCTCGAAAATGACCACGTCATCTCGCAACAAGCGTACCTTATTGCCACGCTTGAACATGCCTTCCGTGACCATGCAACCGGCGGCTTTACCCGCACGGGTGACGCTGAAGACATCGCGGACTTCCGCATAACCAATTTGACGTTCGCGAATTTCTGGCGCCAATAAGCCTTCCATCAATTGCTTCATATCGTCGAGCACGTTGTAGATAATCGAATAATACCGGATATCGACATGTTCTTGCTGCGCTTGGAGGCGCGCTTGCGGATTGGCTCGCACATTGAAGCCGATGACGAGCCCTCCGACCGATTTCGCAAGAATGATGTCGGATTCAGTGATGCCACCAACGGCGCTGTGCATGACCTGGACTTTCACTTCGTCCGTGGACATATTTTCTAGAGAGCCAATAATCGCTTCGATAGACCCCTGGACGTCGCCGCGAATGATGATCGGCAATTCCTGAGCTTCTCCCGCCTGGATTTGATCAAACATCTGCTCGAGTGTTCCACGAGCGCCGACCGCAAGTGATTTCTGGCGTTCAGCCCGTTGCCGGTATTCCGTGATTTCACGTGCCCGGGCTTCGTCTTCGACAGCAACGAACTCATCACCGGCCGCTGGTGCGCCTTGAAGGCCCAAGACCTCGACTGGCTCAGATGGTCCCGCCATCTTGATCGGCTGTCCTCGATCGTCGATCAGAGCCCTCGCACGGCCCCACTCGTTTCCGGCGATGAAGACATCGCCTTGTTTCAGGGTACCTCGCTGGATCAAGACGGTCGCGACAACACCGCGACCCTTCTCCAACTTCGCTTCGATGACCGCACCTTGCGCTAAGCGGTTGGCATTGCTCTTAAGTTCGAGAATTTCCGCCTGCAGCAGAATAGCTTCCTCGAGCTTGTCTAGGTTTGTCCGCTTAATGGCGGAGACTTCAACATCCTGAACATCGCCACCCATGCTCTCGACAACTATTTCCTGACTCAGTAAATCATTGCGCACCTTATCCGCACTCGCATCGGGACGATCGATCTTATTGATTGCGATGATGATCGGCACGCCAGCCGCTTTGGCGTGGTTGAGCGCTTCAATCGTTTGCGGCTGCACACCGTCATCGGCCGCAACGACCAGAACAACGATATCCGTGACCTGCGAACCGCGTGCGCGCATGGCGGTAAAAGCGGCATGACCGGGTGTATCAATAAAGGTGATCTTCTGTCCGCCCGACAATACGACTTGATAGGCACCGATATGCTGTGTGATGCCACCGGCTTCGCCGGCCGCCACATCGCTCGACCGTAAAGCGTCTAGCAAGGAAGTCTTGCCATGATCGACATGACCCATGACCGCAACTACTGGTGCGCGCGATGTGAGATCCTCTTCGCGGTCTTCCTCGCCGTCCATGCCGATTTCAACATCCGCCTCGGAGACTAGTTTCGCCTTATGGCCGAAGTCGGCGACGATTAACTCTGCCGTTTCAGCTTCAAGCACATGGTTTACGTTCGCCATTATATCCAGGCGCATCAATGCTTTGACGACATCGATTCCACGCACAGCCATTCGGTTAGCAAGGTCAGCGACGGAAATCGTTTCCGGAATTACTACTTCGCGCACAACTTTCCGCACCCCACCACTCGCGCGCTCTTCTTTTACACGCTGGCGCTCACGTTCGCGCGCCCGTTTCACCGCAGCCAGACTCCTTACGCGATCTTCCTCAGATCCGTCCGCAGCATCCAGAGCCTGTGTAATGGTCAGCTTGCGATCCCGCCTTTTCGGCTCATTGCGGGATCTTGGCGTCGGCCGGTCCGCATCAGGCTTGCTTGGGCGCCGTGCTGCCGGACTTGCCGGTTTAACTTCGGTCCGTGCCGTGTCCGCGCGTTTTGGCCGCCCCGAGGTTTCGGGCGGCGGCGCCGTACTGGCGATCTCTTCCGGTGTTATTTCGGGCGCCGCGTCTTGCGGTGCTTCCTCTTCGGCCCTCCTGCGAGCTTCGTCTTCAGCCAAACGCTTTGCTTCTTTAGCCGCCGCTTCTTGCTGTTTCCGGTCTTTAACTTCGGCTATTTGGCGCTGTTCTTCGTCTTGGACCGCACCACGTAGTGCACGCATCCGCGCCGCACGCTCCTCTTCGGTAAGATTACCAAGATCGGGTGTGCTCAGTTGTTGCTCTTCAGTGGGCGTCACCGCGGGAGCCGGCATATCTGTGACAGCACGCATGTTACCACCAGCACCTCGTTCGAAGGTGCGTTTCTTCTTCACCTCGACGGTCACAGCCTTCGTGCGTCCGTGGCTGAAGCTTTGCCGGACTTGTCCTGTCTCGACTGTCTTCTTTAACTCCAGTCGTCCCGGCCGGCGAAGCGTCAGTTTACCGTCTTGTTCGTTGTTCTGCGTCATTCGTTACCCCATTCACCGCCAGCGGTCCGAAAACCGTTTAATCGCTGCGCCTCGGTGCGCAGCTTATCCGCAAGACCGCCATGTGCCAGCACAACATGTACCGCCCGATCTCGCCCAAACGCTCGGCCGAGTTCTTCTGCCCGGAGGACTCTTAACACCGGACTGCCTTTCGACAACGCTTTAAATTTATCACGCGCGTTCTGCGCACAATTCTCGGCCTGCACCAATACGTCACCGGTACCATCCGTTATCCATGCCTTGGTCTTTTCAAATCCGGACACAGCCTCTCCGGCGCGGCGCGCCAATGCAACCAGATCAATACATCTTTTTGCCAACAAGAACTCGACTTGATCGGATAAATCGGATGTTACCGCAACTGGCCGGCGCGCTGCGCGGGCAAACCGGTTATTTTTTACCGCCGCATCGACTTGCGGCCGGCCGGCGCCGACCCAAAATCCGCGCCCTGGTAGTTTAGAGAGGATATCGGGGACGACGTTATTCTCGGGCCCGACGACAAATCGGATACCCTCGTCGCGCAACAGATCGCCGCCCTCGACGATGCAGCGCCGGCTTCCGCCGGCCCGCTCACCCGATTCCTCAACATTTGTCACCAAATCCAACATCTCTCTCGTCTATCGCCCTCATACCGGAGCAGCTTCGGACTCGATGGCCGAATTATCTCCCGATTCAATTTCTTGAGCCGCGGCCAACTCTTCCGCAGTAAACCAACCGGCCGCGATACGCGCCGACATGATAAGGTCATTCGCCAAATTGAGATCAAGGCCGAATTCGCGCAAATAACCTTCTTCCGAATCGGTCAACTCATCGCCAGCCAAATCAGCAAAGTCTTCAAGTGTTTTGATTTCACGCTGGCCCAGCGCCACCAACATCGCATCATTCAGACCTTCGATGGCCGCCAATTCATCTTCGATACCCAGCTCCCGGCGTTGATCCGCGAGGCGGGCCGTCTCGGCTTCAAGAAATTCGCGCGCACGGCTTTGCAGCTCCTGGGCAATTTCCTCTTCGAAGCCTTCGATTGAGGCCAGGTCTTCAAGCGGCACAAAGGCCACTTCCTCAACACTGGAAAACCCTTCCGTGACCAATAGATGCGCCAGCACGTCGTCGACATCCAGTTCGGTCACGAAACGTTCGCTCAGATCGCGCCGTTCTTGCTGGCGGCGGTCGCTTTCTTCTTCCTCGGTAAGGATATCGATTTCCCAACCGGTCAACATCGATGCGAGCCGAACATTTTGTCCGCGCCGACCGATGGCCAGGCTGAGTTGTTCGTCCGGCACCACAACCTCAATCTTACCGGCGTCTTCGTCGAGCACTACTTTCGCGACTTCCGCCGGCGCCAAAGCGTTGACGACAAATGTCGCCGTGTCCAAAGACCACGGAATAATATCGATCTTCTCACCCTGCAATTCGGCAACAACTGCCTGCACGCGGCTGCCGCGCATACCGACGCAGGCGCCAACGGGATCAATACTGGAGTCATGCGATAGAACCGCGATTTTCGCACGGCTTCCCGGATCGCGCGCCACCGCCTTGATGTCGATTATGCCGTCGTAAATCTCCGGCACTTCTTGGCCAAATAACTTGGTCATGAAATTCGGATGCGCACGAGACAGGAAAATCTGCGGGCCACGCATTTCGCGTCGCACGTCGTAGATATAAGCGCGCACGCGGTCGCCACGGCGGAAACTCTCGCGCGGCAATAATTCCTCGCGGCGAAGTACCGCTTCCGCCCGGCCCAGATCGACGGTCACATTGCCGAATTCGATTCGCTTGACCAGTCCGTTCACGACTTCGCCCGCGCGATCCTTGTACTCCTCGAACTGGCGTTCGCGTTCGGCTTCCCTCACTTTTTGCACGATGACCTGTTTCGCGGTCTGCGCGGCAATGCGGCCAAAGTCGATAGGGGGCAACGGATCAACAATGAACTCACCCAGTACCGCGTCGTTCTTGCGGTGATGCGCTTCTGACAACGTGAGCTGGGTGACCTCGTTTTCGATTTCCTCGACGACCTCGATATAACGCGCCAAGCTAATCTCACCGGACTTCCGGTCAATGACTGCACGAATATCGTGCTCTTGGCCATATTTCGACCGTCCGGCCTTTTGGATTGCCTGTTCCATCGCATCCAGCACTTGCTCGCGATCAATTGACTTTTCGCGTGCAACCGCATCCGCAACTTGTAGGAGTTCAGTCTTCTGAACGACGGCCGTATCCACCATATCCTTACGCTCGCCCTTGTTTGGCTGCCTCGACCGATCCGGCCGCCAGCAACTCATCGGTAAGTATCAGCTTAGCATTGTCGATATCATTAAACGGCAGTGCTTTCGCCCCATCTTCGGTCACGATCGTCACAACGTCGTCGGCATAACCCGCCAAGACGCCGCGAAACCGCTTTTGTCCATCTTGCGCCGCGCGCAATTCGATCTTCGCTTCCAACCCAGAATACTTTTCGAAATCGCGCTGGCGTACCAGCGGCCGATCCAATCCGGGAGAACTTACTTCCAGCGTGTAGGCGCCAGAAATTGGGTCTTCTACATCCAGCACCGCCGATACGGTCCGGCTGATAGCAGCACAATCTTCAACCGTCATCGCCGTATCGTCATGCCGTTCCGCCATGATTTGCAGCGTCGGCCGTGTAGACCCGATCATTTTCACCTGAACCACGGCAAAGCCGAGGTCCGTTAAAGTCGGTGCAATTAGCTTCTCAACAGCCTGCATTTACGACGTACTCATCTCCACCAACTAAAAAGGGCGGGCCCACGGCCCACCCACTATAATCAGTACCGTGATACAAACACCGTACCGTATGGGATTCATTTATGGGCTGTGTAGTAGATTTGGACTCAGTATACAAGGAAATTCTAGTGATTCCCAGCGTACTAGAGCCGTTTGCAGCGCCGAAAACGAAGATACACACACTGCCGGCCCGCTGCCAATGCCTTGCCTTCATAGCGGGTTGACGGCCAATCGGACGGGCGTTCCCGCCAATCGCGGGCGGAGACTGCTGACCATTCGAAATCGCCGTGTGCGCGGACATGATGAAGCGTCCATCGTATATAACCCATTTCGTCGCTGGCGACGCGCAGTTCACCATCGTCCCGCAAGAGCCGAGCTAACGTTGTCAGGTTTTCTGGATTGATAAACCGCCGGTTCGCATGCCGGTTCTTCGGCCATGGGTCGGGAAACAGAACGAAGGCCCTGGCGATTGACGCGTCGGCAACGCGGTCGAGTAATGGCCGGGCGTCGTCAGCATGAAGACGAATGTTTTGGAGTCCGCGACCTTCAACATCAGTCAGCAACCGAGCGATCCCGTTTATGAACGGCTCGCAGCCGATAAAACCCACATCGGGATTTTCAGCTGCTTGCGCGGCCATGTGCTCGCCGCCGCCAAACCCGATTTCCAACCAGTATTCGCGCGCAACCGCAAATAGCGTTGATGGATCGATCAAATCGTCGCCGGGCGGTATTTCTAATTTCGGCAGCAATTCTTGCAGCAGTCGACCCCGCCCTACGCGCAAGCGCCGTCCATGGCGTCTGCCATAAAATCGTCGTGGTGTGCGATTATCCGCCACCCTTCATATGCCCTTTGGCAAGCTTCAGGTGAGCGCCGACTTTAACGCGTCGACGAGGTCCGTACGCTCCCAGGAAAATCCGCCGTCGGCTTCCGGCTCGCGACCAAAATGCCCATAAGCCGCGGTCCTGGCATAGATTGGACGGCTCAATTGTAGATGCTCGCGAATACCACGCGGACTGAGATCCATTGCTTCCTGAACGGCCTTTGCCAACTTGCCGTCGTCTAAGCGACCCGTACCGGCTGTGTTAACATAGACAGAGAGCGGTTTAGAGACGCCGATTGCGTAGGCGATTTGAATCGCGCAACGGTCCGCCAAATCGGCCGCAACGACGTTTTTTGCAACATAGCGCGCTGCATAAGCCGCCGAACGGTCGACTTTCGTCGGATCCTTGCCCGAAAATGCACCGCCTCCGTGCGGCGCGGCGCCACCGTATGTATCGACAATGATTTTGCGGCCCGTCAGGCCGGCATCGCCGTCAGGACCACCGATCACGAACCGTCCGGTCGGGTTCACATAGAACTCATCCTCGGGACACATCCAACCTTCAGGCAAAACTTTCAATACGTGGGGGCGAACCAATTCCCGCACTTCTTTTTGCTCCATCCCTTCGACATGCTGGGTTGAGACGACAACCGAGGCGATTCCCACGGGTTGGCCGTTTTCGTACTGAACGGTCAATTGGCTTTTCGAATCTGGCCCAATTCCCGGCAAGTCGCCAGTATGGCGCGCATCGGCCATACTTTTCAGAATTTGGTGGCTGTACTGGATCGGCGCCGGCATCAACACTGGTGTCTCGCGGCAGGCGTAACCGAACATCAATCCTTGGTCACCCGCACCTTCATCCTTGTTGCCGGCCGCATCGACGCCCTGCGCGATATCGGCAGATTGCGAATGAACATAGCATTGCACATCCATGGTCTCCCAATGGAAACCATCTTGTTCATAGCCAATCTCCCGGACGCTCTTGCGTGCAAGCTCCTCGAGCATCTCGTGCGAAATACTGTCCGGCCCGCGCACTTCGCCCGCCATGACGACACGATTGGTTGTGGTCAGGGTTTCGCAGCCGACGCGCGCATTCTCGCCGCTTGCCATATAGACGTCGACGACTTCATCGGAAATACGGTCGGAAATTTTATCGGGGTGTCCTTCGGACACGGATTCACTGGTAAAAAGATAGTCACCGTTACTCACGCCTCACCCCTTTATTTAGATGGTTTTCCGGGCGGCTCTAATGTTGTCACGCCACAGAAGGTTGGTCCGCATATGATGGGTCGCCGACCTTGTCGCAATCTTTCGCATGATCGTCAAGGGAGCGAGAGTAAAACATTTCCAGCGTCTCGCAAACGGCCTCAATCCGATAGCGAGCGTGCTAACTCGAATAGCCGAATCGGCGATTTTATAATATGCGCGCACGAGTTCCAATGCCTCGCGTTTCGTTAACAACTCGGGCGACTCGATGGCGTCGTCATCGGAAACAACAGCTTCGGCAGACCCATCTTCCATATCGTCAAAGAAATAGGTGATGGACGCATTCAGAACGCGCGAAATATCAAACATTCATCTGGCCCCGATCCGATTGGCGCCTCGTTCATGTTACTGCACCTGCTGAAAGTTGAGCCCAAGAGCTTCGCCTAGTTTTTCCTGACTGAGCCCCAACTGAGTTCGACGCAACCTAACGCGGGTACCTACATGAATATCAATAGGATTTGTGTTACCCGGGCTCTTCGCGACTGGGCTCAGTGTTTGTTGTGTTGGCATTTGCGACCTTGGTCCAGACTTGATTGTGGAAGTCGATTA
>Ga0315316_10004714_pt1 | contig 9992 bp, 7 predicted proteins | sample M160m3416metaG_FD_203702 | JGI IMG/M metagenome (GOLD analysis project Ga0315316, IMG submission 203702) | Ammonia-oxidizing marine archaeal communities from Monterey Bay, California, United States - M1 60m 3416 | ecosystem: Environmental > Aquatic > Marine > Intertidal zone | place: USA... | reverse complement strand
AAGAAGAAGAGCAACGCTAAAGAGATCGATCTTTACGAAAAGTAATCCAAATAGCAAATGCCACGAGTAGTGCAGCGAACGGTGTCCCATTGAATCTTTCTGCCAATAGAGCGCATACCACACTGTATTGAACTACCCGTATTTCCTGTCGTGTTTTAATCATTGACCGTTTCATCGCTGCTCTCGACCTCTCAAGGCCGAGAACAGTCGAATTTATTTTTCCAATTTTAGATGGAATTTCTGTGGTGTTCATGATAATTTCACTTATATCGAGAGACTCTAAAAACTGCTCTTGAATCATTGGTTCTAGGTATGTGAAATAATCAAAATCTGGGTCGAGTTGAAGACATATCCCCTCAATTAGGGAAAATGATTTCGCTAAATATACAAAACTTGTTGGTACAACAAATGGTTTTTCCATTGCAAGTTCGGCCGCAAGCTCATCGTTCATGATAGCACCACCATCTAGGGTTTCTAAATATCCCAGGATAGTTTCAAAAAATACTTCAATATCACTGACGTCTGAAGATGTTGGTACGATGACACCCAGTTTAATTAATATTTGAACAATTCCTTTTGTATCTCGTTTTATAATACACCCGAATATGTCTGAGAAACCTTGTTTCAGTTCATCATCCAGCTCAATTAATAAACCAAAATCATAAAACACCAATTTACCATCTTTGGAAATAGCTAGATTACCCGGGTGAGGATCACCATGAAATAAGCCACTGTCCATCGTTTGAATCACGTACGAATTAACGAGCGCCTCACACACCTTCTTCCTATTGATTTTCTTATTTCTGATCTCGGTGATTTTATCAGCCTCTACATATTCCATTACAATCATATCATCGGTACAATACTTCTTGTATACATAGGGAACTTTTATCCAATCAATCCCTTTCAAACTCCTTTTAAACTTAATCGCGTTTTCAACCTCTTGTTTATAATCAGCCTCACCAAGAAGATATTCGATAGAATCGTTGAGAACAAAATTGGAACTAGAACCGGTGTCAATACCTATTGACTGAATAAAGTCCAGAATCTTCTTAACATTATTTGTGTCAGATTTCATGGTATCGTAAATACCAGGTCTTTTTAATTTTACAACAACCTTCTTACCATTTTGGAGGGTGGCTTTGTGTACCTGTCCAATACTGGCCGATTTAAATGGAATCTCATCAAAATCTTTGAATATATCTCTATTTACAACATCTTTTACAAGGTTAAAATCAAATGGTGGTACATTATCTTGGAGAGATTCAAGTTCTTTGGTAAACTCTGGTGGATAGAGGTCTCCCCGCGTGGACGCTATCTGTCCTAATTTTACAAATGTAGGGCCAAGGTCTAGAAGTTCACCTTTGGTCCACCGACCAAGCTCAGCTTTATCCTCAGTAAAACGCTCTTTCCATAAATATTTGGCCGCGAATTTCCATGTTTTTACCTTTTGACTTGGTGCCAACTTGACAGGTGGCATCTTCATATTGGCTAAACTCAACATGTCCTATATTACTCTTAGGATTTTTTCTATAAGCTAAAAGTAGAATGAAGATTCATATTATCGGAGCTGGCCCAACTGGAATGTCTCTCGCATGGGAGATAATCCGATCAGGAGACCACGATGTCACCATTTATGATAGGAAAATTTCAGCCGGAGGATCTTGGTGGGAGCCTGATACAAAAATTCGAGACCTTCATGCACATAGAATTGTCTTCGATAAGGCGTTCATCAACACACAATCGTTATTTTCTGAAATGAACATCGACTGGAATGAAATATTTCATCCAGTTGAAAAGAAAAAACATTTAAACTTTGCTTTCAAATCTTTGAGTGTAAAAGATTATGGAATTTTGATTTCTCTTTTTTCTCGAGTACTCATACACAGTGAAAAGTATAAAGGTATATCACTGAAAGAAGCTGTAGGACCTTTAAGTGAAAAAGGTAAAAAATATATCGAACATTTTCCGTTGATAATGGATGGGGTCACGTGGGATGTCATGAGTGCATACGAATTTGTAAAAAATATAGACCATACCACACTTTCGAAAATGTACACACAAAAGGTTTCAGGTAAAGTGATGTGCGATGCGATGGAACAGGCTCTCATGGACGCTGGTACCAATTTTGTATTCGGTGTGGAATTAAAAGATGTCGAGTACGGTGAAGACGCATTCGTGGCAACATTCACAGACGAAAAGATTATAGATGATGGAATGCTCTTTTTATGTCTCGATAATAGCCCAGCCTTGAATTTTTTGAAAGATAATTGGGGACCAGATGCACTCAAAAAGGTTCAGGGAAGTACATACGGAGCTATCAATGTATTGATAGATTATGATGAACCGATCGATTTAAAAACCGATCTTCAAATTGCAACAGAAACTCGATGGAATTTACAACCCAAGGTATTACATGGTACCAATACAATTTCATGTGTCATATGTGACCTTAACGAAGAAGTGTTAGGTTCCGACCCAGATGTCATAAAATACGAAGTTCTAAAACAACTTGGCTTACCGGAACCTCTCGATATACGAATCGGTTGGGGGGCTGATTGGGAAATGGAGGATAAGAAATGGGTATTCACACAGTCTTCGGGTGTTCTCAGTCTTCATGGACAACTTCCATATTTTGGTAAATGTCCCAAAGTTGCGATGTGTGGTATGATGTCCCCTCGTGAAACACCTTATTCTAGTATTGAGGCGGGTGTGGAAGTATCCCGACTTTTGAGTCATAGATGTTTCGGTACACGACGACCACTCAAACCTTTACTTCTCACGCAGGTACTCTTACTTATTTTAATTTTACTTATAGTTTTAGTTTTAGTATACCGTAACAGAAATCGATGAAGTTTGTAGCTACAATTTATGAACCCATGTACGATTTCAATAATAAAAAGTATATCCGTTATATAATTCCGGCAAAAGTATCGGAAATTATAGAACGAATGCATATAAATAAATGGAAATTACTCATGAATGAAAATATAGATAACCCCATAGATGGGAATATTCTAACAGTCAAGGTACCATTCCGTTATAGGAGAGTAATGTGTAACGTCGGGGGACGTCCTATTCAGTCTCTAATAAGGGGTGACGAAGTTGAAGTTGAAGTAGACTTCAAGGGTGTATGGAATGTTGGTAATCACTCAGGGTTTTCTTGGATACTCTCGAGTTCCTTTACTTCTTGAGTGGTATCGGGATCATTGGGAAGATCGATGGTTTTTAGACCACCTTTCTTAAAATTCATAAACGTATTAAGTACACCTTGGAGACGAAAAACCTCTTGGGTTAACTGTTCTATGTTCATTTGAACTTGTTTAATATTTTCATCAATATCTACGGTAGGCATTTTACTCATTTAAAGTTTATCACCTTTAACTAAGTAATTCATGACGGTTCTCACTAGGACCGGATACCTGATAGATTCGGGTCCAATCCAAGAAATTAAAAAGGAATTAACGGTAAGACCCATCGTGAATGGAGATTTTGGATTTCCTCCACCGCCTTTCAAAGTTTTCAAACCAGCTAAGAATGGAATCTGCGTTCCCAGATTCTATGGAACCTCTAAACTTGGGGAGCCTACACATGACAAACGACCAGAACCAACTAAAATCAATACCCGATTTTCAGGGCAACTTCGTGATGCTACACACCAAAATGAAGCATTTGGGGCAGCTATTAAAGCAGGGCATGGCGTCCTTTCTTTACCATGCGGCTACGGTAAAACGACAGTATCCCTGGCCATAGCGTCCAAACTCGGGTATCGCACGATGATTATAGTACATAAACAGTTTCTCGCGGACCAATGGCGGGAACGCATTAAGCAGTTTTGCCCGGGTGCTACAATTGGTGTCGTACAACAAAATAAAAAAGAAGTTGAGTGTGATTTTGTCATCGCTATGCTTCAGTCCCTCTCACTGAAAGAGTATTCATTTTCAGATTTTGAAAGTATAGGAACTGTCATAGTAGACGAGGCACACCACATATGTGCAAAGGTTTTCAGTCAGTCTCTATTTAAACTGTGTCCTCGTCATATTTACGGTCTTTCGGCGACACCCGAACGAAAAGATGGTCTCACAAAGGTTCTTCACTGGTTCATGGGACCTACCTTTTTCGCCGTAGAACGTAAAAATCAGGAACAGGTGGAAGTATTCCCAGTTACGTTTGATTCTCCAAATTATAGAAACCCACCTCCATCTATGCGAAATGGGAAGATTTCGATGCCTAACATGATCACAGAACTCGTCGAAGATCGCAATAGAAATAAGATGTTAGTGGAATTGGTAAAAAAAGCTTCGGGTGGTAGTAGACAATTACTCGTTCTTAGTGATAGACGACATCATTGTGAATTTCTCCACCAGTGCTTTCCAAAGACGTCTGGACTCTATATGGGTGGTATGAAAGAAGCCCAGCTTCTAGAATCTTCAAAGAAGAAGATTATTTTTGCAACCTTCAGTCAGGCCCATGAAGGTCTCGACATCCCAACACTCGATACCGTTATTTTAGCGAGTCCCAAGTCAGATATTACACAGAGTATTGGACGAATCATGAGAGAAACGAAAGGAAAGAAGAATGAACCACATATTTATGACGTTCATGATCCGTGGTCAGTCTTCACAGCCATGTATTACAAACGAATGAAAGTATATCGCCAAGGTGGTTTCAAAATACATGGAAATCACGTTGAAGAGAGTAAGAACGAATTCCCTCAGGGAAAGTGTCTGTTTTTATAATCTGACCATCTATTAAATGTCGGGTGCATTAATACAGCTGGTCTCTAAAGGAGTTCAAGATGTGTATCTTACGAGTGACGAGGGACATTCGTTCTTTCGTATGAAATTCACGAGGCACACAAACTTTTCCCAAGCTCCAAAGTTTATTAAAACTGTTCACTCTAATGACACATCCGTCACGATCCCTGTTTTGGGAGATGTTATCAACGGACTCTGGTTCGAATCGAGTGATACGAGTAATGCCAACATAGCATCCAATTTGTTTCATAATTCTACACTTGATTTATATGTGGGTGGCCAAAAGGTGGATTCTCAACACTATGATTACTTCGCAGAGATATGGCCGAATTATTTAGCCGACACATACAACAAATCTCAGGAACTCAACAATAAAGCTTCAACATCAAATCAGACGTTCGTACCGTTACACTTCTTTTTCTGTGATCATAAAGCCTTTTTACCTTTGATAGCGTTACAACATCACCAGGTTGAAATAAAAATTAATTTTGATGAAACAGCCGTCGCAAATTGCAACGCAAATGAAAAGAAAGCTGAATTTTACGGTAACTACGTGTACTTGGATAAAGAAGAACGAGAATCCTTGATAAGTCGAACACTAGATTTTGTCGTGACACAAACACAAAAAATAGAATTACCCCTCGAAAGTGTTACGGATAATACAACACAATCAGGTGGGTACAATGCACTTGATATTTCGTCATTTAATCATCCAGTTAAGTCTCTCTTTTTTGGATATGGATGTTCTACTTCAAATTTCGCGGGTGACCGTTTCTCGTTCATTAATGCAGATTTATTCATTAATGGTATTTCATTCCTCGAAAACATGTCTCCAACATATTTCCATACAGTACAAAATTATTACAAGTCAAATTACGGACAAACTGAATTTGATATAGATAGTCATACAGGTGTATACACACGCTATTTTGTGTATCATTTCTGTCTCAACGCATCTGATTACAATCCAAGTGGTTCATGTAATTTTAGTCGTCTCGATAACGCGAAACTTATCCTCCGTGGAGTTGAAAAGGGTGAATTAAGACCATCAAATCAAGATGTGTATGTGTATGCCGTAAATTACAATGTGCTCAGGATTAAGGACGGTTTAGCCGGAATTTTATTCGGCAACTAATGTATAAATGGGAAAGCTTGTACGTGCTGGTCAAATTTTTGTAACCAGTCTAGATGCAACACCCAGAGAGTCTGATATTTTAACCGGACTTGCGAGTATTGATGCTGGTGAGATCACAGCAGATGAAATTCAAGTAGCGAATTTGAAGATTACCGGTGAGTTAACGTCTACATCTGACACAACTCAGTTTGCTGGTACTACAAATGTAAATCGTCTTACTGCCACCCAGGTTGGTATAGGCACAGATAACCCAATTAACGATCTTCAAATTGGTACAAATGATTTAATAGTCAACAGAACTGTTCAAAATCTTGTCACCGTACGTGGTAACGTAGTCAGTACGAACCTATTCGCGACCGATACTTTCAAGACGACAAACGATAAATTCTTGGTTGATGCCACAGCTTCTAACGTATTAACAATTGATGGCAACACAGCGTCTACCAATTCTACGATAACTAAACAATTGACAGTTGGTACAGGTGTTACCGCGGGTACTGATTCCAACGTAGCCGTTTTTGAAAATGGTAATGTCGTTGTTCGTGACGGATTTTTACGGGTATTTGGAAATGTTGATATCAGTGGTAATTTAGCTATTACCGAAATTCCATCGTACACGAGTGTTGACAATCTTGTTGTATCAAACGCTGTCATACAAATGGGTAAGGGTAACAATGGGACATACGATATGGCTGTTCTCATGAGAGATGGTGCCCCGGATACTGGTAATGTATTCTTGGGGTATACACACGCCGACGACCAGTTTAAACTTTCTAGAACGTACGGTACTCCCGAAGATGCAAACTTTACCATGGATTCGGCAAACACCGTCAATCTCCATGTATTTGGTGACGTGTACACACAAAATAATGTAGGTATTGCAAATACCTCACCAGCATTTTCCCTTTCCATTGGTTCTAATGTATATATCAATGATGTGGCATCATCATCGGCTAATGTTCTACATGCGAATGGATATGGTTTCTTCGAGGGTTTGAGAATTGGTGATGACGGGCTCACCGTGGGTAGTCTGATTACTCTCGATGCCGATGCAGCTATACCTATGGTAGTAGCATCAAAGATTGAATCGCATGCTATTCAAACGACTGGTGCGACCCCATCTGGTATAGCGAATACTAATTCAACAAATATGTTGTCGATCGGTGATAAGATATTTATCAACTCAGATTCTGCCAATCTTATAACAGTTCTCGGTAATACAGCGACTGGTCGTCTCATCACACAATCAATTTTGGTTCAGGATTTCATCGAAGTTGAGGGTGAATCTGGTATTTCGTCTGCAGCGAATGTTATTATTCATGGTGACATATCGGGTGATGATTCAACCGCGAATACTGTCAGTTTACGATGTGGTCCACAGACGTCAAATATAAGTGCGATTGAAATAAAGGGTGCCAAAACATCTGCGAATAGTCAAACTGTGGTATTTAAGACTCGAAACACCGAAAGAATGCGGGTAGCTTCAGACGGCAAAGTGGGTTTATCCAATACCGAACCTAGCGAACTCTTAACTCTTGGTGGAAATCTAAAACTTAACGGAAGTAATGCAGCTATAATAGGAAGTGATACAAACTATTTTAAAACTTTTACGGATACGAACGGTGACCAAACAAGAATTGAAAACCGTGTAGGAAGTGGTAAAGGTCTTAGTTTTTATGCGAGTACCACGGATACTATGGGAACGCCGAAATTAACCATATTAGAATCGAGTAATGTTGGTGTCGGTACCGCATCCCCAGTTGGTCTTTTACATACAAATGGTGGAACTGTGTTTATCAATGATCAAGTTGTTAATAGGGGAACCACGAGTCATCTTGATACACCCTTAGTAGTATCCAATACAACTGCAATTGTTGGTATTTCGGATTTTAATAACGTAATTCAATTGGCTCGTGAAGGTGGTTCTGGTAGGGATGGTGTAAGAAGTATTTTCAAAATGGGGAAGCACGATCTTTCCAGTGGAACCTCGCGTTCTCAGTTGAATTTATCGTTAGCGAGTGATGATTATGAAACAGAGAGTCATGTCATGACATGGCGAAGTAATAAGCGGGTGGGGATTGGTACTACCACACCTACGGCCCATTTAGAAATTCTTGGAACGGGTATAGGAAATTTCAACACCAACGGTCTACTCGTTCATAATATTGAAGGTACTCCGGGTGATGCGATTATGGCTGCGAGAACGAGTAGTCTCAATTCAAACGCATTCGCTTCGTTTGCACAGACGGATGGAGATACCGGGTCATCTATTGCTAACCCGGTGGGATATTCCGTGGGTTTAGCGGGTGCACTTCGAAATGGTACACGCGTGGCAGATTTTAGAATTACCAAAAACCCAAATGTAATCGATGAATCTGGAACTGTTCAATTATTCATAGATGGTGCCAACGGAAATATGGGAATAGGCACCGATATACCCCGTGATTCTTTGGAAGTCAGTGGTAATGTTGTCATAGGTAATAAACTTTCGTTTACTGGTGTATCTTCAGACGAATTCGGTAATACGTTCATCACAGAACGACTATACGATAGCCTTGGTAAATCCGAACTTGTCATATTCAAGGGTAATGATCGAACAGGTACCGCCGCCCCAGATAGGATTCGGTCAATAGCGGCCGAACATCTTTTCCAGACCTATAACACAACTTTACCATCTTTATCTACTAACCAAATTCAATCCGCTTTAAACGGTGATGGTTCGGTGGTATCACGTGCGATGACTATAACTCCTTCAGGTGTAGTCGTTATAGGAGCTTTACCTTTAGATGACCAAGGTGAATTAGACGTAAGTAGTGCTACTCGATTTTATGTCGGTGGTGGTCTCGAGTTCGCACAGGATCAGTCGTTGAAGTTTGGTGCTTTAGATATTTTTACAGCTGCGGTTGGTCCAGTAAATTTAATAGAATCTATTGGAAATGCACCTTTAGTTTTCCGACAAAAGGTGTCAGGTACAAGTACGGAATATGCACGATTTACAAACGAAGGTCTCGTGGGTTTCGGTACAAATTCACCCGAATCAAATGTTCACATTTATTCCAATGCGACTGGTGATATAGATATACTCAAACTCCAAAATCCAGGTACAAATAACAAGGTTGGATTAACGCTAAACACGAATGATAATTACGGTGGTTACGTGAGGGGTTTTAGTGATTCCACCCATTCCGTACATGGTACGGTGATAGGTGCTGTGAACAATGGTGCCGAAGGTGATGGTATACACATCATACACACATCGAATGTGGGTGTGGGTACAGTAAATCCAAGTGAGCACTTCACGGTGTATAACGGTACGGCTCGTTTAGAACATGCGACGAGTAACGCCATTCTCGAGTTCAAGACGACCGGTGGAGTGTCCAATATCTATGGTGACCACACTGGTAATGTGTTTGTAGACCCAGTTAGAAGTTTTATCGTGAATAGCGATACAGAAATTGTTGGTGACCTTCAAATCGATGGTAAAATTGATTTAGGTAACCAAGTCGCTGTGGACCTCGGTGGTTCTGACGCCACTACAGCCCTTGAGGTCGGTGGTGGATTTATTTCAAACTCGAATGAAGTTGCCTGTAAACGATACTCAAAAACATTCACACGAACAAACCTGCAAAGTCAGGATATACAGTTACAATTTGATAAAGGTTCATTCTATGCCAAAATAGTAGCTATATTAAGGTCTGATTACAGTGTTCATGACATGAGTACTATGGTACTTGAGGTACAGGGTGGTACACACGACGGTACCACGAATCCCTCCGAAGACATCACCATAGGTAATAAAAGTCTTTTCGGTGGTGGTAACTTACACCCATGGAACCCCACCGTGACTACAGGTAAATTTGGTTTACTTTTCGCTCCAGAAGTTACATCGGGGCGCACATATTATTACGACTTGTACATAGAAATGGTAACTTCCCGAGGTGGTAAATTACTATCAGTGTATTCAAATAATCTAGACGGTGTTGATATCTTCAACGGACAACAAGTGGTAACGTTTACGTATTAAATTTACTACGAGGGAGTACCCCGCGGTAGATTCAACATTTATGCCCTGATGGAATCAGAGATGGCTAGTGCGACTA
>Ga0315316_10004710_pt1 | contig 9996 bp, 6 predicted proteins | sample M160m3416metaG_FD_203702 | JGI IMG/M metagenome (GOLD analysis project Ga0315316, IMG submission 203702) | Ammonia-oxidizing marine archaeal communities from Monterey Bay, California, United States - M1 60m 3416 | ecosystem: Environmental > Aquatic > Marine > Intertidal zone | place: USA... | reverse complement strand
ATGCCGCTGTCGATGCGTTGCGCAATGGTGATACGCACTACACGGAGCTAGAAGGTCGTAGCTCGCTTCGGAGTTCAATAGCGAGCAAGCTTTCTGGATCGGCTGGTCTACAGATAGAGCCTGATCGTGTGACGGTGTTAGCAGGCACCCAAAATGCTTTCTATTCAGCCTGCCGATGCCTCTTCGGGGTTGGTGACGAAGTTGTCGTGCTAGACCCCGCTTACGTCACCTACGAAGCTTCCATTGCCAGTACTGGAGCTAAGCAAGTTCGTGTGGAACAGCCTGCATCAAACGGTTTTCGGCCTCAAATAGATGCGATTCAGCGAGCGGTTACACCGGCGACGAAGGGCATCGTTTTTTCCAACCCTTCGAATCCCACTGGAGTAGCGCTCCGTAAGAAGGAGTTGGAGGCCATCGCGCGACTAGCGGTCGAGAATGACTTGTGGGTTGTGGTGGATGAGGTCTACGGCGACCTTGTATTCGAGGGAGTACACCATTCGATTGTTGGTATGCCGGGGATGCTTGAGCGCACGGTCACTGTAAGTAGCGTGTCTAAGTCCTATGCGATGACTGGGTGGAGATGTGGCTGGGCTGTAGGTCCAATTGAATTGGGGTTGCACCTGAGAAAAATGTCGCTGATCACCCTGTATGGGTTACCCGGGTTTGTTATGGAAGCAGCGAATGTGGCTTTGCGTGAAGGGATGGAAGAAATAGAAACCGCACGAGCTATTTATAAGGCTCGAAGAGATTTGGTCGTAGAAGAGTTAGCTAAGGCCACTGAAATGCCGCTTCTAATCCCCGAGGCTGGGATGTTTTTGATGGCTGATGTCCGAGCCCATAATGCAAATGCGAATAACTTCGCTTGGGATTTGTATAGAGCTACTGGCGTTTCGGTCCTAGATGCTGGTGCATTCGGTTCGACATCAAAAGGCTGGGTGCGAATTTCCTATGGCCTTGATGAAGTCAGCTTGAAAGAAGCTTGCCTTCGAATCGTCAACTTCACTAAGTCATGAGCTATGTAATGCGTGTGGAGAAGGTGTCCTTCTAGTTGTTGAGGTCACAAGGCGCGTCGAGCTTGTCGCGACGATGAATCATGCATTCCCGATGTTTGACGCGCCAGCCATCATCAGTTTTTACGACTTGATCGTAGTAAGAAGCTGTTCCTACTAAGCCTTTCCCCATGAGAGCCACTATGCGAAAGTTCATTGTTACTTTCTCTTCAACGACATCGACGTAGATGTTGGTCATCATGTGTGTTTTGGGGTGTTCGGCATCCACGTTCATGAAGTCAACTATGTCGTCGATGCCTTCAAGTCGACGCGAACCCACACCTGTCAAGTCGAAAACGGCGTCGTCGGTAAATATCTGTCGCAGGCGATCCCAATTACGGTCGTCGATGGCGTCGCCGTAACGTCCCGGTAGTTCGTGAAGTTCCAATCGGTCTGCAAGGTCAATGTTCATGGTCAGATGCTAGACCGACTCAACGTGTGCGGGTTTACTTGCCGTCAACCATTGTGAAGTAGGGGGAAAACGTTTTCGTCTGTTATGGGATCACCAGGCTTCAATAGGGTGTCTTGATCGCGAATAATTGGGTCTGCGCCGATCTTGGGATCCCAAAAAGCATCGTCCCCGAGCCAGCGCCATGAAATAGCTGCACGACGGTTGTTGCCGTCATTTGGCCCGCTTCGGTGAACGGTTCTGAAGTCGAAGAGCAGAGCGTCTCCGGCCGCAACTTCGAAGGACAGGATTTCGTACTGATCTGGATGTTCTTCAAAGGCGGGACATTCGTCTTCGAAGGAGTCAATGTGTTCGGCAACTCCCTTCCAAAGAGCCTGTTCGACCTGCTTTGAAGACAGACCTTCTAAGGCCGGGTACTCAGGCTTGAAGGTACGATCCCAGAGGTGGGAACCTTTCACAAATTGAAGAGCGCTTGATTTTGCGTTGGCGTCGGTAAGAGCTAGCCAGCTCGAGCAAATTTGAGATCCGTCAACTGCCCAATATGGACGGTCTTGGTGCCACACGAAACTTTCTTGGGTTCCAGGCTCTTTGACAAAGACATGCTCGTAATAGAGATGAATCTTTTTTGATCCGGTCGCCGTGGCTGCTGAAACTGCGAGACCGCAATCATTTGCGTAACGGAGAAAGTCGCTATGTGTGGGATGTAGGTAACGGTCTTGGAAGAACATGCCTGTCCCCGTTCGGGGTGTCATGGACCCCCCGAAACGACCTGGTGACTCAATTAGTTGATCAACTGATTCGAGGATTTCAGCTACTAATGCTTCGTTTACTGCCCCAGGTAGATGGACGACGCCGTCAGACCGAAATGTTGCAACTTCAGCATCGTTTAGAGATCGCATTCAACTGCCCCGTTGTTGATGTTAGATGCTTTCAACAATGTCATGGTCGGAAAGACTGTTGCGGATGTCGGTATCTGCTTGGGCGGGGATGTCTGGGCACCAAATCTGCATTGCTTCCTCCATGGTATTTTTCACAGTAGAAGCAACGAGCCGAGCATCTTTCCGATTGCATTCAACGACCACGCTGTCGTGAACAGTTTGCACGCCCAAAGCGCGATCGAAGTGAGCGAGGCGGGTATGTAACAGACCGTAGGCTTCCAACATGATGTCGGCTACGCCGCCCTGTATTGGAGCGTTGCGGTATGCGTTGGCCATCTGTGAAATCCGAGTCTCTAAGGACCGATTGAGTAAGAGATTCATCGCTTCTTGACCCATCGTTTGTTCGACTTGCTCGATGACTGCTCGACGAATCTTGCGGTCTTCCAAGATTTTTGTAATTTCGGCTGAAGAAAGTGACTGGTCTGCATTGCGGAGTTCGAGATTGTAGCGGTCGCTTATTTGTTCTCGAACGAGTCGGGGGCCGTCTTTGGGGGAGCCAATGATTATTTGGGCTGCCTGTTCTAGTACTCCTTCGGTATGGAAGGTGAACTGTTGACGTCTTCCTGACTGTGTAAGCGAGTCAAATCCGAAAACTCCGCCTTCGCTGTCGATCACGACTGATGCTTCGAACGAAAGTGACCATGCAACTTCTTCGATGGTCCAAGGCGAACCCAGACGGGCCAGTACTTCTTCTGCCCTGGGCCAGTTTCGGTGTTCGTCTCGGTGTTGACGGACTGCTTGGCGGACTAAGGGCCACGTTCTATGCAAGAGGAGTGTTAGCGGCCAGTCAACCTGGTCGTGTGACTTTGCTAGTCGGTCCACGAATTCGTCGCGATCGTTAACCCATGAGGCAATCTGCGGATAGGCGCTTAAATATTGTTCAAGTAAGACACGACCCTCTTCGTCGTTCGTTTCTACACCGGCTTGAGAAAGACTTCGAGCTAGTCCGCCACCACGTTGGCCGTAGACGATTCCGAAATTGATGCGTTTCGCTTTGTCGCGGTATTCACTGAAGATCTTAGGTTCGGATTCGCTTAGTAAGGTCATGTTCACTCCGAACATCCGCTCAGCTGTTGCTGAATGGATGTCTTCTCCGGCGATGAACGCTTTTCGAAGATTTTCATCTCCGGCCACCTGAGTAGCGAATCTTAATTCCGCTTGACTGAGGTCGGAATAGACGAACACTCGGTCAGGGTCCGATGGTTTAATGTGCTCTTTCATTTTGGGTAAAAAATTTTGTGCGTTAGGGCGCCGGCTCGCTAAGCGTCCAGTGTTAGTGCCGACCACTTGGAGGTATTCAGAGTGCATCCTGCCGAAGTCGTCGATGTGTTCTTTGATTGACTCTCCATAGGTTGAGAGGACTTTGGTTAGGTCTCGGTATTCGAGTAGAGATGAACAGATAGAGCCTCCGATGTCTGAAAGTACCGTGGCCGTCAAAGGGTCGGTAGGCAGTAGTGGTCGTGCTTCACCGAATTTTGTTGCCGACCAGGCGTGGACCTCTTCGGCACTCCATTTGTTGAGCGCGTCTTTTGCTTGGCGTTCGCTTCCTGGGTTCCAAGAAGGTTCGAGCGTCTCGCCAAATAAGGTTGCTTGCCCGCCTCCAGTTAAGCCAGCGAGATCGCTTGAGACCTGAGTCCGACGCTCTTCCATTCGTTCGAGACGCTGCTCCCAACCTGGCCAGTCGAATGGCAATCCGACCCTTTGCATGTGGTCCAAGAACGGACGCGCTTTCTGTTCGAGGCGGCATACTTCAGAAAGACCTGCCTGTTCTACGCGGCCCCTAATTTCGTCGGCTACCCAGAGAGTTTCGACAGCATCTGCCGCAGCGTAGAGGACCTGCTCGTCAGACAGCGGGTCCACCTCGTTGTAGGAAAGCTGAGTCGTTCCTTTACCTTCTGCCCTCAACCCGAGGTACCACTCAACTGCCCACGCCAGCCCGTGATAGAAGCTGAAGCCAGTTCGACCTTGGTGCAGCAATGCATCGGCTAGTTGAGCATCCCACCAGGAGATGGAATTAATAGCGCCGCCAGTTTGACTGGCGGGCTCGAACAGATCACGGTCCAGGACTCGGGCGTCGAAGTCAGCATTCCATGCATCTGCGCTTGTTCCGCTCAGAATGGAAGCAACTGCGGAACGATCTAAGGTCGTAACGTCAAGCACCCACGCTTGCTCTGTTCCGGCAGAACTTCTAGTAGCTGCGGAAATGACCCGTAAAGCACCGGGTGCGGCGTTGGGTCCTACAAACGCTTGGGGTGTGTAGGCAGTTTCGGTATCTATGGCGGTTGATGTTGAGCTGTTGATAGCAACTTCGAATGCATCCAGTGAGGTGGGATCCACCAGAGTTACCGGTACGTCGTCGACCTTCCTCGTAGATCGAGGGCGAGGGTCGACAGGAGTAGCCACACCACGACATTAGATGTGGTGTTAGCCGAATTCATTCAACCTTGAAGGTAACTCGTCTACTTGGGTGGGTTCGAGGTTCGCAAAGCTCATCCGAATCATTGCCTGATCTGTATTTGTAAAGGCAGTCCCAGGGATAGTTAGTACGTCGTGTTCGAGCACCAATCTTCGCACGACCTCCTGAGTTGTTAGGTCTGGTCTGGGGTGTTGAACCCATCCGAAATATGCGCCGGAGGATATGACCTTAAATCCGCCTGGTCGTCCTTCCATGGACTTAAGAAACCGAAGCTCTAAATCTTTGATTCTGGAAGCCTGCTCTAGTCGCCACTGTTGAGCATGGAGGAGGCCGGCTATGGCGGCCTCCTGGCCTATGCGAGGTGCGCTAATTGCTAAACAATCCAGAACCTTTAGGGCTTCGGTTATGACGGCGTTTCCGCCAACCGCTGCACCGCATCTGTAGCCGGGGATGGCGAAATCTTTAGAGAAGCTGTGGAGGCTAATTATGTTATCTCTCCAACTGGAATCGCTGAATAGTTCGTGAGCGGGGCTTTGTTCGTCGCGAAAGGAGCGATATGTCTCGTCAACTATAAGAGCGATGTTATTGCTGTGAGCTAACTCGGCGAATTCGTGAATTGTTTCCTTTGGAATGGTTACACCGGTTGGGTTGCCCGGAGAAACCAGAGTTATGAGTCTCGTTTTGTCTGTTATCAGGGCTTGGGCTTGTTTGGGGTCCGGCTGTAGGTCAGGTCCAGGTTCGAGGTATTTGACTTCCACACCCTCGATTTTTAACCACATGTCGTGGTTGAAATAGAAAGGAGCAACCAAAATTGCTTCGTCCCCGGGGCTAGTTAACGCGCTTGCCACGCAACAAAAGGCTTGGTTGCAACCGGCAGTAATCAACACATCATCGGGTTTTATGTTGGCCGCGTATCCGTCGTTTAAGTCATTCGCGAATGCTTCTCTTAGCTGTGGAAGACCAGGCTGAGGTGGATAGCGACCTGCGTCAGCTTCGTGAGCGACTTCAGCGATACGTTCGATTACCGGATTGGCTGGTGGGAAAGAAGGAGCAGCTTGAGATAGATCTAACAATGGGCGCTCATTGGTTCTGAGCCCCACAAGGGCGTGGGCCGCCCCTATCGGTGAATGAACAAGTTGTTCCACTCTTCGACTGAAACGCATCAGATTGGTGTCACTTTCTCAGTCGGGGTAATCCACTTTTATAAAGTCGGAGGACTCTCCAGCCGCGGTCCCGAAAGCCTCTTCTTCAAGTAAGCCAATCAGGCGTTTTGCGACAGATCCGACTTGTCCGTGTCCGACGGGTACTTGATCCCAGGAGGTCACGGGGTAGAGGTGTGTATCGCCACCGCATAAGAACATTTCTGAGATCGCATCGCCTCGGACTTCTGAGGCAAGGATGGGAGATTGGTCTACCGAAGACAGGAGGTCTTCTTCGACCAAGGTCGTTTCTGCAAGGTTCATTATTCGGCGAACCGTTGTGCCTAAGAGAATGCCGTCAAATGGGGGAGTTCGTAGGACTCCTTCTTTGGTAACGAACACCACGTTTAGTACGCAAGATTCGGCAACGTACCCTTCTTCATCAACAAGCACACCGAATGTTCCGCCTCGGTCAACCGCCTCCATGTGGGTTAGGACGTTGAGGAGGTAGTTGTTTGACTTAATGGTTGCTAGTAGCGGCGGCTTCATAGGGGTATCGATCACAGTCGCTTCGGGTATGCCCGCCGCCATTGGATCAGATTGGATACTGCCCAAGGGCACTGGATCGATAATGACGCAATAGAAGCAAGCTTCTTCACACTCTTGAGGACTTGGAGAGAAGCCACCTGGACCCGCTGTCAACCAATAGCGAACAGCGCCTTCCTTGACGCGCGCCTGGCTAGCGGTATCCATGACCATTTGAATTAGGTCTTCTTTAGTCCAAGAATGTTCGATACGCGCCAGGGCCGCACTGGTTAAAAGTCGGTCTATGTGGATGCCGAGCCGATAAAGATTCCCTCCGCTGAGGGTGCAGGTGTCGAAAACGCCATGTCCTCGATGCACTAAATGGTCATCGAGGGGAATCTGCATTAACGCTGGGTCGGTGATGACTCCACCGAGCCAAGAACTGAACATTGCCAAGTAGCCGGGTTGCCCTCTCCGACTCTTCAATCGGGAAAGCACTTCGCTCTCAGAGAGAATTGGATGGGGTGGGCTGGTCATTGAACCGAGACTATGCGCGTTGAAGCCATCAGTTCGGCACTCCTATGGTGAGCGTGTCGGAACTGGTTAATGAACGAGATCAACTTCGATGCCCTGGGCTAGTGACGTTGTGGTTCTGAGGCTCTTGAAATAACGAAGTCTCAGACTGTTTGCAACTACTAGGAATGATGAGCAAGCCATTGCAATCGCAGCGTAAGTGGGTGAGAGGTAGCCCGTTATTGCAAGTGGTAAAGCAATCGCGTTATACGAAAAAGCCCACGAGATATTTCCCTTGACTGTTCTTAAGGTGCTGCGAGACAAGGAGATCCCGTCCGCAACAGCTCGAGGATCGTTAGTCATGATGGTTAGATCAGCAGCATTTCGTGCGGCATCGGTGCCTGCTTGCAATGCTATTCCTAAGTCAGCTGTGGCTAATGCTGGTGCATCATTGATCCCATCGCCGACCATAGCTACGCATTTCCCAGCAGATTGGAGCGCCGCTATGTGATCACGTTTCTCCTCGGGTAGGACTTCAGCTATAACTGTTTCTATGTTGAGTTGATCAGCAACGCGTTCGGCGACTTTGCGGCTATCGCCAGAAAGCAAAATAACTTCAAGGTCCATTTGGGTCAGCAGAGATACGGCTTCACGACTTGTGGGGCGAATTTCATCTTGAATTGCTATTGAGGCCTCGGCGACTGGCCCTCGACCTATGAATAATGTGGATCCTAGGAAGTCTGGGTTTGTTAGCTCGGGTGGAACCTCGGTGAATAGATGTGCTTTGCCCACCCGTATCTCAATGTCGTTTACGCTGCCCGAAATCCCCTGACCTGGATGGTTGGTGAACCCAACAACCTCTGCTTGCTCTTCGATGAAAGGTTTAAAAGCCCGAGCGATGGGATGTCCGGATCTTGACTCGAGGGCAGCAGCAAGCGAGAGAAGGAGGGCTTCGTTCTGTGACGTTGATGAGATGCTAGTGATTGATGGGTGGCCTGTAGTGAGGGTGCCAGTTTTGTCAAATACGACCGTGTCAATAACGCGTGTTGAATCCAGGACATGGGAGCCAGCGACTATTACGCCTAATTGAGCGGCTCGCCCGGTGCCCACTAGGACCGCTAAAGGCGTTGCTAATCCAAATGAACAAGGGCAGGACACCACTAGTACAGATACTGCTGCGATTAATGCGTCACTGACTTGGTGGCCGATACTCCATCGGACAGCTATGGACCCCAAAGCCAAGAGAATGACAAATGGAACGAATCTTGCGGCAACCGAATCGGCGAGACGCTGTATGTGTACTCGAGTTGTCTCGGCGTCTTCTACCAGCCTCATGATTCTCGAAAGCTCGGTATCTTCACCAACCGCCGTGGCCTCAACAATTAAAGATCCCGGACCATTAAGTACTCCACCGCTTACGGTCGAACCAGGCGACACTTCAATTGGCGCTGACTCTCCAGTGGCCTGAGAAGCATCTACTTCTGACATTCCTTCGGTTATTTGGCCATCAGTTGCGACTCTTTCTCCAGGGGCCGTAATGAATTCCATTCCGACCGTTAATTCTGCGACGGGTAATTCCCTTCCGTCTCTTAGCAACACTTGTGTTGGCGTTAAGTTAGCTAGCGCCCGTAAAGCGTCTCCTGAGGTACGCATTGCTCGCGCTTCCCACCATTTACCAACAAGGACGAGGGCGACTATTGCGTTAGCCCCGCCGAAATGAAGGCTCTGGTCAGCGTCTAGTAGGAGTACGGCGATCGACCAAGACCAGGCAGCGAGGGTTCCCAACGAAATAAGAGCGTCCATGGCAAGAGATCTTTGGAGTATCTGTAGGCGCGCAGCTCGATGGAAAATCCACCCGGACCACCAGACGCATACTGTGGAGAGAGATGCGGCTGCCCAGTCGCTGCCTGGAAATTGAACGAACATCGTGAGCATCGCGAATAGGGCGATAAGTAAAGCCGGGATCATCTTCTTCTTTAAAGCGGATTCGTTCGAAGATTGAATTTGTTGCCTATCTCCATCTTCAACCGCCTGAAATCCGAGTCCAGCCACTGTCGCGACCATGGTTGCAGTATCGACTTCTTGGCGGTGCCAGACCAGAGATGTCGCTGTAGCGAAATTGACATTTGCCGCCTCGACCCCGTCGAGATCTAAGAAAGCGTTCTGAACGCGAGTTGCGCACGCCGTGCAAGTCATTCCTTGAATAAGAAATCGAGTTCGCTTCTTCTCGGTCAGGGGAGGAACCGGAGCCATGTGTGAACACTATCGTCCCGTTTCGGATCGGTAGCTACCTCTGACACCCGTACCCTAGAGGTTCGATGGTCCAGTCTCAGCAGAGTTTTCACCTACACACGTTGGGGTGTCCGAAGAATCAGGTCGATTCAGACAAGATTGCGGGCACCTTGATTGATGATGGCTTGGTTCCGACTCAAGATGTTTCGTCAGCTGATTTAGTCGTGATCAACACTTGTGCGTTCGTGGAAGAAGCTCGTGAGGAATCGATCAATGCGGTTTTGCAGTTGGAACAAGATCGAATGCCTGGATCTCGTATTGTCGTTACCGGTTGTCTGGCTGAGCGCTACGGAGACGAGCTAGCTGAGGCATTACCGGAAGTAGATCAGGTGGCGGGCTTTGGCGTTCCGGTCAACCTCACTCGAAAACCGAGTGGTTTGTCGCTAAAGGCAGAGCCTCAAGCCCCTGCACTGGATCTGCTTAATTTGCGTAGACCGGCGGCCAGCCTGCCATGGGCGTATGTCAAAATTGCCGAAGGTTGTGACCGAGCTTGCGGTTTTTGTGCGATTCCCTCGTTTCGCGGCCCTCAAAATAGCCGTGAGGTTGACTCGATATTACGGGAGGTTGATGACCTCTCTATCCGTGAGGTCGTGTTGGTGGCTCAAGATTTGGCGAGCTACGGATCAGATCTTGGTAAACGAGGATCGATTGTTTCGCTTGTTAATGCGGTCAGGGAAAGGGTTGAGCGCGTTCGGCTCCTCTATCTCTACCCTTC
>Ga0315316_10004709_pt1 | contig 9999 bp, 3 predicted proteins | sample M160m3416metaG_FD_203702 | JGI IMG/M metagenome (GOLD analysis project Ga0315316, IMG submission 203702) | Ammonia-oxidizing marine archaeal communities from Monterey Bay, California, United States - M1 60m 3416 | ecosystem: Environmental > Aquatic > Marine > Intertidal zone | place: USA... | reverse complement strand
GTTAGAAATATCATCCGCACTATCTGTAAGATTTAATCTCGAATAATCAGAAGCATCTGATTTAGACATTTTATTTTTTCCATCTCGTAGACTCATAACTCTAGTGGCATTTCCCATAATCACAGGTTCAGTAATAGGAAAATAATCTTCCTTAAAGTCATTATTAAATTTTTGAGCTATATCTCTAGCAAGTTCTAGATGTTGCCTTTGATCATCCCCTACCGGAACATGCGTTGCATGATAAGCAAGAATATCAGCCGCCATTAAAACTGGGTATGTATATAAGCCTGCGGAAGCATTTTCTCTATTTTTTCCAGCTTTTTCTTTAAACTGCGTCATTCTGTTTAACCAGCCTAAACGAGCAACACAATTAAAAATCCATGCAAGTTCTGCATGTGCAGAAACTTGGGATTGTACAAATATTATAGATTTTTCCGGATTTATTCCTGAAGCTATAAATGCCGCTGCAACTTCTAAAATATTACTTTTTAAGATCTTAGTGTCTTGTCTTACAGTAATTGCATGCATATCCACAACACAATAAATACATTCGTGCTCATTTTGTAATGATACAAAATTTTTTATAGCTCCTAAATAATTACCTAGATGTAAATTACCCGTTGGCTGGACCCCAGAAAAAACTCTTCCCATAATAGACCTCTATATATTTAATTTTTATTTAACTATAAACTAATACCATTAGAACTAAAATATTTTTTAATTCCTAATAAATAATTAAATAAGAAATATGATATTAGACCGGTTAAAATAAATAAAATTAATTTAAGTACTTCTATAAACTTAAATGAAATTAAAAAATTATTCAGTAATATTGTATCCAAAATAAATAATATAGCTAACATAAAAATAGTTGATAATATAATTTTTATGCACATAGAAAAAAATGCTTGAGTACAATTATAAAAATTTCTAATTATCATAATAGTAAATAAAAATATTGCATTTAGGTATCCAGATATACATAGAGATATTGCAATACCTAAAAATCCATATTTATTCATTAAATACCAGGTAAGAACAATATTTATAAAGGCACAAAAAATTCCTATTAAAACAGGAGTTTTAGTGTCTTTTCTAGCAAAAAAATTAGGTGAAAGTACTTTTATCATCATAAAAGCAGGAATAGCTATTGCGTATACTTTTAAGGCTTTAGCTGTCGCTAAAATATCTGACTGAATAAAAACACCATAGCCAAAAAGTGAAGTTATTACTAATTCTGATAAATAATAAAGCGCAACTGCAGAAGGAAATGCAAATAATATAGATAAAAGTATAGCTTTTTCTTGTATTAAATTTTGTTCTTTGTTTTGTCCTAAACTTATTTTTTTTGCTAAATCTGGTAAAAGTGCAGTTCCTATGGCAATTCCTATTATTCCTAAGGGTAATTGTGCAACTCTATCTGAATAATATAACCAAGATATCGCCCCGGGAATCTGGCTTGCAAAAATAGATGCCACAAGTAAGTTTATCTGTGTAACACCTGACCCTATTGCTCCAGGTAAAAATTTCTTAAAAAATATTTGTACATCTTTATCTATTTTAGGAAAAAAAATACTAAAAGATAGCCCATTTTTATAAGTTGCCCAAGCGAGAAGAAGCATTTGGCATATACCAGCTAACAATACTGACCAACACATAATTATTCCAGCATCTCTCTCCAAATATATAGACATTATTAATGCTATAATTAAAAATATATTCAATATTACTGGTGCTGCAGCTCCAGACCAAAACTTACCATAAGTATTTAAGGCTGAAGCAAAAAGAGCCGTAAAAATTATAAAAACTAAATAAGGAAAAACAATTCTTGCGAAAGGCACAGCTAACTCTAGCCTTTCAATATCATTAATAAATCCAGGTGCTATAAAATATACTATACTTGGCATAAAAAATTCTGATATAGTTATTAAAGGAATTATAATAATTAATAAAAAAGATGCTATATTTGACGTAAATGTAACACCCGATTGCAATCCATATTTTTCATTTTTCTCTGCTAATAGCGGTATAAATGCAGCAGAAAAAGCTCCTTCAGCAAAAAATTTTCTAAATAAATTAGGTATCCTTAAAGCCAATAAAAAGGCATCCGCTATTGCTCCTGAACCAAGTATAGATGCAAACAAAATATCTCTTATAAACCCCATTATTCTGCTGCATAATGTCCATAAACTTACCACCAAGCTGGACTTATAAATATTTGATATTTTACGAATACTAGTCATTATATTTTTTCTAGAATCTTACTGCTATTGACTTTAGTATCATTTATAACTTTCATTAATCTAGATTTAATAACACCAATTTTATCTTTTTCTGTTATTTTTCCACCTGTCATATTTTTTATATAAAATACATCTACCACTCTAACTCCATATGTACTAATTCTTGCAGTAGATATATGTAAGCCCATCAAAAATAATTCACTTGCAAGAGTATGCAACAATCCAATTTTATCTTTAGAATTAATCTCTATAAGGGTATGAGTTTTTGAAGATAAATTATCTATTAAAACACGAGGTTCAATTATAAATGAATCCTTTCTAGACGGTATCTGTAAACTTTTAAACTCTTTAATTAATACTTTAGGGTCTCTTTCTTCAGATATTGTTTTTCTGATAGTATCAACTAGCGAACCTAATCTATTTTTATCCTCTATCAATGAAAAAGAATTTGCTGACCTAATTAAGAATGTATTTACAGTCATTCCATCTTTCGTTGTTACTATTCTTGCATCTTGAACAGAAGTCCCAGCCAAAGCAAGTCCGGCACATGTTCTAGCAAAAAGTCCTAAATGGTCTTGTGTATATATTGATATTTCTGTTACGCCCTGATCATCCAAAGTTTCTATATCAATTTTAATTTTTAAATTTTTAGAATCGGCATCTCTAATTAATTTTGCATGATGCAAATGAACATCAAAATTAATATTAGTCCAGTAATATGCAAAAAATCTATTAATATAATTTGCAAATTCTTGCTCGGGCCATTCAAGTAAAGAATTTCTTAATTTATTTTTTGCTTTGTCTTCTAAAACTGTGCGGGACTTTATATCTCCCCCACCATTAATCTCCATTAATGTTTCATTATAAACTATTTTTAATAAATTATCCTTCCAGCTATTCCAGATTTCTGGGCCAACTGCAGTGATATCAGCTACAGTTAAAACGTATAGCAATCTTAATAATTCTGCAGATTGAATTCTCTTTTTTAAATCAATAATAGTGTTTGGGTCTTGTAAATCTCTTTTAAAGGCTACTTGAGACATCAAAAGATGATTTTCAACCAGCCAAACAACAGTTTCTGTTTCATCAGCGTCTAACCCAAATCTAGGGCATAAATTTTTTGCTACTTTTCCTCCTAAAACAGAATGATCGCCACCTCTTCCTTTTGCAATATCATGCAAAAATAATGCAACGTACAAAACTTTTTTGGATACAATTTTTTTTATAACTTTAGATGCTAAACCAAATTTATTTTTAAGTTCGCCATTATCTATTTTACGCAATACACCTATTGCATTTATTGTATGTTCATCGACTGTATAAGTATGATACATATCGTGTTGAACTCTAGCTATGACTTTTTGAAAATCAGGAATAAACCTTCCTAATAATCCTATCTCGCTCATACTTCTTAAGATTTTTTCAGAATTGTTTATATTTGTCAGCACATTTATAAAGAAAGTATTTGCTTTTTTACTATTCCTTAATTTATCTACTTTTCTAATATTTAATTTAATTATATTAATAAGTTCAGTGCTTAAATTTAAATTATATTTTGACGAAAAGTCATAAGCTCTAAATATATCTAATGCTTCAATATTCTTTTCTCTTTTTGCAAGATGAATACTATTATCATAAAATTCAAAAATACCATTTTTATTTTTTTTAATATTAAATACCAACTTCTTTAATATGGACTTTTCTGTCTTAAAGTTATTATTTTCTATATTATCCAATACACTCTTAGTCAGATAACCGACTTCTTTCGCAAATAAATAATAATGCTTCATTAAGCGCTCTATTGGTGTGGAGCCAGAATGAGATTTGTAACCTAGCTTTTCAGCGATGCTTAATTGTAAATCAAATGTAAGTCTATCAGAATTATTTTTACTATAATAATGCATCATTGATCTTAGAGTCATAAAGTGCTTTTCAGCTTTCTTATAAAAAGATGCCTCCTTATTTGTCATCACTCCAAGTGATAAATAATCTCGAGAGTTATTAACTTGATATAAAAATGAAATAATCCATCTAATTGTATTTAAGTCTCTTAAACCTCCTTTACCTTCTTTAATATTTGGTTCAAGAAGGTATCTAGAATCTCCCATTTTTTTATGTCTAACATCTCTTTCTTTTATTTTCTCATAAAAATATTTTTCTTTTAATTTGTTTAAAACTTCTAATTTAAATGCTGAGTTGAATTGAATCCATAAATTTTGATCTCCAGATATTAATCTTGCGTCGATTAAAGCGGTACATATTGTATTATCTAACTTTGCTTTAGAAATATTATCTTCTAAACTTCTAATGGCATAGCCTACTTTAAGCTTTAAATCCCATAATATATATAATAGCGTTTCAACAACCTTTTCTATTCTTGGTGTAATCTTATAAGGAGTTAAAATTAATATATCTATATCAGATCCAGGTGCTAAATTACCTCTTCCATAACCTCCTACAGCAACAATTGATAATTTGTCAGCTTTAGTAGGGTTTGCAATAGGAAATACAAAAGTATTTATAACATCAAAAGTACTTAGGATTACAGCATCTATAGTTTTTGCTCTTAATTCTCCACAATAAAAACCATCTTTACCTGCCATAAAAAGTTCTTTTATATTTGCATTATTATCATCAATGAAAGTTTTTAAAATTGGTAATAAGTTCTGCTTAAGCGACTTGCTAGAATCTTTTTTAGATAAAGCGCTTTCTATCTTTTCTATCAAATTTCTTCGATTAAAATGATATTTATTATTCACATATTTTCCTATTTGTTTATTTATCTAATTTTTTTATACTTTTATCATAAGCATATAGTTTTTCTAGTGCTTCTCTAGGAGACAGATTATCTAAGTTTGTAGAATTTATATCAGAAATAATACTATTTAAAATATTTTTGGTATCATTATATTTTTTATCATTAGAAGATTGTTTTTTTTCTGCCTTACTCAACCTTGTAGTTTTATCTATACTTTCATAATCATCTAATATATTTTTAGCTCTTTCCAATACAGAGTTTGGTATGCCCGCTAAAGAAGCAACATGAATTCCATATGAACCTTTAGCAATTCCTTTTTCTACAGTATAGAGAAAAATAACTTTGTTTTTCCACTCCTTAACCTTCATGGTATGACATGATAAAGATGTTAAAGAGTCTGCTAATTTAGTTAATTCATGATAATGCGTTGCAAAAAGTGTTCTAGAATTACAATCATTATGTAAATATTCTAGTATAGCCCAAGCTAAAGATAAACCATCATACGTAGAAGTTCCTCTACCTACTTCATCCATAATAACCAAGGATTTTTTTCCTGATTGATTTAATATTGAAGCTGTTTCTAACATTTCAACCATAAAAGTTGATCTACCACTTGCTAAATCATCTGAAGAGCCCACACGACTAAATAGTGAATCAACTATACCTATTGAAGCCTTCCTTGCAGGAACAAAGGAACCAGACTGAGCAAGAATAGTAATAAGAGCATTTTGTCTTAGAAAAGTTGATTTTCCTGCCATATTTGGTCCTGTAATTAACCATATTTTATCTTCATTATTTAAATTACAGTTATTACTATAAAAACTTTCATCACCTGATTTTTGCATAGATAATTCTACAGAGGGGTGGCGCCCTTCTATTATTTCTAGGCTCTGGTCCTCCAAAATGGATGGTCTTACAAAGTTATACAAAGTTGCGATTTCCGCTAAAGATGAAGCTACATCTAACCTAGAAATAGCATACGATATGCTAGCCAAATCATTGTGTTGGTCCTTAATTGCAAGTCTAATATCATCAAATATTTTTAATTCTATATCTATAGCTTTTTCTGCAGAATTACTTATATCTTCTGATAGCTTAGATAGGCCATCAGTTACAAAACGAGAAACACCTTTTAAGGACTGTCTAGGAATAAATCTATCTACACCTTCCATTTGTAAAAACTTCTTTCTTTGTAGTTGGGTAATTTCGAAAAAATGTCCTAATACATTATTATATTTAATTTTTAATGTGCTTAGCCCTGTTTTTATTCTCTCTTCAGATTCCATTTCAAGAATATGTTGTCTGCTCTCATCTCTAAAAGAAGCAACCTTATCTAGATCTTTAGAATAACCCTTTTTTATAAATCCTCCATCTTTAGTAAATAATGGAAGGTTATCTGATAAAGTTTCTTCTAAAAAGTTTAAGAGGGGTAAACATTTCTTTAGATTATTAATTACTTCTGTTAACAATTTAGGAATTTTTTTAAGCTTTATATTCTCTAATATATCTGCAAGGTTATGAGCTGCCTCAATTCCTAGTTTTATAGATTGAAGATCTCTAGGACCTCCTCGCGATAATATTATTCTTGCTTTAGCTCTATCAATATCTGCAGAAGATTTTAATATTTTTCTTATACTATTTCTAATAGGCTGTGACTCAAAAAAACACTCAATTAAATCTAATCGTTTATCTATTTCATTTAAATTAGTTAAAGGCGCTGATATATCTTTATCTAATTGTCTTGCTCCTACAGCTGTTAGAGTAAAATCAACCGAATCAATTAAGCTTCCCTTTTTATTACCTGAAAGTGTTTGGTTCATTTCTAAACTTTTTCTTGTAGAATTATCAATCTGCATTGTTGATTCATTTTTGACAGATTTAGGAAATCTTATTGGAGGAATGTTCCCTTTTTGTGTAAGAGATACATAGTCTAGCAGAGACCAACAGGATAGAATCTCATTTTCTGTAAAGTTTCCAAATGAATCTAAAGATTTAACACCATAATTTAGACATATTAATTTTTCTGCTTTTTTACTGCTCGTAATATTTTGAGAAACAGGAGTAATGATACAATCAAATGTAGCCTTTAGTAACTCTATATAATTATTTTCTTCTATTAACTTATTATCTATTGCCAAAATTTCTGTAGGTCTAACTCTAGAAATTGATGTTAAAAAATTTTGTTTAGAGCATAATTCTGTATAAATCTCACCTGTTGAAATATCTATCCACGATAAACCTACATTTATTTTTGAATAACATATACAAAGTAAAAAGTTATTCTTATCTGCTTCTAACAAGACTTCTTCGGTTAAAGTGCCTGGAGTAACAATCCTTACAACTTCTCTTTGAACGATTGCTTTATAACCTCCTCTTATCTTTGCATCTTTAGGGCTTTCTATTTGTTCGCATATAGCAATTTTGTAGTTCTTTTTTGTTAATTTCTCCAAATAGGGCATGTAAGAATGATAGGGAACTCCGCACATTGGGACCGGCTTACCATCATATTGGCCTCTACTTGTTAAGGCAATATCTAATTCACTAGAAGCAATAACAGCATCATCAAAAAACAATTCATAAAAATCCCCCATTCTAAAAAAAAGCAAACATTCTTCATTTTCAGCCTTAACTTTCATAAATTGTTGAAACATGGGAGTAGTCTTTAATATTGCTTCCCCTGTAACTTTTGACAATAGAGGTAAAGGTTGTTGTTCTATATTGTTATCGCTAGGCATAATATTACTCTACCAAAAATTTTTGATTTTAGAATGTTATTATATCATATCGTATAATTTTTCTCATGAAAATATATTCTGTATAATACATTATATCTTTAATTGAAATTCCGTATTAAATAGATAGACCTTATGGAGCAATAAATGTTATTTATGAATATATTTAAAAATTACATGGATAAAGTATATATGCCCAAGTCAATTCACCCTAAAGACGCCCTAAATTTTCATAGTAAAGGTAAATCAGGTAAATTAGAAGTATCTCCTACTAAGCCATTAACAACAGCAAGAGACTTATCTTTGGCCTATTCTCCAGGAGTAGCAATACCATGTTTAGAAATTGAAAAAAAACCTTCGAATGCTTATGACTATACCTCAAAAGGAAATATGGTTGCGGTCATATCTAATGGAACTGCTGTTTTAGGTTTAGGAAATATAGGTGCGTTAGCCTCCAAGCCTGTTATGGAAGGGAAAGCTGTATTATTTAAAAGATTTGCAGATATAGATGGCATAGATTTAGAAGTTAATACTGAAGATGCCGATGAATTCATCAATAGTATAAAGGTTCTAAGTAAAACTTGGGGTGGAATAAATTTAGAAGACATAAAAGCTCCCGAATGTTTTATTATTGAAGAAAAATTATCAGAGCTTTTAGACATTCCAGTATTTCACGATGATCAACATGGTACAGCCATTATAGCTGCAGCAGGTCTAATTAATGCTCTAGATATAACAAATAGAACTATTGATAATTTTACAATGGTAATAAATGGCGCAGGGGCAGCTGGTATAGCTTGTGCCGAATTATTAAATGCACTAGGAATGCCTAAAAAAAATATTATTATGTGTGACACAAAAGGTATCATTCATAGAGATAGAACAGACTTAAATCAATGGAAATCTGCGCATGCTACATCTACTAAAATGAGATCTCTAGCTGACGCTTTAAAAGGAGCGGATGTTGCTTTTGGACTATCTGTAAAAGGAGCTTTTACAAAAGAAATGATGAAAGTTATGGCTCCTAATCCAATAGTTTTTGCCATGGCTAATCCAGATCCAGAAATTACTCCAGAAGAATTAAAAAAAATTCGACCCGACGCAATAATTGCAACAGGAAGATCCGATTACCCAAATCAAGTTAATAATGTCTTAGGGTTTCCTTTTATATTTAGAGGCGCTTTAGATGCAAGAGCATCTAGAATAAATATGAAAATGAAGATTGCAGCAACAAATGCATTAGCACAACTTGCAAGACAAGATGTTCCAGACGAAGTTTCTGCTGCATATAGCGGGGCCGAATTACACTATGGACCACAGTATATTATTCCTACTCCATTTGACCCTAGACTCATAACGACAGTTGCTCCTGCCGTTGCTAAAGCAGCAGCTGATTCAGGAGTGGCACAAAAACCTATTAAAGATGATGTTACCTACCGTAGAGAACTCGCAATGAGACTAGATCAAACAGCATCTATGATTCAAATGTTATCTGCCAGAGTAAAAGATAATCCCAAAACAATGGTTTTTGCAGAAGGTGAAGAAGAAAGAATTATTCGCGCGGCGTATCAATGGTCAAAAGATGGATATGGTATCTCAATATTAATAGGAAGAAAAAGTAGAGTATTAAATGCAATTAAAAACTTAGGACTAGATCCTAACCTTACAGGAATAGAAATATTAAATGCAAAAATTAGTAAACGTAATTCTCATTATACTGATTTTTTATATTCAAGACTCCAAAGATCAGGTTTCTTAAGAAGGGATTGCGTTAGACTTATTAATCAAGATAGAAATAGTTTTGCAGCTTGTGTAGTTGCAACCGGAGATGCAGAGGCAATGGTAACAGGTACTACCAGAAATTATTATGCAAGTTTAAAAGATATTAAACGCGTGATTGCAATAGAAAAAAACAAACTACTATTTGGGCTATCAATTATGATTACAAGAAGTAAAACCCTCTTTATTGCCGATAGTACTGTAATACATACTCCAACTTCAGAAGAACTGGCAGATATTGCAATTCAAGCAGCAAATGAAGCCAGAGCATTAGGACATACTCCAAGGGTAGCGTTACTATCATTTGCAAATTTTGGTAATCCTACGATGAAAGGAACCGAGCGTATCCATGAAGCCATAGAAATATTAAATAAAAGAAAAGTAGATTTTGAATATGATGGCGAAATGAGTGCAGATGTTGCTTTAAATAAAGAATTATTAGAACTATATCCTTTTAGTGGATTATCAGAACCAGCTAATATTTTAA
>Ga0315316_10004708_pt1 | contig 10001 bp, 10 predicted proteins | sample M160m3416metaG_FD_203702 | JGI IMG/M metagenome (GOLD analysis project Ga0315316, IMG submission 203702) | Ammonia-oxidizing marine archaeal communities from Monterey Bay, California, United States - M1 60m 3416 | ecosystem: Environmental > Aquatic > Marine > Intertidal zone | place: USA... | reverse complement strand
TGGCGCGATAGAGCGCCTTGTCCGCCTCGTCGATCACATCGCGCCACGATTCGAAGGAGTCCAGAGTACGTCGAGTGACCGACGCGTGTCCGATCGACACGGTCAGCACATCGGCGGCGCTGGAGGCGGGATGGGGAATGCCGACGGCCTCGGTCTCGCTGCGGATACGCTCGGCGGCGTACGAGACGTTGAGCTCGTCGGTTTCGGGCATGATGATCAGGAACTCTTCCCCGCCGTAGCGGTAGACATTGTCGAGGACCCGAACGGTCGATTCGAGGAGTTTGGCGAGCGCGCGAATTGCATCGTCACCCTTGAGGTGGCCAAGGCTGTCGTTGTAGTTCTTGAAGTGATCGATGTCGAGCAAGATCACCGAGTAGGCGTTGCCGTATCGGCCTGAGAGAGCGTGGAGCTCTTCGAGCTTCTTCGTCATGGCCCGGCGGTTGAGCAGTCCCGTCAATCCGTCACTGATCGAGAGTTCCTCGAGCTGTGCATTGGCTGCCTGGAGCTCCGCCGTACGCTCCATGACCGCGGCCTCGAGGTCTCGTCCTCTCCGCTCGAGCGCGAAGTTCATGGCTTCCTGCAATTCCAGGAGATTGACGATGCCCGTCAGTTGGTTCTTGTCGTCTACGATGGGAACACGGCGGAAGCGTCGCTCGTTCATGACGCGGATCACTTCGATCATCGTAGACGTCTCAGGGAGCGTATGGACGGGGTGCGCCATCACGTCTGCTGCCTGCACGGCGGAGAAGGAATGACCCTGTAAGCAGAGGTCGAGGACGGCGACGACGTCGCGCTCTGTGATGACGCCGACGGGCGTTTCTTCCTCGCAGACGACGACCGCGCTCTGGGAATTCGAGTTCATCTGAGCGACGACGTCGGCCAGAGGGGCATCGGGCTCGCTTCGGAGCACGTCTCGGTTCATGAATCGTGAGATAGGGTCGTCGATCATCGAGTCCAATTCACCCTGCGCGTAGGCGAAGCGGGAATCCTATCCATCTGATCGACGGCTTAGGGGCTGGGCTGGAGCGATAACGCGTGGGGCGCCCTGATCGCCGAGGGAAGACTTTCCGGATGGGCCGGCGCTAGGGGGAAAGCCGGAGGTGTCTCAGGCGCGGATCGCGAGCTGGCCGCCGAGCACGGCCGACGCGTTCCGTTGATAGGTTGCGACGGCGCTGCCGGGTGCGGGTCGAAGAGAGGCATCCGAGGGTGTCGGGGGAGGCGAAGTGGGTCGGACAACCTCGGCGGAGGGCGCCGCCGTGGGCTCCAGGCTCGCTGTGGCGGAGGCAGAGAGCGAGAGCCGGACGCCACTTTCGGCGGTGGGCTGCCCGGGGGGCGACGATGCGGACGGCTCGTTTCGCGCCGTCACGTCCCTTGCCCGCATCGTCTCGACGGCGAGTTCGCGCGCGTACGTGAACAGTCTGTCGATGCCGCTCGACTCCAAGCCGCTCTCCTCGTGATGCGCTGGCTGCGCGTCACTCCTCGATCCATCGCCCGAGCGGCGCCCCGCTTGAGGGCGACCGGCAAAATTGGGGGGTTCACCTGAGGCGCAGCCCGTCCTGATCTGGAGTCACGTGTCGATTGAAAGGCCTATGAATCGATCAAGAGCCGACAAGAGCTCGTCGGGCTGATCGATCAAGACGTGGTGTCCGGCTCCGGAGATCTCGGTCAATCTGCCGTCGGGAAGAGCTTCGACCAGGCTATGGGCGGCCTCGGCGGAGAGGAGTTGGCTGTCTGCACCACGTATCAGGAGGACCGGACAGGTCACGCTCGTGGGGTCGGGCCGCGCCCGGGCGGGTAGGGCGAACCACGCGGGGTCGAACTGATATCCGAAACGTCCATCGGGCTCCTTGCGGACCGAGTGCTCGGCGATTGAGCGGCGCAACGCCTCGCTGGGTTGGCTCGTTTCGGGAAGGAAGCGGAACCGGGCGATGGCCTCTTCGCGTGAGGGGTAGGTGCGGCGCAGTGAAAGAGCGAGTCGGGCGCGACGGCCCGTGCCGGGTGCAGCGCCGCGCGAGAGATCGACCAGGCTGGCGCTCCGGGTGGCCGTGAAGCGGCTCGCGTGATCGAAAGCGACGGCTGCGCCGAGCGAGTGGCCGACGAGGTGGACGTCCTGTCGGCCCAGATGCACGAGCAGCGCTTCGAGGTCGAGGTTGAAGGCACCGATCTCGCGTTCGCTCGGGAAATCAGATTCGCCATGGCCGCGAAAGTCGAGCGCGTAGACGGGACTCGTGGTTGCTAGTCGAGGGCCGAGGTGCCCCCACCAATGGGCGTTGGCTCCGCCGCCGTGGAGCAGCACGATCGGGGGGCCTGGCTCGTCCTTGCTCGCCGGCTCCCAGCACAATTGGTGGAGCGTGACTCCGTCGTGGCATTTGAAGCGCTCGGATCGGGGGCTCGGGGACATTTCTCATCCGTTGGGTGGGTCGGGATCTCTCGGACACGAGCGGAAGCCGGCGCCTGGCTCCCGAAATCGGAGGTTTCGTGCTTTACGTGCGAAACTAATTTTCTCTTAAGAACCATGAGGATGCCGCATTTTTCAAGACTTGACTCCACCTTCGTGATGGGGGAGAGCCGTTGAGGCGAACGGTGGTTGAGAAACGGCAGGGCTGCAGACTCCCGAATTCGAGTCCTAGACGGCGTCTCGAGGGAGATCCTGGAAACGCTCGATTTCGGCCTCGAGAGGCCGAATGGCGCTGTTTTCCGATTGACATGAAGCGCGAAACGTTTATGATCGCGCCGTTTGACGGGGTTTCCCTGCCGAACAGGTTTTTCTGGGGGGCTCGTCGAAACGTCTGCGACTCACAGTGAGTCGCTCCGCTTCGACGGCGCGACGCGACGCTTTGACGCGAGAAGCCAATGCGGCTCGTGTTCTGAGCACCGTGACACGGAGAGGAAGCCAACATGGCAGCCAAGAAGAAGAAGAAGGCAGCGAAGAAGAAGGGGAAGCCCGCAGAGCTCATCATTTCGAAGGCTCGCGTCAAGAACGCGGTCAAGAAGTGCAACGTGGGCGGCGAGTTCTATGGCGCGCTCGACGCGGCGGTCCGTGTCCTGATCAAGGAAGCGGAAGGCCGAGCACAGGGCAACAAGCGCAAGACGTTGAAGGCTGTCGATCTCTAGTCTTCGATCCCTCCCAACCTGAGCCGCGACGCGAGTCGTCGTCGTGGTGGAGGTCGCGCGGGGAGAATATGTGTTCCGCGCGAAGAGGGATCGTTGCCTGATCGAGACCAGCCCGCTGGCGTTTCGGTGCCAGGGCGCGAGCCCAGCCGAAGTCTCAGCTGATCATAGGAAGGCCCGCCAGGACGACTGGCGGGCCTTTCTTGTGTTTCTCTCTCGGGAGTCTGCGGAGCGTGCTGCGATGGTCATCGAGGAGCGCGAGCGCCGTTTCGTCTAATCGTCTCCGCCCCCGTCCGGCGCGGCGTCTTCTTCGTCGGTGGGAATCGGCTCGGGTAGCGCGGCTTCCCGGTCCAGGTTCGCACCGACCCGAAAGAGGCGCTCGATGGGGACCCGTCGGAGGGTTTCAAGCAGGGTGAGGTTCGTCTCGGTGGCGATGTGTTCGAGTCCATCACTGGCGAAGCGTGTGGCCTTGTCGATCGCCTTCGGGAGCGACTCGGGGTCGCCGAGTTCCATCCGGTCTGCGACGGCCACGCGGTTGGCGAGCGCGATGAGCCCGTAAAAGACCGAGCTCCGCTGCTCTGCGCCGAGTTCGCGGGTCGCGCGGAAAAGCGCGCGTTCGTCGGAGCGCAAGCCTGGCAACTCGCTGATCCAGACAGGGAGGGACCAACTCTCGAGGTCCAGCGCCGTATCGGTGGCGGGGACGTCGGCCATTCGGTGGGGCCGCAGAAATCCGTAGATCCGCATCGAAGCGTCCCAAGAGGGGAAGCCCAGGTCTTCGAGTCGCCCGGTCCGCCAGCGCAGGGCCCACTCCTCATTCTCGGCGGTGAGCTCTTCTCGCACGGCCTGGATCATGCGGAAGTAGAGCCAGTAGTCGCCCTGAAAAAGTGAATGGAGCAGCCGAAGGAGCGATGCAATGTCGTCCTTGGGATCCTTCGCGACGAAATAGAACTGGCCCTCCAACGTCTGAGAGCGGTCGGGGGGGGTCCAGTCCGGGTCGTCCTGTTCGCTGGGTTTGAGGAAGACGTCGATGTGCTGGCGCAGGTAGATCACCAGTAGCTCGGGGTCGACGGCCCTTGCCGAGCGGAGCAGGGTCTCGTCCTCGGTGTCGGCGATGGCATCGACCCAGGCATCCAGCCGCTGGGGAGAGACGCTGAGCCCCGTCCATGCGTCGAGGTCGAAGGCCGTCACCAGCTGGGCCTCGGTCGCCATAGGGAGCAGCCAGCTGGCATCCTCGAGCCCGATCGAGCGGCACGTATAACAGAACTCGGCCTCGGGGATCAGCGGGATGACCACCTCCGGGCTCGGCAGCAGCTCGATGACCTGCCGCCGGATCGAGAGAGGCGCTTCACAGATCACGGTCGCTTGGAGCTCGGGAGAGAGCGTTGCGAGCTCGGCTTCGGCGGCTCGTCGGTCTTCGCGAGCGAGATTGAGGAGCCGGCGTGCCTGAGGGGCGAATTCGCGGGGGAGTTCCATGGCGCGCAACCTAGCGGATGAGGAATCGCTGGGCCGCTGCCAGCTCGCTACCGTCGGTCGAGTGTACATCGACCACATTCGCCAAAAACTGACGGGACACGTGCCTCAGCCCGCGGAGCTCGTAGAGGATCACGAGGAAGCGGCCGTGGCCGTCGTCCTGCGTGACGGACCCCGCTCCGCGGAGGTCTTGTTGATCGAGCGCGCGATCCACGAGGATGACCCCTGGTCCGGACATATGGCCTTTCCCGGCGGCCGCAGGGAGCCGGCCGATGAGTCGATGCGGACCACTGCGTCGCGAGAGACTTTCGAAGAGGTGGGCCTCGAGCTCGAGAGTGCGGAGTATCTAGGGCAGCTGGACGAACTCGTGGGGAACCGGCGAGTCAGTCCGCGGCTCGTGGTTTCGGCTCATGCCTTTCATCAGCCGAACGACCAGGAATTCGTACTCGACCCGGCAGAGGTTCAGCAGGCCTTCTGGTTCCCGCTCGCCGGGCTTCACGAGGCCGAGCGCCAGGTAGAGCACATCGTCCCCGAGATGCCCGACGTGCGCTTCCCGGGAGTCGTCGTGGGTGAGCCCGGTCGCCACGTCGTTTGGGGCCTGACCTTCCGTTTCCTGGATCGCATGCTCCAGGTTCTCGAGCATCCTTTCGAGTCGAGCTGGGGCAACCTCTCCCAATTCGTCGACGGCGCCGGGAATCCGCGCGAATAATCGGTGCCGGCTAGGTCGGCTCGAGGGCTTCGAACCCTTCACAGGCATAGACGGGAACCGGCGGGTAGCGCAGGTAGCGCTCGTCGTGATCCGAGCGCGCGCAGCGAAAGAAGGTCGCTCCTCTCTTCGTCGGCTGCCGGCGTAGATGGAGACAGGCCCCGCAGAGCCCGGCTTTGGCTGAGGTCGCGTTCCTGGGATCTTCATTGCTCACGCGGGCAGTCTAACCGGAGCCGCCTACAATCCGCGGCGATGTCTGATTTTCTGGAAAGACTCACGATTCGGCTCGACCCGATCCTCGACGCCGTATCGCGCCTCCTGACGGGACTCGTGGGCGCTCCGCCGCGGCCCGAACAGTTCGAAAATGGCCATGCGTTTCGCTGGCGCTCGGCTCGTGGTGTCGGGCGACTCGAACCGATCGGTGCCGTCTCGGACTTCGATCTGGGGAGTTTGATCGGCGTCGACCGATCCATCGAAGCGTTGGATCGGAACACGAGGCAGCTGCTCGCTGACCTTCCCTATAACGACGTGCTGTTGCACGGCGAGCGCGGGACCGGGAAGTCCTCGGCGGTGCGAGGTCTGCTCACGCGCTACGCCGATCGTGGGCTCCGGATCGTGGAAGTCGAGCGCAACGATCTCGCGGAGCTCCCCGAGCTTCTCACGACAATCCGCCAGGGGACTTCTGCCTCGGCCGGTTCGTATTCCTTTCTGGTCTTTTGTGACGACCTCTCCTTCGGCGATAGCGAGATTGGATTTCGTGAGTTGAAGGCCGCGCTCGAGGGAGGCATTGAAGCGCGCCCTCCCAGGGTGTGCGTCATCGCGACTAGCAACCGCCGACATTTGATGCCTGAAACGATGGAGGAGAACCGCGCAGCCTACGTCGACGCGAACAACGAACTCCACCACGGAGAGGCGCTCAACGAGAAGCTCGCTCTCTCCGACCGATTCGGCCTCGTGCTTGGCTTCTACGCCTGCGATCAGGAGACGTATCTCTCGATCGTCACCCGATGCCTGAACGAGGCGGGGATCGAAGCGCTGGACGACATCGGGCGCGAAGCGGCGCTGCGGCACGCTCTCGAGCGCGGGGGACGGAGCGGGCGGATCGCGCGTCAATTCGCGAACGAGTGGATCGGGCGGACCCGGCTCGGAGAGAAGCCCGCGCCCGGGAGTCCGGGCGGACGCTGACTGAGCTCTTCCGTTCGGAAGCGCCGGTCAGATGATCGAAAGCTCTCGGCCGACCTTGGCGATTGCGCCGAGTGCCTGGTCGAGATGCTCTCGGGTATGGGTCGCCATGTAGGACGTCCGGATGACGCCGTGGCCGGGGGGGACGGCGGGTGTCACGACCGCGTTCACGAAGACGCCCTCCTCTTGGAGCCTCGCTGCCATGGCGTAGGTCGCATCGTCCTCGCCGATCAAGAGCGGGATGACAGGCGACTGGGAGCCGCAGGTCTCGAAGCCCAGTCCTTCGAGCTCCCGCTTCATGTAGTTGGTGTTGTCCCAGAGTTGCTGACGCCGTTCGGGCTCGGCTTCGATGATGTCGAGGGCGGCACAGACCGCGGCGACTGATCCGGGTGGCATGGCGGCGGTGAAGATCTGGGCACGCGCGTTGTGTTTGATGAAGTCGATGATGACCGCGTCGGCCGCGATGAAGCCGCCGACGGTCGCCAGCGACTTGGAAAAGGTGCCCATCACCAGATCGGTCTCTTCCTCGAGGCCGAAGTGCTCCGTCACGCCTCGACCGTGCTCTCCAAAGACCCCGAGTGAGTGGGCCTCGTCGACGAAGAGACCCGCTCCATAGGTCTTCTTATGCTTCACGATTTCGGGCAGTGGCGTGACGTCCCCTTCCATGGAGAAGACGCCGTCGACGACGATCAGCTTGCCCTTGTCCTCGGGGATGCGCGAGAGCTTGTCTTCGAGATCGTCCGGGTCGTTGTGACGAAATTTGACCGATTTGCCATAGCTCAAGCGCACGCCGTCGAGGATCGACGCGTGATCCATGTTGTCGAGCAAGGCGACGTCGTGCCGGCTCAGCAGGCAGGAGAGCACGCCGACATTGACGCCGTACCCGGTCGAGAAGACGAGCGCGGCCTCACGCTTCATGAAAGCGGCGAGCCGCTCCTCGAGTCGCACGTGCACGTCGAGGTTGCCATTGAGCAGACGCGACCCCGCACAGCCGGTCCCGTATTTTCGGGTCGCTTCGACCGCGGCTTCCTTGACCCGGGGATCGCTCGTCAGCCCCAGATAGTTGTTGGAGCCGAGCATCACGACCTTCTGGCCGTCCATGGTGACGACGGGATCCTGGGCGGAGCCGATCTCGCGGTACATCAGGTAGACGCCGGCGTCGCGGCAGTCCTGGGCTCGCGTGAATTCTCTGCACTTCTGGAAGACGTCCACGATTGCTCCTCCCGGTAGGGCCTCCAGGGCCGCTGCCCTGATCTCTCGCCCCTTGGACGAAAATGGCCTCGCGGCGGCTGGTTGGGTGGTCTGCTGGCTCTCGGCGGTTCCGGCTTTCCCGACTCGGCGGGAGGCTCGGGCCCGGCACTTCTCCTGGGATGAGGGACGCGTCGCGTCCCGGGTCCCATTGCGCTCGGGCGAATTAGCCGAGGCGGGCTTTGCGGGGGGGGATCGCACTCGTTTTTGGAGTGGGCCGGTAGCCTACCCCACTCGTTTCGGGGCTGTCATCCGAACCCGCCTTGGGATGGGTCTAAAAAGACCCTAATTTTGCATATCCGACCTCTGCTGTGGCCTTCGGTACACCTCGATTCGGAGGTAGCATCCTCGGGTCGACCGTTTGTGAACCCGTTCGACCCTAGGGGCTGTACCACGGCTCGACAGCTCGGGAGGGCAATGTCTTGAGAAGAACGCGCACAGCCAGGAGGGGGCGAATCGCCGTAGCGTTCGGTCTCGCGCTTCTCGGGCTGCCTGGAGCCGCATCGGGGGCAGATTTAGAGGAGGCCCCCGACCCCCTCTTCGACGACTTCCTAGACGAGGAATTCGATGTCGAGCCCGCTGGCTATCCCGACCCGCTCGAGGAGTCGAACCGGAGCGTCTTCGCGTTCAACCGCCAGGTCGACAAGTGGGTGCTCGATCCGGTCACGGAGGCCTATCGCTGGGCCGTCCCTCGACCCGCTCGTGACGCGCTCGCGCGCATGTTCACGAATCTGGGCTCGACCAAGACGCTGGTGAACGACTTCCTGCAGCTCGAGTGGAAGGACGCGGCCGTCACGACTGGCCGGCTCGTGGTCAACACCACGGTCGGGGTGGCCGGTCTCTTCGATGTGGCGGAGAAATTGGGCCTCGAAGCGCACGAGTCCGATTTCGGACAATCCCTGGCGCTCGCGGGCACACCGAGCGGCCCCTATCTCGTCCTGCCGATCCTTGGCCCAGCCAACGCTCGCGACGGCGTGGGCACGATCGTCGATGGCTTTTTTCAGCCGACCTATTACATCCTCGGCCCTTCGAACCTGATTCTGGGTCCGACCGAGATCCTGCTCTACAGCGGGAGTTCGGGCATCAGCACTCGGGACCGACACTATATCGAGCTCAAGAGTCTCGAGGACAGCAGCGTAGACTTCTACGCGGCGATGCGGAGTGGCTACTACCAGGATCGCACGTTCCAGATCTGGGACCGTCGCGATGGGCACCGCACCGCAGGGGAACCGCGAATCACGAGCGGCGAGGGCGGCTCGGCCGACGAACCCTAGGCCGCTCGAGGGATCAACCCTCGAGTTGACCTTTCGCGCGAAGGTCGGCGATCTTGCTCTCCACCGAATCGAGCAGATGGGCGAAGCCCTCCCGTTTGAGCGCGGAGGAGTACTCGGAGCGACGTAGTGCGAGTTCGCTGACCGTCCCATTCAGGTAGACGTCGATCACCTTCCAGTTCCCGTCCCGCTCGATCAGGCGGTAGTTGAGCTGGACGTCGTCTCCGTCGGGAACGAGGATCTTCGTGAGCACGACGCGCGTGCCGCGTGCGCCATCTTCGACACCGAGCGTCACGAACTCCTCGCCCGTGAAGCCCGTGAAGCGTCCGGCGTAGTTCGCGGTCGTGAATTGGGCGAAGGTCGTCGCCCACCGAAGGCGGTCCTCGTCGGAAAGCTTCTTCCAGTGACGGCCCACAGTCTTACTCGCCATGAAGTCGAGGTCGAAGGTCTCTGCCATCAGCGGGGCGAGCTGATCGATTCGCCCCTCGAAGCCCAGCGACTTGGCCTCCTTCATGATCGCGAGGAGACCGTCGTGAAAAGACTCGACCGCCTCCGAGGGCACGCGCGCGCTCGTCTCGGTCGGGCCATCGGCGGTTTTGGCGGTTTCGGCGGTCGCCGCGATTTGGGCCGCGGCGGTCTCCGCCCACGCTGTGGGCGGACACAGGGCTACGACGAAGAGTGCGATCCAGGCGAGATTCGATTTGATTGTTGTCGGCATGCTGACTCTGCTCTCTAAACAAGGGGGATCGGCGTCGTGGCGTCGCCTTGCTCGGGAAGGGATCCGTGCGTCTCCGAGGAGGCTCCTGAGGGCTTCGGGGGGATCGGAGGTCGATCGGGGGGACACAGAGACGAGGTCTCTCGTCGGGCGGCGCAGCCCGGTCAATGCGTCCGAAGCGTAGCAGCTCCCGGTGGCGCTTGGCCTTCGCGCGATGCCCCCTCCCTGCCTCATGGCCCTCGATTTTGTGCCAAGATCCGATCGGAAGGTCGCGTTCTCGGGAGTCCGATCGAGGCGC
>Ga0315316_10004707_pt1 | contig 10002 bp, 4 predicted proteins | sample M160m3416metaG_FD_203702 | JGI IMG/M metagenome (GOLD analysis project Ga0315316, IMG submission 203702) | Ammonia-oxidizing marine archaeal communities from Monterey Bay, California, United States - M1 60m 3416 | ecosystem: Environmental > Aquatic > Marine > Intertidal zone | place: USA... | reverse complement strand
GCAGGACAGCAGGCCGCAATACCGCGGTTGCGCCTCCTGGATTTCAGCGCTGAGTTCATCAAGGGCAAGGTCAGTATTACCTTCAATGGCGTGAAAATACTCGTCGAGGATTCCGCTCCGGTTGGCGGTGGGGCGGGCCGCTTTGGCGTCAGTGCATGGGGTGGGCCGGTGAGTTTTGACGGCCTGGCCATCGAGAATGCCGATGGCCGTTTTCCCCTCATTGACATTGATCACCAGCTGTCCCGTTTTTCTCCAGCTGCTCCCGCGGCTCAATTCCCCCCGGGCTGGAGCATGTTCGGTGGCAAGTGGGCCGCCCGGGACAGCGTGATTCACGTGGCAAAGGAGAAGGGGCCGAAGCTCCTGTGGGATGCTGCCGGCAAGCTTGCCGGGGAAACGTCATTTACAGCCGGTTTGCGCGTGACGGACGGTGACATTGCCGGCCTGATCATGAATGTCACCGATCCCAAGGTGGGGGCGGATAATTGGAACGGCTACGAGGTAAGCCTCTACCTCCATGAGCAGAAGCTGGTCTTTGGTTCACACCAGGGCAATTGGCAGATGCTTGCTTCCGTCCCGGCTCCGGTAACCCGCGGCAAATGGCATCAGCTCAGGGCACATGTGGCAGGTGAGCGGGTAAAGGTTTACCTTGATGGGCGCGATGAGCCCTATATTGACTTCATTGTTGAAAAGCCGCTGGCTTCCGGGCTTGCCGGTTTGCGCACCTGGGGCGCGACCGTGGAATACCGCAATATAAAGGTCGATTCGGGCGGCAGGACATCCACTTTTATCCAGGGAGGCGCCCCGCCTGCCGCAGAGCCGGGCGGGATCGTGCTTGCCCCGGATCCTGGCCGGCCCGGGCGCAGGGCCTTTGCACAATTTTGTTCCCTGCTCTTGAACCTCAATGAGTTCCTGTATGTGGATTGACCGGCTCAAAAGCCCATGTGAAAATATAAAAAACCGATGAGTTCCATCATTCGAGATCTTGAGGAGCAGGGGCGCCGTGATTTCCTGCGCAACTTCGGCACCTCAATGGCGGGGATTTCCCTCTCCGGGATTTTCCCGGGTGAGCGGGTTTTTGGTGCCGCTCCCGCCTCGGCACTGGTGAACCCCCTGGCTCCCCGGCCAAGCCACTTTCCCTCAAAGGCGAAGGCCTGCATATACCTCTACATGTATGGCGGGCCATCGCAGATGGATTTGTTTGATTACAAACCGGAGTTGCAGAAAAACGACGGCAAGGAGGTGGACATGGAGATTCGCCGCCGGGAAATCAAGAAGTCCAAGCTGCTTGGCACCAGGCGCGTCTTTAAACAACACGGGGAGTCCGGCCTGTGGTGCTCTGATGCGCTACCGAATGTGTCCGGGCACATGGACAAGCTGGCGGTGATCAAGTCCCTTTACATGGACTCCTTTGCCCACGGCTCGGCAAACCTGCAGATGAACTGTGGTCGAATCCTGCAGGGGCACCCTTCGCTTGGCGCCTGGGTTGCGCATGGCCTTGGGTCACCAAATCCGGACCTGCCGGGGTTTGTGGTGATGTTGGATCCCCGCGGCGGCCCTATACCCGGGGCGGCCAACTGGGCGAGCGGATACATGCCTGCGGCCTATCAGGGAACCGTGCTAAGGTCTTCGGGAAACCCTATTCTGAACCTTTCACCAAGGGCCCAGATTACCCATGAGATGCAGGGTGACAAGATTCGGGCGATTAACCGGTTCAACAAGGCGCACCTTGCCGGACGGGAGTCCTATTCCGAACTAAGCGCCCGCATCGCCAGTTATGACCTTGCCTATCAGCTGCATACCTCGGCACCTGAGGCTTTGGATATTGCTTCTGAAACGGAAAAAACCAGGCAGCTTTATGGCTTGGATTTGCGCAAGAGCGACCATGCGCTTTCCATTCCGCCTTCGCATTTTGGTCGCCAGTGCCTGATTGCCCGCCGGCTTGTGGAGCGTGGCGTGCGCTTTGTCCAGCTTTACTCCGGGGGCGGTCACCAGCAGCAGAACTGGGATGCCCATAATGGAGTTGAGGAGAACCTGAAGATACACTGCCCGGAAGTTGACCGGCCGATAGCAGGGTTGCTTGCCGACCTTGAACAGCGGGGCATGCTTGAGGAGACACTCGTGGTCTGGGGCGGTGAATTTGGGCGGCAACCGGTCTGGCAGGGAAAAAATGGCGGGCGGGATCATAACCCGAAAGGATTTACCTACTGGCTGGCAGGCGGCGGGGTAAAGGCCGGCACCAGTTACGGGGAAACCGATCCTCTGGGGCATGAGGCTGTTGTCAACAGGCATCACGTCAGGGACCTTCACGCGACTATCCTGCACCTCATGGGGCTGGACCATGAAAGGGTTACCTATCCCTATGGTGGCCTTGATCAGAAGCTGACGGGGGTTGTTCCCGCCGAGGTGATCAAGGGCCTGCTGGCCTAGGGCTCAGGCGGCAATTATTTTTTGCCAAACAGGATGCAGATCGGCGAGGGAACCTTGATCAGGCCCCTTGTCTGGTAGGTTAGCTCACCGGTTTCCTGGTCGATCTTAAATACCGACACGGTGTCGGAATGGGCACCGGCCGCCAGGATCCAGCGGCCGCTCGGGTCAATGTTGATGTTGCGTGGCCATGCCCCGCGGATCGACTCCACTTCCGTAACGCTCAAGACGCCGGTTTCAGGGTTTGCACGGTAACAGGTAATGCTGTCATTGCCGCGGTTTGAGGACCAGACAAACCTGCCATTGGGGTGGATGAGGATTTCCGCGGCGGAATTGAATGTTTCCCTGGCCTTTGCTTCATCACTGAGGGCGGCAGTGGTTGTCAGCCGCTTGGCCCGGCCCTTTTCGGCGTTGTAGGCAAAGGTGGTTACCGAGAGGGATAACTCATTGAGCAGGTAGATGAATTTTCCATCAGCGGAAAAACGCATATGGCGCGGTCCGCCACCCGGGATACTGGCCGCCAGGCCATGCCTGACAATGGCGTTGGCGGCATTATCGACCTTGTAAATGTGGATCTTGTCGGTGCCCAGGTCCGGCGTGAAGGAGAATTTTCCGTCCGGAGAAAATCCACACCAGTGGGGGTGTGGCGAATCCTGGCGGTTGCCGACGACCTTGGAACCGCCCTTGTGTTCCATGACGACGGATTTGCCCAGCTTGCCGTCCTGGTCAATGGGCAGGAATGCCGTGGACCCACCACCATACTGGGCGGTGAGAAGGAATCTCCCGGAGGGGTGCACGGCGATGTGCGTGCCGCCGCCATCGCCAATCAGCGAGGAGGTGAACTGTTGCAGGGAGCCGTCATCATTGACATGGAACCCGGCGACACCGGGGCCGTTCTCCACCTGGGCAACAGCATAGATCTTCTTGCCGTCGGGATGCCAGCTCAAGAATCCCGGCCCCTTGATTTCGGCGGCCAGTTCTGCGGGCTTCAGTTTGCCGGTTTCAGGATCGAATGTTGCCCGGTAGATGCCTTTGGATCCCCTGCCGCCTGTGCCGAAGTAGACGTCGATTGCTAGGGCGGAAGGCACCATGGCCAGAGTGCTGAGAATGGTGATAAGGGTAAGTTGGGCGGACATATGGCTATTTGTTTCTATTGAATGAAAAGGCTGACTGGGAGAATGATCAATGACAGGGGTCTGCCTCACGGCAGCAGGGGCTTTACTTTTTCCGCAAGCGCGGAAAGGTCAAGGCTTGAACCCTTTTTCGGGAATCTGTTGGGCAGGAGGTACCAGTTTTCGGTGAACGATGCCTTCTGGCCGGGTTGCAAAATTTCCATGGGGCCGATGGGCTCAAGTTCGCAGGCCGGTACCCAGTCAGCTCCGGGATACCAGATTGAGAGGGTCAGGCCGGCAATTTCCCCATAGAGTCGCTGCGGGTAGGCCTTGTAGGTCTTGATAAACGCGAGATCATTGGGCATCTGGTAGGCAAACCATCCGGCAAAGGAATCAAATCCCAGCTTGGGCTCCTTGGGGGGGGCCAGGATCTCAAGGAAGTCGCCGCGGCGGCGGATGTTCGGGTCCTCGGGCAGAATCAGCATTTCATCACTGCCACGCATCATGATATACCCCTTTGGGAAGCGTTGGTATTCCGGCGTGAGCGGCACGACGCCAATGCCGCCGTGGATGGCGAACATCCGCCCCCAATGGCACCAGCGGCGGGTTTCACCGGAGGTGTTCACCATGGTTTGTGTGCATGACAGGTGTGAGGAGTCTTCGGCAAGGACAAAGTCGCGCACCAGCCGGATACCGGCATCGGCTGCCGGCTTACTGCTCAGGCGGGCACTGCGCGGCCCGGTGATTTTCGCCGTCCATTGCCCTGACCAGAGCTCAGCCCGCTTGGGAATGAGATATTCCGGGCCGATGTCAAAACGCCCGGCGGAGGAGGGCTTTTTGCCGTTTTCCGGGGTCCATTTTTCCTCAGCGGGATTCAGGTAGAGGGACTCTTTGCCATCCTGCGTGTAGCTGAGCACCCGTCCGCCCACGTGATGGCCGAGCACCGCCACTGTTCCTGCCTTGTTGCTCAGCTCAATGCAGCCCGGGTAGTTGAGAAACTTCAGGTGCCGCGCGCCTTCTTTTGCAGCAAGGCCCTGGCCGCAGGCGGTTAACAACAGGCAGGCAAGTGCCATGGATCTGGATATTGGTTTGAGGGTTCGCATCATCCTGCAAAAACAAGATCAATCCCGGGCGGTATTGGGAGTTTCCTGTATAGGGTTAGTTGAAAAGGTTGAGTTGCGGGGACGGGCTCTCGGGCAGCGGATTTTCCTGCCCGGAAGTTTCCGGCTTGGCTCGCCCTTTTGCTTTCCGGCGCACCTGCCGGTTTTCCCCGGGCCGGGAGGAGTTGTCCTCAAGGTGCTTCAGGATGTCCTTGGCGCGGGCAATGATGCCGTCCGGCAGGCCGGCAAGCCGGGCCACCTGGATGCCATAGCTGCGATCCGCACTGCCCTCGACAATTTTCCTCAGGAAAATGATTTTATCATTGCGTTCACGAACCGCGATATTGGCGTTGCCGATACCATCGCGGTTTTCCGCCAGTGCGGTAAGCTCATGGTAATGGGTGGCGAAGAGGGTGCGGCACTTAACCGTGTCATGCAGGTGTTCAGCGACAGACCAGGCAATGCTTAGCCCGTCGAATGTTGCCGTGCCGCGGCCGATCTCATCAAGGATTACCAGTGAGCGCTCGCTGGCATTGTTGAGGATCAAGGCGGTTTCGTTCATCTCGACCATGAATGTTGACTGGCCCCGGGCGAGGTCATCACTGGCACCGACACGGGTAAAAATACGGTCAACCAGGCCGATGTGCGCTTTCTCGGCGGGGACAAAGCTGCCGGTTTGGGCCATCAGGGTAATCAGGGCAACCTGCCGGATGTAGGTCGACTTGCCCGCCATGTTGGGACCGGTGAGGATCGTCAGTCGCTGCCCATCGCCCTCGAGGGTTGCATCGTTGGGCACGAACTTCTCATCAGTGACCAGTTGATCCAGGACCGGGTGCCGGCCGGCAACAATGCGCAGGCGGGTGGTCTCCTCGAGGTGTGGCCGGCAGTAGCCGAACAGTCGGGCGGTTTCCGCAAGGCCAAGAATCACGTCTATCCCGGCAAGGGCATCCGCGGTGTCCTGGAGGTGCTCAAGATGCTCAAGGGCACTTTCACGCAGATTCAAAAACTCCTCATATTCGAGCTGCTTGGCGCGCTCATCAGCGCCGAGGATCTTGTTCTCCATTTCCTTCAACTCAGGCGTGATGAAGCGCTCCGCATTGACGGTGGTCTGCTTGCGGCTGTAATCCTCCGGCACATTGGCAAGGTTGGCCTTGGTGACCTCAATGAAGTAACCGAAAACATTGTTGTATTTCACCTTGAGCGACTTGATCCCGGTACGCTCGGCCTCACTCTTCTGCAGCTCGGCGATCCATTGCTTGCCCTCGGTGGAGGCAGCCCGCAATTCGTCCAGTTGCTTGCTGTAGCCGTCGCGGAACAGGCCGCCTTCCCTGATGGTTGCCGGTGGTTCATCGGCGATGGCAAGCTCGAGAAGGTCCACCAGTTCACGGAAATCGCGCAGGCGCGGCTTGATCTGATCGCCAAGGGGCCCGGCCTTCAGTGCGCTGAGATGATCCCTGATATCGGGGACGGCCAGCAGTGACTTGGCCAAAGACTGCAGGTCGCGAGCATTGCCGGCATTACCACTCAGCCGGCTTATCGTCCGTTCAATATCCCGCACTTCCGAGAGGGCTTCACGCATCTTGGCAAGCTGGAAGGGCTCTTCGATGAGGGCTCCGATGAATTCCTGCCGGCCCAGGAGAGTCTCAATATTGCGCAGCGGGTGCAGAATCCACTCGCGCAGCTTGCGCGCCCCCATCGGCGTTTGCGTCCGGTCCATGATGCCCAGCAGCGTGTGCTTGCGCCCGGCACGGTGCTCGACAAGGTCGAGGTTGCGGGCACTGGCGGCGTCAATCAGGACATGCGAGTCGGGGCGGTAAACGGAAAGCGAGCGGACATGGGAAAGATTCCTGCGCAGGGTGGTCTTGACATAGTGGCCGATCCCGCCGGCAGCCGATATGGCTGCTGACATCCCGGCACAGCCATAGCCGTCCAGTGACTGGGTCTTGAAATGCCCGCACAGCAGGCTGCTGGCGGCGTCCTCAAGAAAAGCGTAACCGTCATAGGGTGCCGCAATGTCGAGAACCGCCTTGAATTGCTCTTCCTGCTCCTCACTATAGATCAACTCGGAGGGGGCCAGCCGCTCGAGTTCATCCTCGAGTTCATCCCGGTTGGCAAATTCGGCAATCTTGAATTCCCCGGTGGTGAGCTCGAGGACAGCAAGCCCGTAACGCCCATTGTGGTGGTGGATGCCTGCAAGGTAATTGCTGATGTCATCCTCCAGCAGGTTGATGTCGTTGACGGTCCCGGCACTGATGATTTGCGTGACTTCCCGCTCAACGATTTTCCCCGGCTTGACCTCCCCGACCTGGTCGGCGATGGCGACGCGTTTTCCCGCCTTGATGAGCTTGCCGATATAGGTTTGGGCAGAGTGGTGGGGCATGCCGCACATTGACATGCCGTTACGTTTTGTCAGCGCGACGCCGAGCAATCCCGCTGCCGCCTTGGCATCATCCATGAAAAGCTCATAAAAATCCCCCAGGCGGAAGAACAGCAGGACATCCTCAGGCAGCCCGTTGCGGATCGCGGTATACTGCTTGAGCATTGGTGTCATGGTTTAAACGACCATTCCGAAAGGAACCTTAAAGGTCAAGGTTCAAAAAGGGATTTGCCGCGATGTCGGGCAGGAAACCGGTATCCCGGGAAAGCTTTTTTGATCAGCAATCCCAAAAAGAACATCCCGGGCAAAATCGGCAAGCCACTACCCACCGCAAAGGGGAGGTTACTTTAAAGCCTCTTCCTCTTTGCCCAAGCCCTGAATTTTCTCCAGTGGGAGCTGTTCTTCCTGCAATTCTTATACAGGATGTAACCGACAACAGGCGTTGCGAGCGGTATTATCCAGCCATCGGGATCTTCATCCAAAAACCCTGATATCAGGGCATAAGTGCTCATGAAAAGCATAAATCCGAAGAACAGGAGAGAGACGAGGTTAATGGGGAGGGGATTGGTCAGCTTCCAAGTATCTCCCCCACATTCATTGCAGGTATAGAAGGCGGCCGTTTTTTCCCCTCCGGTTTTCGGGTCAACGCCGCGTGATTCCAGGTGATAATCGGTGTGCAGCTCACAGGTTGGGCACCAGGGCAGCTTCCGGTTCGGCGTCCTCTGCCTGATATAGTAAGGATCAGTCTTATCAACCGGTATTTTTATAGGCTCAGAGTATGCCATAAAGCACAAACTTTATGCTTTCACCTCGGCTTTGCGCAGAACAGTGGGCTTTTCATCATCCCCGTTGCGGCAAATAAACCCTGTTTTAAGGGTGGTGATAACCTTGCCCTTACCGGGCGCGCCGTCGACAATCTCCATCCTGTCGCGGTTGGTTTCATCGATCTTGCTGCCATCGGAATAACTGAAGGTTTCCACGCCGTGCTCGGCAAGGGCGTCCAGAAGTGCAGTGCGCATCAGCTCGATCTGCTTGTGGACCCCATCGTCGCCGTTGTTTGACCGGGCCTGGATAATCAGCTCATCCATCACGTCAATACGCCTGATTATCGTGCGGCTGAACATATGTATTGTTCCCCATTCCAGGTCCGGGGCACGCCGCAGCGTCTTTTTCTTCTCGCGCAGCTTTTTGACCTCGGCAGCAAGCTCTGTTTCCTCAATGCGCGCCTCACCGAGCCGGTCCTCGACGCTCTTGAGTTTTGTCTGTGTGGCCTGCAATTCCCCGGCCTGTGCCTCAAGCTTTGCTGTTTCAGTGCGGACAGTTTGGTATTTTCGAGCCCGCACCTCGAGGTCATTGGTCTCATTACGTAACCGGGCTGCGGTTTTTTCCATCTTGTCAGCTTCGGCCAGCATTTTTGCGGCCGAGTTGCGATTTTCTTCCAGCTCACCTGAGGCAGCAACGATTTGTTCACGCAGTTGCTCCAGTCGCCTGGTTTCACCCGATATGCCCTGGATGTCAGCCTGGAGAATGGTCAGCTTCTCCTCGGTCTGGGCCAGCTCCCTGCTCTCACCCTGATGGCGCACTGCCGCTTCACCGAACTGCTCGGCAAGTGCTGCCAGCTTTGCCTCGGCATGGGCAATCTCCGCACGACGCTGCTCGAGAACTTCACATTTCTTGCCCAGTTCCTTGATCTTTACGCTCAGGAGCTCGTGTTCACTGCGTTTCTCGCCGAGGTCCTGCAATGTTTTCTCAAGGTCACTGATGGATTGCCGGCGTTCTTTAAGTGTCGCTTCGGCTTTGTGCAGGTCTCGCTCGAGGGAGGCCTGATCGGATTGCAGGCACGCCTTGGCTTTCTCTGCAGCCTTGATTTCCGCATTCCTTGCGCTGAGTGCACTGTCAGCTTCTGCAAGGTGTTGCCGGCGTTTTTCCAGGCCGGCGGTCTTCTCGGTAAGCTCCGTGATGGTTTTTCCGAGGTCTGCCTTCTTCCGTTCTTCTCCGGCGATGGCATCCTCAAGGCGGGCTTGTTGATCGCCCAGCCCTGCCAGGTTCTTTTCAGCCCCGGTATTTTTTGCCTTCAGCTTTGCCGAAATCGATTTTGCATCACCAATTTCCTTGTTGATTTCGACAAGTCTCTTCTCTGCGTCGGCGATCTGCTTTTGCGTGATTTTCTCTGCGTCGGCGAGTTTTTCAAGGCGCGTCTTTGCCTGTTCCTGCTGCCGGTTGCCTGCGGTGATTTCCTTCCTGATGCCGGCAAGCTCTTGCTTAAGCACGGTGAGCTCCTCCTTGGCCTGGGCACGGGCATCCTTTCCGGCGGCGAGGTCAGCACTGAGCTTGTCGAGTTGCTTGCCGGCGGCGGCCAACTGCTTTTCCGCGGTGGCGTTCTCGCTGCTGAGTTTTTCCGCGGCGGCGTTGCCCTGCTCGATCTGAGCGTTGTGCTCTGCAAGCTTCTTCTCAGCAGCCTTCTCTGCGTCGGCGATCTGCTTTTGAGCGGTTTTCTCTGCGGCGGTCAATTTCTCCAGACGCGCCTTGGCCTGGGTTTCCTGCCTGTTGCCGGCGGTGATTTCCTTCCTTATATCGGCAAGTTCCTGCTTGAGCCCGGTGAGCTGTTCCTTGGCCTGGGCACGGGCATCCTTGCCGGCGGCGAGGTCAGCATTGAGCTTGTCGAGTTGCTTGCCGGTGTCGGCAAGCTGCTTTTCCGCAGTAGTGTTTTCGCTGCTGAGCTTTTCCGCGGCGGCGCTGTCCTGATGGATCTGGGCGTTGAGCCCAGCCAGCTTCTTTTCTGCGGCTTTCTCTGCGTCAGCAAGTTTCTTATCAGCAGCCTTCTCTGCGGCAGTCAATTTCTCCAGACGCGCCTTGGCCTGGGTGTTCTGCCTGTTGCCGGCGGTGATTTCCTTCCTTATATCGGCAAGTTCCTGCTTGAGCCCGGTGAGCTGTTCCTTGGCCTGGGCACGGGCATCCTTGCCGGCGGCGAGGTCAGCATTGAGCTTGC
>Ga0315316_10004706_pt1 | contig 10002 bp, 9 predicted proteins | sample M160m3416metaG_FD_203702 | JGI IMG/M metagenome (GOLD analysis project Ga0315316, IMG submission 203702) | Ammonia-oxidizing marine archaeal communities from Monterey Bay, California, United States - M1 60m 3416 | ecosystem: Environmental > Aquatic > Marine > Intertidal zone | place: USA... | reverse complement strand
CAAGGTAACCGTTGCAGGATGGATCTGGGTAGCGAATTTCTAGGCGTTTTGCTTTGGGGCTCGGAGAATACATTGGAATTCGAATAGCAGCACTTCGATTACGACTCGAATAAGCTAAATTTACCGGCGCTTCAAAACCAGGCACCAACCTTTTGTATGAGTTGGTCGTTGGATTGGTGAATGCACAAATAGCCCTTGAATGTTTTAGAATACCGCCAATATAGTGCATTCCCATTTCACTAAACCCCGCATAGCTGTTTCCGGCAAACAATGGTTTACCATCTTTCCAAATACTCTGATGGGTATGCATGCCCGTTCCGTTATCACCGAACATAGGTTTAGGCATAAAGGTAGCCGTTTTACCATGAGCCAGAGCTATATTTTTTACAATGTATTTATACCACATCAGCTTATCGGCACAATCTACGAGAGAGGAAAACCGCATCGCAAGCTCACACTGTCCACCTGTTGCCACTTCATGATGATGACATTCCATATCGATCCCTACTTGTTCCATCGTTAACATCATTTCAGACCTAATGTCCTGAAGTGTGTCGGACGGAGCAACCGGGAAATACCCTTCCTTGTGGCGTGGTTTGTGACCCAAGTTAGGCCCTTCGTCACTACCGGTATTCCAAGCTCCTTCTTCTGAGTCAATAGAGTAAAACGATTCGTTACTCGTTGAGTCGTACTGAATATTATCAAAAATGAAAAATTCAGCCTCGGGACCAAAATAAGCGGTATCGCCAATTCCCGTAGACTTGAGATAAGCTTCTGCTTTTTGAGCTATATTTCGTGGATCTCGACTATATTTTTCTTTGGTGATTGGGTCAACAATATTACCAATCAGGCTAAGGGTCGGGTGTTGCATAAACGGGTCCATAATAGCTGTAGCAGGATCAGGAATCACCAGCATATCACTGGCGTTGATAGCCTGCCAACCACGGATACTGGAACCATCGAAACCTAAGCCATCTTCGAACAGTTGTTCCTCGAGCTCGCTGGTGGGGACAGAAAAATGCTGCCACGAACCCAGCAAATCCATAAACTTCAAATCAATGACTCGAGCATTATTTTTTTTGGCAAAGTCTACTGCCTCTTTGGGGGTCATTAATGTATCTCCTGCAAAAATTAATTAGATTGGAATAACTAAAAAACACAACAGCCCCGCATCGCATAGCAAATGCTGAACCAAATTCAATAATTTATTGACTTAAATTAAATCAACCTTTTACATGGGTTCAAGATCAAACAGCATCTTCTCCCCGTTCTCCGGTACGGATACGAACGGTTTCCTGAAGGTCAATTACAAAAATTTTTCCATCACCAATTCTACCGGTCTGTGCTGCCTGCATAATGGTGGTGATCACGTCTTCCACCTGATTATCAGTGATAACGATCTCCATTTTTATCTTTGGAAGAAAATCTACAACATATTCTGCCCCACGGTATAGTTCTGTGTGGCCTTTTTGCCGACCAAACCCTTTTACCTCACTAACCGTTATACCTTTTATTCCAATTTGGTTGAGTTTATCTTTTACTTCATCTAGCTTGAAAGGCTTAATTATAGCCTCGACCTTTTTCATAAGTAACCTCTAGCCAATTTGTTCAGAATAGATCAGGGCTTGGTGACGATTTCGCTATCAGGTTTTTTAACTGCAGCCTTGACTAATTCGCTTAATAAACTGCGTAAAAAACACCGTTTACCCACAAAGACTTCAATTTTCATGCCAACCGTATGGGCCAGCACATCCAAGGGCGTCCGGCTAAAAACCTATATATTTAAAGGAGTTTGAAAAGCGAAAAAACTATACCATACCCCCCTCTCAAATTCAAACACGAACCCACGCCTAATTTTTAAACAATTACCTGCATAAATGTTTAATTTTTAAGCAGTGTCACTCTCTGTATCTAGTTGCTTCAAGCCGGATTCTAATTCAATACGTTTTTCTTCTATCAGTTCTTCTGAAGAACGTGAGGCAAGATAAATTGGAGACCCAAAATTTATATTACAACGGGTAAAGGGAAGAGGAAGGATAAAACGATCCCAAGTATTTAAAATTATCTTGTTTTTTGACCCAAAAGTCATTGGAAATAAAGGTAGTCTAGTAATTCCTGCTAATTGTACCGAGCCAGATTGGGCAATACAGCGTGGACCTCTGGAACCATCTGCAATAATTATAATCCTTTGCCCATCACGTAATACACGAATCAGTGAACGGGTAGCAGGAACTGCATTTTTAAAGGTAGACCCGCGAATTACAGAATAACCCATCAAACGCGCAAGCTTTGCTAGAAGATCTCCATCTACGCTGGGACTGATTAATAAAAAATAATCTGGACGATTTCTTAAATAATAAAATAGATAAAAAATTCTACCATGCCACAAAGTCAGAATATAAGGTCCGGTCAAACTTGTTATTCGATCTTCCGCCTCGCTGTTCAGGTTCTTCATACGCAGTGTCGCACACCATAGATAAACTACTCCGTATAGAAGATAGGGTAATACATAGTTAAAAAAGAATTTTTTCATGTTAAGTTATCTTTGATAACGAATCCACCATGCTTGCCGCAACGGCTTTCATCACTCCCGGCCTGCCCAGGTTTTTACGAACGAGCAACAACCTAGCCCGCACTTCCTGACAATATTCAGGATTCTTTAAAAGTTTTAATATTTCTGCAGCAATATTCTCTGCGTTTGCCTTACTCTGGATCAATTCTGGAGCAACCCTTTCTCCTGCGACTATATTGACCAACCCATAATAAGGTGTATTTATAAGCATGAGGGCTAACCAATAAGTCAGTGGATTCAACTTATAAATAATCACCATAGGACAACCTATTATTCCAGCCTCGAGAGTTGCCGAACCCGAAGCTATAATCAGAGCATCACAGGTGTTCATGACATTATAAGTTTCTCCTGTTAAAATTTTTACACGCAATGGATTAGAACCTAGTTTTTGCTGAATTAAAACTGGGTCAATTGTATCGGCAACAGGAAGCAAGAATTGGCATTCGCCCATCTCCTTCTTTATTTTTTCTGCTGCCAATAATATTTCATCCATAAGAGAAGTGATCTCATTCATACGGCTTCCTGGTAAAAGACCCACTGTTTTTTTATGCGAGTCCAATGCAAACTTTTCCAAGCTATCTTCGCGGGTTCTAGTCGGGTGCACCACATCAATAAAAGGGTGGCCTAAAAATTCCGCATCGACACCGGCTTCTTGATACATCTTCTCTTCAAAAGGCAAAATAACAAACATCTTATGCACAGATTTACGGATATCCTCTATTCTGCCTTTTCTCCATGCCCAAATCTGAGGGCTAATAAAGTAATAGACAGGGCAACTATGCTTTCGGCTATGTTTTGCTAGTCTGAGATTCAGGGTGGGAGAATCAATTAATATCACTGCAGTGTATTTAAGCGATGCTATTTCTTTCACCAACGCACGATAGACACCAATATAATAGCCAAAGTCCGAGAAGATTTCTACAAACCCTACAGCCCCCATGCGTTCAATTCCAAACAGGGTATTGACCCCTGCATCACGCATGCGTTCTCCCCCCATTCCTGTAAATCGAGCTTTGGGGTATACATCCAACAAAGCTTGTACTAATTTAGCCCCATGCAAATCGCCGGACGCTTCACCGGCTATTATCAAGAAATGAGGTTTTTCTTTATTCATAACTCCCATCAGCTATTTAGTGAAGTATTAAATAAATGTCACAACCAACTTTGCCTCATCGGCCATTTTCAGAACCTGCTCCTGCTCTACTGCCATAACACGTTCGGCCTCTAAAGCCAGAACAGAAGCCCCGCCCGTTACCAAAGTTTCTATCGTATGCGGACCAATGCCAGGGCTATCATATCGATAATCCTGATTTGTTCTGCTGACTTTTATAACCACGCAATTTCCCTTCGCAAGTTCGCATCCCCGCTGAATTGCTTTATCCGTACCTTCAAAAGCTTCAACAGCAATTACCGATTTGTTTTTGATAACTAAAGTTTGCCCAATTTCCATATCCGCTAGTTTTTTCGCAATTGGAAAACCAAACTTAATATCCTCCAATTCTTTTGGCGAGGGTTTTCGGTGAGTAAGAACACCTTTTTTCGGATAGATTTCAGACAAAAATTCTTTCTGACTCAGAACATGAACTCCCTCTTTTTCTAGTTCTTTTATCACTCCTAAAAGCAAAGCTTTATCTTCATGTGAAATAATATTTTTTAAAAACTTTATAAATTTTAAGTCGGGTAATTGAAGTTTATAGATAACACTCTTATCCACCTTTCCTAATATCAATAAATCTTCAACATTATTTTTTTTTAAGGTTTCGAGAATTTTACTCGGCTGGCCAATACCAAACGAATAACATTTTTCTGAATAAGGTAAAAGGCTAGATTGAATTTTTTCCGAAAACCCGATACTGATTAGTCGGGTTCCATTAAGGCTGGCTTTCCTAGCGAAATAAATCGGAATTTCCCCAGCCCCAGCAATCAATCCGATTTTTTTTGTAGGGTTGGAAGGCATAATAAAATTGCGAGTAGAAGTTAAGGGGGGCTGTAAAAAAATTCTTGCAGAACCAGAACCTCGATTTAGAGATTACTTTTAAACTGGCTAAGAATATTTAGGGCAACCTCCAAAGAATACAACTCATTATCAATAGCTACTTTTCGAGGACTTCCATTCGTTGCGCAATCCAGAAAATGCTTGAGTTCTAGTTTAAGAGGATTATCTTTATGAACGAATATACGCTCGACCAGCGATTCCTGCTTATACCTTAAAGAATCTTTGCTCAATTTATGCTCCGAAGAGGATTTTTTATGGACATAAATTTCCTGGTCTGTGTAATCCAGAACTACAAAGGAATCTTTTTGAGTAATTGAAAGGGTCCTTATCTGATTTTGCGAGGCTCGACTTGCTATAATATTTGCAATACAACCATTTTCAAATTCAAGCTGTGCATTTACAAGATCATCTTTTGTAGAAAAAACCGAAGCTCCTAATACATGGGTTTTACGTACTTTGGATTGAATTAAATTTAAAATAATATCAATATCATGAATCATAATATCAAGAACAACTCCATCATCTTTAATCCGATCTGTAAAAGGCCCCATACGTCTGCATTCTACAAAAATTGGAGAATCAACAATTTTATGAAGCTCTTGAACCGCTCCATTAAAACGCTCCACATGGCCTACATGTAAAGTCAAAGCCTTATCCTCAGCAATTTGAAAAAGTTCGCGAGCGTGATCGAGGTTATTGGCGCAGGGTTTTTCAAGGAGCACATGGATACCCGCATTCAATAAATCCTTAGCGATGGGGAAATGTAATCCAGTAGGGACCGCTACTACCGCGGCATCAACCTTACCATACATATCTTTATAATTTTCGAAACCAGGAGTACCATAATTCTCCTCTATAACCTTTCGGCACTTAGAGTCAATATCTACAACCGCAGTAAGGTCGACTTCTGGTAACTCGGAAAGGATACCAACATGATATTTCCCCATTCTTCCAACACCAATAACTCCAACTTTAATCTTACTCACTACTTTGTCACTCCTCTCGTGGAGTTTTTAATAAAATTTAAAAGATAGTTAATTTCATCATACATTTCAATTTCTGAACTGATTTTGTTCAAAGCCTGACTGGTATTTAGGTCAGGACTAGAAATTATTTTAAAAGCTTTCTTTAAGGCAGCTCGGATGGGTGGTTTAAAATTGGCTCTCTTCAACCCTACTGCATTAATGCTCAATAAACGAGCGGGTGTTCCTTCGACTATTGAAAACGGCAAAACATCTTGATTGACTCCGGCCATTCCTCCTACCATTGCATTTCTGCCAATTCGAACAAATTGATGGATTCCAACTAAACCTGAAATGAAAGCCTGATCTTCAACAATTACATGGCCGGATAAGCCCGTGCCATTTACAATGACAACCTGCTCGCCCAATTCACAATCGTGGCCCAAATGAGAATATGCCATGAGTAGACAGTTTTTCCCAACTTTTGTTACCCCGTCTTTAAATCCCGAGCGATGAATGGTTGCATACTCACGAACTATCGTCCCATCACCGATCTCTACGGATGAAGAAACATCCTCAAAATTCATAATTTGTGGCTCGCCACCAATAGATGCTCCATTAAAAATTTTACAATTTTTACCGATGACTGTGTTGGCTTCTATTAACACATTTGAGCCAATGACCGTTCCTTTATCAATCTTTACATGGGGACCAATAATGGAAAAAGGTCCGACTGTAACACCCTTTGCCAGCTCTGAGTCTGGATCAATGATTGAACTTGAATGAATGGTCAAGGTTAAGAAAGGAATAAATAATTCAAATTAGGTTCAGCTTCTTAAAAATCGAATATAACCTTAAAACAACTATTGTTACCAGATCAATTCTTACCCATCATGGCTTGAATGGTACATTCGGTCGCCAGCTCATTTTCAATAAAGGCCTTACCTTCAAATCGAAAAAGAGATTTTCGCTGTTTTATCTTTTTTAGTTCCAAGCGCAACTGGTCTCCCGGGACTACAGGTTTTCTAAATTTAGCCCCATCAATACCTGTGAAAAATACAGAACCCTGCCCCTCCAATTTAAGAATCTTCAACCCCAGGATGCAAGCGGTTTGGGCTAGGGCTTCAATAATAAGAACTCCCGGCATAACTGGGAATTCTGGAAAATGACCTTGAAAGAACGGCTCATCCGCCGTGACATTTTTAATACCGACTATGCGTGAATCAAAATCACATTCGATAATTCGATCTACAAGAAGAAAGGGATACCGATGAGGAATGATACTTTTAATTTCATTGATATCCATCATAAGAAACGTTTCATTAAAAAAAATTCTTAATATTGCATATTTTAAAAAATGAAAATGCGAGATTATGCAAAAAAGTTAGTTGAAGAAGTTACTTGTTGTTTCGATCGTATGTCTTAGTTGCTAAAGTAGTCAAATCATTGACTCGGTCATGGTAAAGAACAACTTTCTCCTCAAGAATCATTGTATATTTTTTTTCTTTTCCAATTTTTTTAATTATTTTCATCATTTTTAATAGAATTTTCTGCGTTATTTCCTTTTCATTTTTACCAAACTCATTATTTTGATCCTGAAGATATCTTTCAAATGCTATTTTTTCTTTGCGAAACCTATCTTCCTTCTTTTTCTTTAACTCAGGGTCTAGAACGAAGCTTTGTTTGGTCAAATCTTCTTGCATTTTTTTTATTCTATTTTCCCTGGCCCTTATTTTCTTTTTCTCTTTTGCAAAATCCTTCTTAAAAATCTCGAAGTTTTTTTTCCACTCTTTTGTACCGAGAACTGCCTTTTGAATATCCACGAAACCTATGCGACTGTCAGCTGCAAAAGAGGATATTGCCAAAGGTCCAAAAAAAACTAGCCCTATTAACAAAAATAAATATGCCTTGTAAACTTTTAAAGCAAATAACTGCATAATAAATCCTTAACTTGTGGTTTAAATTAAAATGCGCTACCAGTTGAAAAATGGAATTGCCCAGTTTCTTCTCCGGTTCTACGATCAAGTTTGACGCCGTATGCAAAACCAAGCGGACCCATGGGGCTCATAAAACGAAATCCAGCTCCAATACTATGTCTCATTTTTCCGAGATCCCAATCTTTTGAAGTAGTACTCAAATCGGTACCTGTTCCATAAAGATTACCCCTATCATAAAAGGCAAAACCTCGTATTGCCTTTGTAAAAGGATATTGTAATTCCAAATTTAGGAGCAGAGATTTACTACCTCCTAAAGGATCTCCATCGGCTGCTTTTGGTCCTACATCCTGAAGAGTAAAGCCTCTTAACGATTGAGGCCCACCCATGAAATATCTTTCGAAAGAGGGCAGTGTGTCCCCGCTATAACCGTCAGCAATATTAATTCTTGCATGTGACCCGAGTACCAGTTTTCCTATTAATGGGCGGTAATAGGTAACTTCGTATACAGAACGATGAAATTTCAGCCCACCTAACCCAGCAAGCTCAAATCCTAACACATGCCTCCAGCCCTGGGAAGGGTTTAAAAAATTGTCTCTACTATCATAAACATAGGTTGGATTAAGACGGCTGGTCGTACGCTTACCATTTACCAAAAATGCGGTCTCATCGGCTGCCAAAACCCCGCTGACGTTAACTTTTTCTAATCTATAACCTAAGTTGACAGTTTCATATTCTGAAATGTTTTTCCCAAATCTTAATCCTCCTCCAGTTGTCCTCATACTAAAACTCAACAAATCATTAACATTATTGAATGCATCCAGTCCAGCCGATATTGTGGAATCGAATAAACGTGGCTCTGTCAGGCCAATATTAAAATCTGTCCTTATAGAAGATAAAGAAGCCGTAACATTAACCCGGTGACCATTTCCAAATAGATTATTCTGCGCAATAGAGGTAGTAAAAATTACATTCTCAACAGAACTAAAACCGGCTCCGATGGTAAATGTCCCAGTCGGTTTTTCGGTTACAGTAGTGAGTATATCTATGAGATCCGGATTTTCTCCTCTTTGAGTATCGATTTTTACATCTTCAAAATAATTCAGATTATTAATTCTTTGCTTACTTCGTTTTAGCTTAGAACCATCAAATATCTCACCCTCTTTTAATCTAAATTCGCGCCGGATAACATTATCTTTGGTTTGAATATTACCCAGCAAATTGATTTCTCCCACATAAACCTTTTTGCCTTTATCAATATCTATAGAAAGGTCTACTGTATGGATTTGATCATCAATTTTTGTTAGGGGGTTGATGTCTGCATAGGCAAAACCCTTTGAAGAATACATATCTGTTACTGTTACAATATCTTGACGAAGCTGCGATACGTTATAGATAGCGCCTTTTTTAGTTATAATTCTCTTCTTAATTTCATCATGTGGGATCGTATTATCTCCCTGTACTTCTAAAGAGTTAATACGGAATTGCGGGCCTTCCTCTACGGGAATTATGATATGAATTTGATTATCTTTTTTATTTATATCAATCTTGGGCTCCAAAACCTTTACTCTTAGATAACCGCTGTCCTGATAAAATCCTTCTATCCTGAATAAATCTAATTTCAGAACATCTTTTTGATACACACCAGAATCATCAAGAAAATTCCACCAAGTCTTTTCCGAGGTTTCCATAGTCTCGGCAAGTTCCTTATCCTTAAAAGCCTTGTTCCCTGAAAAACGAATATTTTCAATTTTTACCTTTTTCCCTTCACGAATTCTTATCACGACAGCAATCAGGTCGTCCGATCCTCTCTTAGTTTCGATACGTGTTTCAGCAAAAAAGTAACCCTTTTCTCTATAAGTTTTTATTATTTCTTTTTTACTCTCTTGAATAAGGTGCTCATTAAAGGTAGCGCCACGTCTTAATCCAATTTTTTCTCGTATATCATTGGTCTCTATTTTAACGTTACCAAGGATTTCAACATCTCCAATGGATGGAATCTCTTCAACAATAAACTGCAACTCAAGTCCTTCTATGCCATCCTTAGTATTCACTTGAATATCTTTAAATTGCCCCAGGCTAAATACTTGTTCTATATCTTTGCTAATTTTAGATTTAGAAAGTACGGTACCGGGTTTGGATTGGATGTAGTATAAGATGGTAGATTCATCAATCCTTTTATTGCCCACGATTTTTAAGGATTGGATAATTTCACCCTCCTGCGCATACAAAGGTGAAACTCCTATCATAAAAACCAGCGCCATAATCGCAGAAATTAAGTATAAAAATTTTGTCATTCTGCCAGAACTATCTGAATTTTGATGAGTTATATAGATAATTTTGCATCCCGAGTTTTAGCCAAAAAAAAGTACTAAGCTTCATCGGGGTAACCCTTTGAAACTTAATACTTTATTTTATTCCATTCATTGGCGCTTTTTAAGCGAAAAATTAATTTTTATCCAACTTTCACAGCATCTGTCTTCTCTACAAATACCAGACTATCATCTTGCAGACTAACCTCGATGAGACCCCCAATTT
>Ga0315316_10004705_pt1 | contig 10003 bp, 5 predicted proteins | sample M160m3416metaG_FD_203702 | JGI IMG/M metagenome (GOLD analysis project Ga0315316, IMG submission 203702) | Ammonia-oxidizing marine archaeal communities from Monterey Bay, California, United States - M1 60m 3416 | ecosystem: Environmental > Aquatic > Marine > Intertidal zone | place: USA... | reverse complement strand
TCAGCGTGTTGCCATCGCGCGCGCTTTTCTAAAAGATGCGCCCGTGCTGATTCTGGATGAAGCGACTTCGCATCTGGACGCGGTAAATGAGCATGCTGTACGACAGGCGCTTGAGGCGCTAATGGCGGACCGAACGACGCTCGTGATTGCGCATCGACTCTCGACTGTTCGAGGCGCTGATCAGATTATTGCCCTCGATAAGGGCAACGTTGTTGAGACCGGTACGCATGAGGAACTGCTGGCACGGGGTGGCTTGTATGCGCAGCTCGTCTCGCACCAGGTGGCCGGCGCATCGGGACGACCAGAGAGCTAGGGCGCTGGCTTTGATGCTGTTGCGGGAAGACGGTGTAGAGGTTCCCCCAATTGACAGGCGTTAAACGCGGGGTGAGCGCCATGGCATACGAGCGGGAGAACGGTTTAATTACCGTCCTCTCCCGCCCACTGCCCTGAATCTCCTAGCGCACGTTGGATTCCGGCGTGACTTTTCCATCGATTGCCTGAATCAAGTATTCAAGGGATTCCATCCGAGGTTGGGAAGTCTTTAAAAGAAGTGATATAACTATCTACGATTTTAGGTTTTGCTAACAGTCACAACGGCTTCCGATTGATCGAGAGAGAGTAATGGAACAGAGTCTATTTGAGAAGTACGGCGGGTTCGCCACTATCCATAAAGTGGTTGAGCACTTTTATGATGGCGTTTTGGATAACGATACCCTGTCACCCTATTTTGAAGACGTGGATATGTCCATGTTGATTGATCACCAGACCCGGTTTTTTTCGTCCGCCATGGGAGGTCCAGCGTCTTTTGATGATGGACATCTTGAGAAGGCGCATCAGGGTCGAGGTATCACAGAGGAATCTTGGGACGCCGTGGTCGGGGTATTGCTTGATACTTTGAACGCTTTTAATGTCGAAGAGGGCGATATTCAGGCGATTGTGGGTGCCGTCGGCAGCAAAAAATTTCTAATCGTTCAGCAATGACTTGATGAACCTAAGCGATTTTCCGCTCGAGAGCATCGGCCTGCCGGCTGCGTTGGTCAAGTGGTCCGCTGGAGGAGCGGTTCTGCTCAATTCTGCCTTTCGGGAATTAATGGGAGATCACTTAAGCGCAGATCAGGCTCTGACATTTGAAGACCTTGATACGCTGCTGGGCGGACAATTGCAGGACTTTAATCCTCAGTCAAAGGATTCAATCACCCAGGAAATCAAAATCGGACGTAAGCGCTATTCCTATGTATTCACCGCGGGACTTATGACAGATGAAAAGAAGAGCGCAGTGTTACTGTTGGGCGTGGATAAATCGGATGCACTTAAGGCTGAGGCAAAACTTACCTCTTACGTCGGAATCATTGAGGAAAACAATCGGGAACTGCGGCGGCTTGCCAACACCGACCCCTTGACCGCCACCGCCAATCGCCGGGCGCTGTTCAATCGCTTCCAGCAACTCACACAGCAGATGCCGGACTTTCATTGCACGGTAAGTATTCTCGATATTGATCATTTCAAACGGTATAACGACGAATATGGCCATGACTTTGGCGACTCTGTTCTCAAGACCTTTGCCGAGCAGGTTCGGGTCCAGTTGGCGGACAAAGCCATCTTTGCGCGTATCGGGGGTGAGGAATTCTGTGTCGTTGATTATTCGGGTAGCTCTGACGTTGCCAAGGGCAAACTGCAGGGCGCGCTGGATGTGGTACGGGATTTGCAGTTGGCTACACCGAAGACCGAAACGGTTAATATCACCTTTAGTGCTGGGGTGGCTGAATACGGCAAAGACGGAGAGACGCTGGATGATCTTCTTAAAAATGCTGATCGTGCGCTTTACTATGCCAAGGCCAACGGTCGGTCCTGCGTGATTCCCTACTCAGCCGATCTCTTTGAAAAGCGTGACACGACCCTGATTGCCCGTGTCGATAATTCCAAAGTCCGCGAGTAGAACGCGCTGGTCACCATGACTTTTTCGAGTTGCCAATTTTTGCTCAAAGGGTGTTCCGGTGATCAGACGAACCAGTGTCATGAGGCCTGGGGTGGGCTCTCAACCCATCAGGATTCCGACCAATGAGTGATTCAGGTCAGAATCGGGATAAGGCGCCTTACCAGGAGTTTTCTGAACGGCTTACCGACGCCATGCTTGAGGCCGGATATGGCGCCCGGGAAGGTAGTTGGTCGCGCCTGCCGGTAGAGGTCGAGCCCTTGCGTCGCGAAGCACAAGCCAAGAGCCTCACCACCGCGCGTAAATATCTTGAGGGCGAGGCGTTGCCGAGGCGCCATCGGCTCGAAAGGATCGCCGAGTGGTTGAACGTCAACCCTGATTGGCTTGGGAGCGGTGTTGGCCCTAGAAACGCATCAGAGCAATGGGCGCAATCAGAAGATTTACCTGCGGAAGCTCTGGCTCTGGCGCGGGCTTGGGCTGCATTGCCGCTCCATTATCGTGAGCCGATCCGCTCCTCGATCATCCTAGCGTCGATTGTTAACAGTCTTCCCGAGGAGAGCAAGGAACTCCCGCCCGCAGCAGCTGGCCTTGAAAGGCGGCGAAAATCCCGGAAGGCCCATGAATAAGAACCACTCTGACCGCAGATGCCTGCCAGGCCCGCTTCCATGACTGTTGCTGAAAGCAATCTGCCTGATTTTCGGGAGCTTGCTGCGGGCGACATTGTGGTCTATGGAGACCTCAATTGCCCTTTCTGTTTTGCTCTGCATGAACGCCTCTTGGCCTGGAATCTACTGGATCGGATTGAATGGCGTCTGATTGTTCATGCGCCGGATCTTGAAGGCTCGAGTTTTTCCATGGAGGACCAGAGTCTTCTCGCTAACGAGATCTTTTCCATACATCATCGGGCCCCAGATGTACCTGTTAACCTGCCAAAAATCCGCTCTGGCAGTGAGACAGCAACACGGCTGATGCAAGGCCTAGATCGTCTGCCGCCGGAACAGCAGGTAAAGGCCCGCCTCGCTATTTATCGGGCGCTGTGGGTGAATGGCCGGGATATCGCAGATCCGGATACCCTGAAGGATGTGGCCTCAGGCGTGGGGGTGGCGGATATCTCGGCGGTTTGCGAAGCCCCGGCTGAAAAGTTTGATGCCTGGCAGAAGGAGTGGGAAACCAGCAGCGACTTTGATCGCCGTATTCCCATCATGAAGCGTATGGCGAACGACAATCTTTTGCTCGGTCTGCCAACGGAAGAAGCGCTGGTCGATTTCCTGAATGGGGAGCGGACTTTTTTCGTCAATGATGACGTTTGCGTTTTTCAACCTCGTCCCATCGCACTGGTTTTTGGCTCCCTGGAGAATCTGTGGCCGTTGGTGGGGACGATCCGTGATTCCTGTGAGGTGCTACATTTTTCAGATGTCGATCGCTGCCGCGATATGTTGAGCGAGCATGAGTCGGTGGACTTTCTGCTTATTGAATATGAATTTGCGTCCCACGAAGATTTTGATCTTCTCTCGGATATGGCGAGTGCCCGGGGGGTCACCCGGATGGTGGCTTCTGGAAGGGGTTCTGATGAAGCGGAGATGCGTGCGCTTCAGAGTGGGGCTGCGGAGTATCTGCCTATTGACCGCAGTGCCCGTGTGCTTAGCGCGCGTTTTGATAAACTGGTTACGGAACGGCGTAAGACACTTTCCATGGAGCAGCATGCCAAATTCGATTCGCTTACCCAGGTTCCTAACCGGCGAGAGTTCCAGACCCGGGCAGAGCAAGAATGGCGCCGCCTCATTGATGAAGGTGGTGGATACTGTGCGTTGCTTCTCATCGATATTGATTTCTTCAAGGCCTATAACGATACCTATGGTCACCTTGCCGGAGATACGTGCCTGAAGCAGGTCGCTTCGGCACTTCGCAGCAATACTCGCGGCTACGAGGACTTTATCGCCCGTTATGGAGGCGAAGAGTTCGTTTTGTTGCTACCAGGTGTAAACAAGGAAATGGCAAACCAGATTGGGGAGCAGTTACGTAGCGCGGTCAGCGACGAAAAGATCGAGCACAAAGGTTCTTCAATAGAACCGGGTCACGTCACCGTGAGTATCGGCGCGGTCAGTGCGTTTGCTCATCCCGACGAGACGCCGGGTGACCTCATTCGCCGTGCAGACGATTGCCTGTACCGCGCTAAAGCAGCGGGCCGGAACCTCGTCATCACCCAGTAGTCCTTCACGGCTCAGAGCGTGTTTTTAGGATGTCACTAATGGCCCGCTTTTTATCGCACCGTCTCAGATCAAGCCGAAGGCTTTCAATCAGGGAGGATTTAAATCATTGAAATATATTGATAAAAAATGATTCTTTCGCGGGTAGATATTTTTCTTCTAAATAGGCAGCCGGTAACACGGCCAAAAAACGGCTTAAAAAGACAATAAAAAAGACAATATTGACTTAATTAAAGATATTCCCTAACTTTAGCCTAGATTGGGTGGCCTGGAGCCTGTTGAGAACGAAATGAGTAGTGGATTATCCAACGGTATCGAAGGACCGCCGAAAGCCGGCGTCACGTGGCGCACGGTCTTGGTGTGTGTTGTAATTTGCGCTCTTGGAGTCGTGTCAGCTAATCGTTACGGTGATGATCTGATCCGCAAAATTGTGGGCGATCGTGAAACGATCAATCATGCGCGGGTTCTCACCGAAGCTGACCTCGGTGCCAAACTGGAGGAATTACTAGGGAGCCTCTCGTTACACCAGAAACTTGTTGTTCTTCGCGCGCGAATTTCAAACAGCACGGCCAGTGGGGACGCCGATGTCGAAAGTTCATCCCGAGAGATTTTGGCCCAGGTTTCGGCACGGCTTAACCGTCAATACCACGTGTTTCGTTCCACTATGGAACAGTTGCCGAAAAGCACTGATCTATTCACCCATTTTCTTCCTCAATACGATGAGATTCAGGAGCGACTGTGCGCAGATATTGAATCCTTGGAAGGCCCACTCCTCGCCATTACCCGGAAGTCTTCGGATCAGCATGCTACCGGCCAGTATGATCTGATACGTGACACCCTTTCGCGTTATCAACTGATCATTTCACAAGTTTCTAGCCGAGCCAGCCTCTCGCTGGAGCGGACTATTGCTATCGGCGCTGATCAACTACTTTTATTTATACAGACAGTCATTATCGGTCTTGCGGTTTTACTCTCTGGATTCATTGTGCTGCTAATCCAGTGGCGGGACCGGGCAAGAATCAGGGAAAGTGCAGCCGAGGCCTATGAATCCCTAATAGGCGTGATGGAGTTCATGGACCCCTCATGGGCGATTGATACCTCGGGAACCGTGATTTACTGGAATCATGCCGTCGAAACACTGACGGGTATAGCGGCCGACGACATGATCGGAAAAAGCGATCATGAGTATGCACTGCCCTTTTACGGAGAGCGCCGCAAGGTGTTGATCGATCTGATTCTGGAGTGGGATGAAACGGCTCAGGAAAAATATGTGTTTATTGATACGCTGGAAGATGGGTCCATTTCTGCGGCGTCGTATCATCCGGACCTGAAAGGGGGTACTTATCTTGCAAGTTCTGCCCAGTTACTGAAAACGACAACCGGTAAAGTCATTGGCGCGATCGAAACCGTCAGGGACATTACCCAGGAAACTCAGTCCAAAGAGGAGTTGTTTAAGTTAAGGGCGGAGGGTCAACGGGCTGTCCGCCTCGCCGAGGAGAAGGAGAAGCAGGTTTCATATCTTGAAAGCCTTCTCTCGCTCAAATCGCTTGATTTTATCAATCAGGGAATCTCCGTTTTTGATCGTGACCTCAAACTTCTAAGTGCGAATCAGGCATTTCTGGATATCCAGAATTTCCCTGCGCGTTTAGGTGAGCCCGGAACAAAGATGGAGGATATGTTCCGCTTTAATGCGGAGCGGGGTGAATATGGCGAGGGTGAGATTGAGACGCAGGTAAGGGATCGGCTAGCACTCGCGAGGAAATTCGAACCGCATGAGTTTGAAAGAACGCGTGGGGATGGCGTCATTATCAATATCGTAGGCACGCCGATTGACGAAGGCATTGGCGGCTTTATCACTGTGTATACCGACGTCACCAAATTGCGTGGGTACGAGAAACAGCAGCAGGAAGAAATTAAACAGCTCGAGTCGGTCCTTCATCTTGAGGCTATGGATCATGTCGGTGTGGGTATTGCGGTTTACGATGACGACCTAATGCTGATCCGGGCAAACCGCGCCCATAAGGAACTTTATGATTTTCCCGAAGCACTGATTGAGCCTGGGACCCCTGCTGCATCACTTGGTCGTTTCCTCGCGGAGTTGGGGGCGTATGGTGAGGGAGATGTTGATGAGCAGGTTGAAAATGTGGTTGAGGCCTTATCGTCGCGAGAAGAACAAAGGCGGGATTTGTCACTTCCAGATGGCCGGATAATTGAAATTCGGTCCAACCCCCTTAAGGGGGGCGTGGTGCTTATTCATAGCGACGTCACCGAGGCTCGCGAGGTGTTGCGCAAGGCTAGAAGCACTGATCCTGTCACCGGCCTATTCACTCTCGAAGCTATCACAGAGCTTGTTGAAAAGTATTTTCCTCGACTTCAGGAAGTGGGCCGGCAATCAATAGGTATACGGCTTCAGGTAGACCGTTTTGGCATGGTCAACGAGATCTATGGCCAGAATGTGGGCGATCAGTTGTTAAAGCAAGTATCCCAGCGTGTGCGTGGTGTCGCTAGTGACGATGCAATTGTGGGTCGTGCGGGAGGCAATGAATTGGTATTGATAGATGAGGCTATCGATGCGACCAATATGGCGAACGCGGTGGTCAAGGTGTTGCGCGAAGCAATGCGACCGCCTTTCTATTTTCGAGCTTTAGATGGTACTCGACAAAAAATTTCGCTCACGTTGAGTGGCGGCATTGTCTGCTTCCCACAAAATGGTACCGAGCTGAACGACCTTATCAACAAGTCGCGTTTAGCGATGCAGTACGCGGCCTCTCAGGGCGGTGACTCTTTTAGGTTCTTCGACTGGAAAGCCACTCGTCGTCGGTTCACCAGTGATCGCATCAGTATTGAGAATGATCTTCGTACCGCAATCGAAGAGAAACAGTTTTTCCTAAATTATCAGCCCCAGATTGAACTTCAGTCGGGCGACATTCACGGTTGTGAAGCCCTGATACGTTGGGAGCATCCCAAGCAGGGATTGATCTCCCCGATGGATTTCATTCCGGTCTCGGAAGAGACGGGTCTGATTGTGCCTATCGGTGATTGGGTGCTACACGAATCTTGTAGGCAAGCAAAGCAATGGCAGGATGCAGGGCACGAACCTTTCGTCCTGTCGGTGAACGTATCGGCGGTTCAGTTCCGAAACGACGGAATCGTAGACAGAATTCGGGCTGTTCTCGAGGAGACCGGTTTGGATGCGAAATACTTGGAACTGGAACTCACTGAATCCATCGTGGCCGATGACCTTCAAGGTACCCGGAAAATCCTTAATGATCTTAAGGCGCTCGGCCTTAGCCTTGCAATTGACGATTTTGGTACTGGCTACTCTAGCCTTGCCTATCTCACCCAATTGCCATTTGACACCCTCAAGATTGATCAGGCGTTTGTCCGTGGCAAAGAAAAGCACAACTGGGCTATCGTGCGTGCGGTTTGTCAGTTGGCTCGGTCGCTTGGGCTTAATATCGTGGCGGAGGGTGTTGAGACAATTGATCATGCCGACATGTGCGCAGGTCTTGGATGTCATGTTGGACAGGGTTATTTCTTCAGCCGGCCGCTACCCAAGGGTGATATTGAGCTTTATTTAGATGAACATCAGGGTCGTCACATCGAGTCAAGTGCGGGCCAGGAAAAAAAATTTCGGGTGGGTTTGCCGACCTTCGGTGCGATTAATGAGTTCCAGAAGTTAGCAATGGATTTCCGCGCCGACCATCCTGACTTTGAGATGGAGATTCACTGTGACGTCAGCGATTACCTTTTGGAATCACTCAATCTTGGCGAACTCGATCTGATCGTAGCGGTTACTGGCGGGCCGATCGATATAGATCCGCAAGATGCCTGGTTGGAACAGCCCGTGTGGATAGGATCGCGGGATTTTAATCTTGGCGACCGCGGGGCCGTTCCCCTGCTGGCACATCCGGAGGGTTCGCCCTTTCGAAAACGTATGCTGGAAAGCCTAAGACAGGCAGACCGGCAGCCGCAGATTGTTTATCAGTCTCCCGCCTTACGCGGTCTGATTAACGCACTGGTGGCCGGGATGGGAGTGACCGCCCTGCCTCTGTCCGCAGTCCACGATGATAAAGCCATGAAATCTGGGCAGATAAGGGTATTGGACCCGGAGAGGGACGGTCTTCCGGTCTTGGAGTCGGTACAGTATGGGATATATAGTAGGAAGCTCGAGGGAGAGGCTGCACGCGCGGGGCAGTTGTCGTTTACGAAGTGCCTATCAGATCTGATTAATTCATTCGGTGGTGAGAAGCTTGAGTAGGTCGATGCACAGGGAGATTATTTTTCAGGGAGAAGCGCTATGAGCGCACCGGATAGTGCTGTCACTGAAAAGCCTTCATTTGGCAAGGAAGCTACTATAGATGCCCGCCGACGCCTGCGACTCGGCGAGGTCCTGGTCATGGAAGGTCTTGTTACTGAGGCGCAGATCGAAACAGCGCTTGCCACCCAGAAGCAGAGCAAGGGAAAGCGCCTGGGTGAGGTTCTTGTCGATCTGCGCATAGTGGATGAGGTCATGATCGCGCGTACGCTGGCCAACCGGCTTGAGTTGCCTTTTGTTGACCTCAACCAGATTCAGGTCACCGAGGCCGTGCTAAAAGAACTCCCCTCCCATGTGATGCGTGATCACAATGTGGTTCCGATTGCGTCCGACGAAACATCAATTACTGTCACTTTTGGTGATCCGTTGTCGGTAGACGCCGTCAATGCTGTCCGGTTTTCCTGTCAAAAGCGACTCGTTGAAGCGGTTTCCGCGCCGAGCCAGATCAAACGTTTCGTCACCCGGTCGGCTTCTATAAGTGAAGGTAAGGAAGAGTTTGAGGTTTTTCTACAGTCGCTCAGTAGTGAGGCTGGCCAGAATTCAGAGTTAGGTGAAAACGCGGCCGTGGTTCGGCTCGCTAACAAAATCATCCTGGACGCCGTGCGGGACCGCGCATCGGATATTCATATCGAGCCCAATGGTAAAAAAAGCGATCTGACAGTCCGTTTTCGGGTCGACGGGGAGTGTCGCGAGTATCGGCGGATTCCGGCCGAATACCGTGATCAACTGGTCGCTCGGATCAAGATCATGGCCCGGCTCAACATTGCGGAACGACGCATGCCACAGGACGGGAAGATCCGCTTCAAACTGGGCGAGATGGAGTTCGAACTTCGTGTGGTGACCCTGCCGACTGCTGGCGAAAACGAGGACGTTGTGCTTAGAATTTTGGCCGGGTCCGGCGCCCAGTCGCTCGGCAAAATGAACCTCAGTCCGGATTACCTACGGTCGATTCAGAATCTGGTTACGAGTCCGTACGGAATGGTACTCGCAGTAGGTCCAACCGGGTCAGGGAAGACGACCACGCTTCATGCCATGCTGGGGAAAGTCAATGCGGTTGAGAAAAAGGTCTGGACAGTGGAAGACCCGGTGGAAATCACCCAGCCGGGGCTGCGACAGATGCAGGTGAATCCCAAGATCGGCCTGTCGTTTGCCTCAGCCATGCGTTCATTCCTGCGTGCTGATCCAGATGTAATCATGGTGGGGGAGATGCGGGATGAAGAGACTGCGCATATGGCTATCGAGGCCTCTCTGACCGGACACCTGGTGTTCTCCACCCTGCATACCAATAACGCGCCGGAAACCATTACTCGGCTGATCGACATGGGTATGGAGCCGTTTTCGTTTTCAGATGCACTGCTTGCGGTTCTGGCCCAACGCCTTGCTCGGCGGCTATGCGACCAATGCAAAGTCGAATACGATGCAAGCGAGTCGGAGCGGGCAGAATTTTCTGGTTACCTTGGAGAGACAGCCCTCTCTCGCCTCGCCGGTCCGGGACCGCTTAAGTTGTTCCGTGCCGAGGGGTGCGTGGAATGCGAAAACGCTGGG
>Ga0315316_10004704_pt1 | contig 10003 bp, 9 predicted proteins | sample M160m3416metaG_FD_203702 | JGI IMG/M metagenome (GOLD analysis project Ga0315316, IMG submission 203702) | Ammonia-oxidizing marine archaeal communities from Monterey Bay, California, United States - M1 60m 3416 | ecosystem: Environmental > Aquatic > Marine > Intertidal zone | place: USA... | reverse complement strand
TATCAGACGATATTACAACTGCAACTTTAACAACATCTGGTAACTTAACAGTCACAGGAAACTTGGCAGTTAACGGAACTACAACTACAGTAAACTCAACAACAGTAAATATTGCTGACCCTGTATTTGAAATTGGTGACGATTCTTCAGATGACAACCTAGACAGAGGTATTAAATTTAAATACAACTCTGGTGGTGCAAAGATTGGTTTCTTCGGAATGGATGATACTGACGGTTCTTTTGTTGCTCTAACAAGTGCAACAGATAGTTCATCAGTATTCTCTGGAACTGCAATGGCAGGTAAATTCGGCAACTTAACAGCTGCTGGTTTAGCAATGAGTGGAAGTATTTCTTCTTATGCAGGTTCAGCTCCAACAGATGGTCAGTTATTAATAGGTGATACAGCTTCAGGTATTATGGATGCAGCTACACTTACTGCTGGTGATGGTATTGACATCACTAACGGTGCAGGCGCAATTACAATTGCGGCTGAAGTGTCAACTGCTTCTAACTTAGGTTCTGTAATCGTAGAAGCTGGAGAGGGTATGGATGTATCTTACTCTGGTGGAACTGCTACAGTAGCTGGTGAAGATGCAACTACAACCAATAAAGGTATTGCAAGTTTTGCTACAGCAAACTTTACAGTATCAAGTGGTGCAGTTTCTATCACAGGTATCGATGGTGGTACATTTTAATAACGCTTAATCTAACGGAGAATTCAGATGGCAACAGTAATACAATTCAAAAGAAGTTCTACTCAGAATAGTGTTCCTGCTACTAGTGATTTAGCACTAGGTGAATTAGCAGTCAACACTTACCACGGTAGATTCTATACTGAGAAGAACGATGGTTCTGCCTCAGTTGTAGAAGTTGGGTCTAACCCAGCGTCTCTTACTGTTAACGATGCATTCACTTTTCCAACTTCAGATGGTTCTTCGAATCAGGTCTTAAAGACTAACGGTTCAGGAACTTTAGATTGGTCAGACCAACCAAGTAGTGGTATTGTAATATTTACATTTACAATGTCAGGTACTACAACATCAATCACAGGTAATGATGATAGTTCAAACTCATTATCATATACAAGTGGTTCAGAGCAAGTATTCATAAACGGTGTTAAATTAGTTGGAGGTGGTGCAGACTATACTGCAACTAGCTCAACAGTTATAACACTTGCTGAGAATGCTCTATCTGGTGATGTTGTTCAGGTTGTTGCAATAACAGCGGCTAGTAATCTAGTTCAAGGTTTCTTTACACAAGGAAGCTTTACAGCTACTACTGCAGACCAAGTCTTATCATCAAATGCAGTTGCGAATAAGGCAGTTAAGTATGTTATTAATGCCACACATGCATCAGCAGGAACTCACGCAGCTGAGGTTCTACTGATAAATAATGGTACAAATTCATATTTTGTGCAATACGGTGATGTTTATTCATCATCTTCATTGTTCACTTTGAGTTCAGATGTTGATTCAGGTAATATGAGACTTCTCATAACACCTGCCAACACTAACACAACAGTGGATACTTTCCAAATTAGACATAGTTAAGGAGTAGAAAATGGCTAAAACAAACGCATTTAAAATCGCTGAGTTAATAAGAGTCTTCTCTTATGATACAGCCGCTGATGTTATCACTACTTCAAAAGAACTAGATACTAAACATAGAACTTCAAGTTCTTTGACAACAACTGCAACTACAGAGGTAAATTTAGATACCTTTGCTCATGCTTCTTATAGAGCAGCGAGATACATTGTGGCAATGTCAAAGGGTTCTGATTTCCATTCTACAGAGATAGTATTAGTCCATGACGGAAGTGCGGTGACAATGACTCAGTATGGCACACTCAAATCGGCCAGTTTGGCATCATTTGACGCAGATATTTCTGGTTCAGATGCACGATTGAGGGTAACTCCAGCGTCAAGCAGTTCTACGGTTATTAATATTCATAGAGTATTAGTAGAAGCGTAAGACTTCTTTATATTATTCGAAAGGGGAACTAAGTTCCCCTTTTTTTGGTCTACAAATGTTATAAATAGTATAACACAAGAGATTCTTTTATATGGCAACAAAATCTAAATTTTATGCAGACTTAGGGTTAGAATCAGCAAGTAATTTACAAGTTGATGGTAATGCAACCATTACAGGTAATTTGACTGTAAACGGAACAACCGTGACAGTTAATAGTTCCACAACTTCAGTAGCTGATTCAATGTTAGAACTTGCAAGTGGTAATACATCGTCAGATACACTAGACATTGGGTTCTATGGTAATTATGATGATGGATTATCAGATGGTGGTGCCTCAGAATATACAGGACTCTTCAGAGATGCAAGTGATTCTACATGGAAATTGTTTGATGGATTAGAAGCAGAACCTACAACGACAGTTAATACTTCGGGAACAGGTTATGCACTTGCAGATTTACAAATAGGTGATTTGACAGCAACAACTATTACTGCAACAAACAGTATTACAGGTGCTTCTATAGTCTTTCCAACTAGTGATGGAACTAGTGGACAGGCAATAGTCACAAATGGTTCAGGAACTTTATCTTTCTCAACTATCTCAGGTGGTTTAGAGGGTGGAACAGTAACAACTACTTCAACTTCTGAAACTACATTGGATAGTTTTGCAATAGGAACATATAGAAGTGGTAAATATCAAGTTTCAATATCAGATTCAACTAGTGGAGATTATCAACAATCAGAAATCTCAGTCGTTCATGACGGAACAAGTGCCTATTTTACTCAATACGGAACAATAACAACAGATACAGGCGAATTAGCATCATTCGGAGTTGATATAAACATTAATACTTTGAGAATCAGAATAACTCCTGCTTCTTCAAATTCTACTGTATTTAAATTTAAGAAAATACTTGTAGATATTTAAGATATGCTGGTCCCGAGAGGACACACTTATTATAAATATCTGTATACTAACACATTTCAAACTAGGAAAGAAATATGGCAACAACAAATACATTTGTAGTAGAGTATGGATTGACAGTTGGAACTACCGAAGTTATTAATTCATCAGGAAAATTAGCTGCTTCAGCAATTTCTAATCTTGATACTGATAATTTATCAGAGGGTTCAACAAATCAATATTTTACTAACGCGAAGGCAAGAGGGTCCATATCTCTAGCATCAGGAGAAACTAATCTAAGTTATAACTCCACTTCAGGTGAACTAAGTTTACCTACAGTTAACGGAGGCACTATCTAATGGCGGGCGAAAAGAACTTTAATATAAAGAATGGTTTATCCGTAGCGGGCGTAGAGGTAATAAACTCATCTGGCGATTTGGTTGCCGGCGGAGTAGGAACGGCAGTTCAAGAAGCAATTGCAGATAAAATCGGTGGAATACTAAGTGCAACAGGTGGTGCGACTGCAACATATAATGATGGTGCAGACACAATCGTTATTGATGTTCCAATATTAGATGCAGATGATATGTCAGGTGCAAGTGCAACTACAATTTCATCTTCAGAATCAGTAAAAGCTTATGTAGATTCTCAAATTCTAACAAAAGACAATACAGACGAGATTACAGAAGGCTCTAGTAATCTATATTTTACTAACGCAAGAGCAGATGCTAGAATTACAAATGCACTCAAAGATGAAGATAACATGGCATCTAATAGTGCTACTCATATTCCATCTCAACAATCAGTTAAAGCATATGTTGACTCACAAATCTTAACGAAAGACAATACAGACGAGATTACAGAGGGTTCAACAAACTTATATTTCACAAACGCAAGAGCAGATGCCAGAATAGCAGCTGCTGATACAGGCGATTTAAGTGAAGGAACAAATTTATACTTTACAAACACAAGAGCTGATGCAAGAATTACAAATGCACTTGTTGATGAAGACAACATGGCATCAAATAGTGATGTTAAAATTCCTTCTCAACAATCAGTAAAAGCTTATGTAGATGCACAAGTAGCGAGTAAAGATGCATTATCAGAACTTTCAGGTGATACAGACGATATTACAGAAGGAAGTGCAAATCTTTACTATACAGATGCAAGAGCTCAAGCAGTTTCAATCAACAATGTAGTTGAAGATACAACTCCACAACTTGGTGGTAACTTAGATGCTCAATCATTTAATGTTACTACAACAGGTAAGATGTTATACTCAAATGTATACTCTACAGAAGGAGACTTACCAAGTGCTTCAACATATCACGGTATGTTTGCACATGTTCACGGAACAGGAAAAGGATACTATGCTCACGGTGGTAACTGGATTAAGTTATTAGATGAGACAAGTTCAACAACTGCAAACTTAACAGAAAATACAAATCTCTATTATACAGACGAAAGAGTTGATGATAGAGTTAATGCATTATTACAAGCTGGAACAAACATAACAACATCATATGATGATGCAAACGGCACTTTAACGATTAACTCTTCAGGTAAAACAGAAGAAGAAATAGAAGATATCGTAAATGGTTTAGTTGTTGGTGGAACAGGAATAACATCAACATATGATGACGCAGCTGGAACATTAACACTTACAAATGATATTACACAATATACCGATGCATTATCAAGAGCAGCTATCTCAGTCACAGATTCAGGTGGAGATGGTTCACTTGCATACAATAACTCTACAGGTGTTATTACATACAATGGTCCAAGTGCATCAGAAGTAAGAGCTCATATAACTGCTGGAACAGGTGTAGGCTTTTCAGGTGGTGCAATCAGTATCGGTCAGGCAGTTGCAACAACTTCAGATGTCACATTTGCTGATATCGCTGCAACAGATTTAACACTTAGCGGAAACTTAACAGTTAATGGTACTACAACAACTGCATCTTCAACTAACACTGTAATTGCAGATACATTGATTGAGTTAGGAAACGGCACATCAGGAACACCTGCAAACGATTCAGGTTTTGTAATCGAAAGGGGTTCATCTGATAATGCATTTATCGGTTTTGACGAAAGTGCAGACAAGTTTACAATGGGTACAGGTTCATTTACAGGTGCTAGCACAGGTAACTTAACTATTGCAACTGGAACTTTAGTTGCAAACTTAGAAGGAAATGTGACTGGTAATGTTTCAGGAACAGTATCAGGAAATGCTGGTTCAGCAACAATACTTGCAAACGCGAGGTCAATTGCCTTAGGTGGTGATGTCTCAGGTTCTGCAAACTTTGATGGTTCTGCAAACATAACAATTACTGCTACAGTAGCAGATGACTCACATAATCATACAATCGCAAATGTAGATGGACTACAAGCTGCGTTAGACTTAAAATATGATTCAGGTGATAACATCGCTGCTGGGACAATAACAACAACGAATGCAAGTAATAATGGTGGTTTCGTAAGAAATGTATATCAATCAACTTCTGCACCAGGCAGTTCAGATGGAGCAGTTGGTGATTTATGGATATTATACAGTTAAAATACTGTAAGGTGAAAATAAATGGTAACAGGTAATCAAAAGGTTAAGACCCCAGCTGGTTGGAATTCAACCAGAGGGGCTTGGGTAAAGACAGGTTCTACAACATGGAAAGATGTTGACCAGATTTATGTAAAAACTCCAACAGGTTGGAACAATGCATCAGGTCAGGCAATCACACAGGCACCTTACCCATATATTGCAAATGGTCAACAACCATATATTGCTAACGCTCAACAACCTTATCCTTATATAGCTAATTCACAAACACCTTATATTGCGAATGCTCAACAACCTTATCCTTATATTGCAAATGGTGGACAACCTTATATAGCTAATGCACAACAGCCTTATCCTTATCAGGCCAATAGTCAGACTCCGTATATTGCGAATGCTCAACAACCATATCCTTATCAGGCCAACAATCAAACACCTTACATAGCAAATGCACAACAACCATATCCTTATCAGGCTAATGCGAGACAACCACATATTGCTAATGCAAGACAACCAGCGGGTTATAGAAATCCAGTAAATGGTCAGCAACCTTATATTGCGAATGGTCAACAACCAGCAGGTTATAGAAATCCTGTAAACGGACAACAACCTTATATTGCACAAGCTAGACAACCTGCACATTATAGAAATCCTGTGAGTTATCGTGTGCCTTATATTGCGAATGGCCAACAACCATTTACATATAATGCTAGATATCCTGCAACATATCCTGCGAATGGTCAACAACCTTTCACATATAATGCAAGGTATCCTGCGACATATCCTGCGAGTGCTCAACAACCATTTACATATAATGCAAGGTATCCGGCAACATATCCTGCAAATGGTCAACAGCCGTCTACATATCCATTCTTGTATAGTGCGCCTTATCCTTACTATCAACCGTTTGGAGGGTTCAGTGGGTTCTCACCGAACATGAACTTGAAATAATGGAGTATATAATGAATAAAACGGAGAACACACAATGGCTATAGGATTTTATTGGGCTGGCGGTCAAGGTAACACCAGGTCACCATTTACATATCAAGCATCATATCGTGTGCCTTACATTGCAAATGGTAGGTCACCTTTCACATATCAAGCATCATATCGTGTTCCTTATATTGCTAACGGCAGGTCACCTTTCACATATCAAGCATCATATCGTGTGCCTTACATTGCAAATGGTAGGTCACCATTTACATACAATGCAAGATATCCAGCGGGTTATAGAAATCCTGTAAGTTATCAGATACCATTTACATATCAGAACAGGTCTCCTTTCACATACAGAAATCCTGTAGGTTATAGAGTTCCGTTTACATATAACAATAGGTCACCATTCACTTATAGAAATCCTGTAAGTTATCAGATACCATTTACATATCAGCATAGAACACCTTTCACATATGAAAGACAAGGACAGACTCCGTTCACTTATCAGAACAGACAACCTGGAACTTATGAGAGACAAGGACAGACTCCATTCACTTATCAGAATAGACAACCTGGAACTTATGAGAGACAAGGTCAAACACCTTTCACATATAGCAACCAGAATCCGACAACATATGCTAGACAAGGTCAGACTCCGTTCACTTATCAGAACAGACAGCCTGGAACATATGCAAGGCAAGGTCAGACTCCGTTCACTTATCAGAACAGACAACCATTCACATATGCTACACAAGGTAGAACACCAGTTTCTCGTTGGGACGGTGATGTGAACCAAACTTGGCCTGCAACACCAATATCATCATAAAATAGACACCTAAATATCTGTATTAACAAACTTAATACAGGTATTTTATGTCAGATTTTAAATTTATTAACATCAAAACAGTTGAAGATGTTGATAAGATAATTCCAGAAGATTTCACTGATATAGAGAATGCATTCTCTATAAGAAATAAACCAGATTCTAAACACTATCATTTAGGAAGTTTAAATGTAAATCGTGTTATTAAAGATGTCAATCCCTGTTATCTAATTCTTAAAAAAATCTTTGAAGAGAAAAAAATACCACCTCTAAAATTATTTACATATGGTGATGTAATTAATGATAGAAGAGATAATACAATGTTGTCTATGCATGGTTTAAAACACCATTCTCTAGTATATAATACATTTCTACCTTATGGTTATACTTGTGGTCCAACTCCAGAAATGTACCCAACAGGAACAAATACATCTGTAATTAGAACAGAAGAAGACCCAAATGGAGAAAGACCTATAAATTATTATGGAGTAGGTGTAGATGCTGAAGACAGTCAAAGTCAACCACAAAAAGACCTTTGGGATAGTTCTTATTATCACGCTGCGAAAGCACACTGGTTAACTCAAAGTATACTTGAAGAGGGTCTTTGGGCACCAATACAAGGAATTATTTTAAAAGATACTTCATGGTTTGATGAAAACAATACAGAAGAAAAGTATAAATTCTTTGTTCATCCAGGTTCTGTTCGTTCAGGTGTTATTGAAGAGATGCAAGACCCTACTATGATGTGTCATTTCTTTGACCCACATAATAAAGTTCCTGAAGTTGAACCAGCAACAGTAGATGAGTTTTTAGATTATTGGAAAGACTTACTTGAAAAAAGAGGTATAGAACAAGATAATCTATCTTTTATTATAACAGGTGGGGTCATAGAAGTCAGCAGTGAGTTTGCAAATGTAAGTGATTTTAGACCTAAAATATATGAGTTTAATAAGAAAGTTCACAAACTTGCAAAAGGTAAACCACTAAACATCTACATTGGTTATGATTCAACACACAATCAGTTAGAAGAATTAACTAAGTTCTCTATAGAAGATTCAATCAAATCAAGTTTTTCTGCAAACACAAAAACAAATAACTTCATACCTGAGATAAAATATCTTGACTATTCAAAGATTTCAGAGTATAATAGGGAGTATAAAAATCAATCTACTGCGTTTACATACAGTAGATTCTTAATACCTTACTTAGAGAATTATGAAGGATTCAGTATGTTTCTTGATGATGACATTCTTTTTGAAGAAAGTTTATTACCAATGTTTTACTATTTAAATCCTGATGATGCAGTTGCGTGTATTCAATACCCACAATATAAACATGATTCTGTTAAGTTTAATGGTGAAATAAACATAGATTATCCATGTAAATTATGGTCTTCATTAATGATATTTAATAATGGTCATGAAGACTGTAAGAAACTAACTCCAGAAGTTGTTAATACATGGACAGGTGCTCAGTTGCATCAGTTTGAATGGACAAATAAATTGAGTAAGATACCTGAACATTATATTTTCACTGAAGGATATGATAATCCGGAAACCAAATGGGGTTGTTCTGGTTATCATTATACAAGAGGTGGTCCGTGGATAGATAACATGGACACATCTAATATTAAAAGACTATCACACTATGAGAAAATAAAGACTCGTAGAGACAACCTAAATAATTTGAAGAGAGGATAAATTATGAATGATATGAAAAACGCTTTAGTTTTTTGTGAGAACAGAAATCTTTATGTAAGAAAACCAAACGGACTTGAATACGAATTTCAGAATGTTGATAAACCTGCATTAGGTTTTGAATTCGATGTTGTTATATATGATGACATGGAAGTAAAAATTCTTAAATGGGACCGAAATAAAAATTTTGATGAACAAGAAGTAATTCCTTTAGATGCAGGTGAGAAAGAACTTTGTGAACAATACATTGCAAATTCAGAAGCACCAGAAGGAGTAAATCTACATAATCAATTTGTAGAACAACTTGGTGATTATTGCAGACAACAACAAGAAGAAGTTCGTATGACTTATGGTTTCCGTGATATGGAGATGGTGTTGATTGCAGGTAGAGAGGGTTCAAATCATCCCATGAGAGGAAATGCCAGAAGAGTTTTAGAATATGTAGATAATACACATCAAATCTTTGCTCAGGTAACTGATGAAATCTTTGCAACTAAAGAAGAATTACTTAAAGACTATGATGTTTATAGACGACAAATACCTCAATCGAGTATGGCTACAGGTCATGCCGAGTTAGGCAATTCCTAAAGATGCAAGTCGTTCACATTGATAACCCCTTTAAGATACAGGACATGCCTTTAAAAGATGTCTATGTATTAGATAATTGGTTATCAACTGAACTACATCAACACTTCGATAAACTAATTACTAACAATTCTTGGTGGTCTAAAACAAATCAAGTAGGCAGTAAAAGTCCTACAGGTCTTCCACACCATTCTTTTTGGGGTGCATCTTTCTTTAGAGACAACTATGAAATAGAACATGATATGCAACCTTTAGATACATATTTTGTGAAGTCTATTATAGAAAGACTTGAAGTTGAATTTGGTTTTAAATATACTCGTTTTCAATATGCAGGACTAAACTCACAAACACAAGGGTGTCCAGGAACAATACATTCAGATTGTAGTCCTGATGATGCATGGAATATATCCTTTCTATATTACCCAAATAGATTTTGGAATCCAAATTGGGGTGGTGTATTAAGATTTTTTGATGAACCACATCAAGGTTTAGATGGAAGACAAGAACATATTGAAGAACACCAGGTAGCCGAAGTA
>Ga0315316_10004695_pt1 | contig 10008 bp, 7 predicted proteins | sample M160m3416metaG_FD_203702 | JGI IMG/M metagenome (GOLD analysis project Ga0315316, IMG submission 203702) | Ammonia-oxidizing marine archaeal communities from Monterey Bay, California, United States - M1 60m 3416 | ecosystem: Environmental > Aquatic > Marine > Intertidal zone | place: USA... | reverse complement strand
GCTTGTTGACCTGCGAGTTGCGCAATATGAGCTAGCAACTGGGTGCAATGTGGGCAACTTATTTGTGTTTCATTCATACTAAGCGAAGACTCCGACCCGATGAAATAGCTACTTTTAAAAATCGGGACCAGACAGTTCAACAAATTACTTGGAAGAATCAATTGCCTTGGTAACGGCTCTCCTGAATTCCTCTCGTGGATTATCGAATCCAGCAGATTGTGACAATGCCATTCCAATGACTTTTCTCGATGGATCCACCCACACAAATGTTCCTTCACTACCGGTGTGTGAATACGACTTGTCGTCATGTACTTTCCAACCAAGGCCATAGTAGCTTGTCCGTTCTAGGCGTTCCGCTGCAGTGTAAATTTGCTTCGTGATCGGAAACGTCGCTTGTTGAACGCTCCGCCTCGAAAGAATGCGTACGCCCTGATACTTACCGTATCCAAGGAACATTTGACAAAATTTAGCGTAATCACTGGCCGTCGATACCATTCCGCCCGAAGCTCGTACAAACGGTACACGCATACGTGCTTCTCGCTTAAATCGTATCGACCATTGTTCACTATCGTTTTCTGTGGGAATCCCGTATACAACTGACATTTCTTCAATGCGTCCTACCTGCGGATGGTTCCTTGAATCCGCCATCTGCAGAGGTTCATAGATATTTGAAATCAGGAACTGTTCTAGCGACTGTCCCGACACTTTTTCAATCAGTGCACCAATAGTGTTATAAGCCGCATTATTGTAGCTATAACTTACGCCTGGTTCCTTTGGAGGAACAATTCCTGCTAGGCGATCCACTTCCGACTGTAAATTCGGACGCCGCGGGAAATCATCGCTCGGCTCCTGCAGCGGAAAAACAAACAACGACTTAAAACGCCACCCACTGGTATGCGAGAGCATCTGCTTGATCGTAATATCGCGATGTGCGTCGTTATCAAAAGCTGGCAGGTGTTGTGACACTCGATCGTCAATCGATAACAATCGACGCTGCTGAAGAATTAACACGGCCGTTGCCACCACTGCCTTCGTATTGGAAGCCATTCGCAGCAGGGTATCTGTTCGCATTTCAGCTTGAGCCGCTTTGTCGCGCCAACCCAACGCCTCGGACAACACGACCTCACCATCGTGAATCACATGCAAAACAACATTGGGCAGTTTTCCATTGTCAATTCGACTTCGGTAAACATTGACTGCCTCACTCAGCAGTTCATTTCCGGCGACTTGCTCTACTGTGCAACACAGCGAACATGCCAGAAAAAGCATTGCCGAGTAACAAGCCAATTCCCGGACGAGTTGTAATGCTCTAATGTTCACTAGCTTCCCCTGCGCCACTGGGAATATGGATATTTTCGACCATCTCCTGAACTTCTAGCGGTGGCGGACGACTCACTGTATTTACCAGCAACGCTGTGGCAAAATTAATCACCATACCGAGCGTCCCAATTCCTTCTGGTGAAATACCAAATAAGTATTGTTCCTTGGTCCCACCGAAAAACTGAAAATAGATAATATACCCCATTGTAAAGCCAATTCCACATATCATGCCAGCAATTGCACCTTCGCGACTCATCCGTTTGGAAAAAATACCCAATAATAACGTAGGAAAAAAAGACGAAGCAGCTAAACCAAACGCAAACGCAACAGTTTTGGCAATGAAAGCCGACGGCGGATTGATACCGAAATAAGACGCGACAATTAGTGATACCAGCGCTGCAACACGGGCATAGGCAACCTCTTCCTTGTCGGATAAATCAGGTTTGATAATTTTCTTCATCAGGTCGTGCGAAATCGACGTGGATAGTACTAATAGCAATCCGGCCGCGGTGGATAACGCAGCGGCAATACAACCGGCCATCAACAATGCAATCACCCATGGTGGCAGTCCAGCCATATACGGATTTGCCATCACCATAATGTCATTGCCAAACCACAATTCATTGGGGTTTGAAGTAATAACTTCATTTGTTAGCAACCGCTGCTGATACTCTCCTGCAAGTTGAGTAGGCGGATACGTGGGAGCTTTACCAGCAAAGACATCATTAGAATTCGTATCCGACTTGGCCGGCCCAAAATACTGAATAATACCATCGCCATTTTTGTCGACCCACGCCATCTGGCCGGTTAATTCAAAGTCCTTAAACCACTTGGGAGCATCAGCATAGTTCGTATTGTTCAGTTTTTCTATCAAATTAACTCTGGAGAAAGCGCCGATCGTTGGGGCTGTTAAATATACGACGGCGATGAATGCTAATGTCCAGCAGGCCGACTTTCGAACCGCAAGCACATCTTTCACAGTAAAGAATCTTACAATTACATGAGGAAGGCCGGCCGTACCGCACATCAATGCTGCGGTAATAAAAAACATATCAACTTTCGATATTGAACCGGATGTATAATGGCTAAAACCAAGCTCCTCGTTGATCGCATTAAGTTTCTCCAAAAACGGTATATGCTCTCCACCAGCAACATAGTCACCTATCAGGCCGAGCTGTGGAATAAAATTATCTGTGAGTGCAATAGCAATATAAATTGCCGGAATCGTGTAAGCAAAGGCCATCACACAATATTGGGCGACTTGGGTATACGTAATCCCTTTCATGCCCCCCATACCGGCATAAAAGAACACAATCGCAGCGCCAATTAAAACTCCAGCCGGAATCCCAATTCCAAACAATTGTGAAAACACAACTCCCACGCCTCGCATTTGTCCCATGATATAGGTCATGCAAATGAAAATAGCGCAAACGACTGCTACTCCGCGAGCAATTTTTGAATAATAGCGGTCACCAATAAAGTCAGGAACGGTCGCTTTCCCAAATTTCCTGAGGTAGGGAACCATCAGCACCGTTAGCAGGACAAAACCACCCGTCCAGCCCATTAAAAATCGTGAACCATCATAGCCACCAATGGCTAACGATCCAGCCATCGATATAAACGTCGCCGCAGACATCCAGTCCGCGGCTGTTGCCATGCCATTGGCTAGTGGTGAAACACCACCACCAGCAGTGTAGTATTCTTTTGTAGAACTTGCGCGCGATTTAAAAGCAATGCCGATGTAGATGGCAAACGAAATCCCAATAAAAATAAAATTAAGGTTGCTCTGTTCCATCATCAGTTATGCTTTCACGTTGTTATTACTGTTGCATCTATTCTATCGAATCAACTGCATCACTGGATTCATGTTGAGAATCAAGGTATCCATATTTAGAATCAAGTCGGTACATCACCACGGCATAGGCAACTAACAATAAGACAAAGCAAATAATCGACCCTTGTTGCGCCATCCAAAACCCGAATGGGGCATTACCGACCTTTGGCATATTCAGGTCCATCCATTCTCGAAACAAAATGCTACACCCCAGGCTTACCAAGAACCAAATTCCTAATATAGCGAGCGTTATATACAAACAGGCCTTGCGATGCTTTAGGGCGTTAGTGGTCGACATTGGAAAATATGCTCAGTTCGAAGTTTGTGGGGCACTGCTGTACTTATGTAAATCTAAGCTAGTAGGATAAACCGTATTCGTAGTACAAATCAAGTGCGGAAGCAAAAACATGCGGACTCACAATAATTAGTAACATTTGGTAGATAAACTTCTAATATTCTGTCATCATAAACGAATCAATAATTGTTTATCTAATTTTTCTTCAATCATGCAAAAGTGATCTATGTCTGCAGATTCTCTATATTGTCCGAAATGTGCAACTCCCGTTGCGCATGGAGTTCCAGCTTGCCCGTCATGCGGAGTACCGTTTGTTCAACAAGTGGCAGCACCTACTGAAGGACACCCCGCTTATCAACAGTCCCCTTATCAACCGCAACCCGTTTATCAACAACAACCCGTCTCACATCTTTCAGAAGCCAATTCCAAAAAAATGGCGGCCGGACTCTGCGCGATATTACTTGGCGGCCTAGGAGTCCATAAATTCATTTTGGGTTATCAGGGTGCCGGATGGGTCTATCTCGGTTTACTCATCGGCGGCGTCATGACCTCATGTTTCTTTCCGTTTATCGTTCTTTCGGCTCCAATTATGGGGATAATTTCCTTAATCGAAGGCGTCATCTACCTCACCAAAACAGACGAAGAGTTCTATCAGATTTACATGTTGAACCGCCGCGAGTGGTTCTGACGCCTGCAAATCTAAGTTGGTATTTATTGTTACGTGTCACTTAAAACAAGCTGCTTTTAACTTACTAATTCACGAATCACCCGAGCGTCATAAACATCGGTCAACTTTTCATCACGACCGTTTTTCTCATGCACTAGCTCTTCATGATTAAGTCCCATTAAGTGTAAAATCGTGGCATGATAGTCAGACATCTTGGTGCGATTGACGACCGAACGATAGCCAAAGTCATCGGTTTCTCCATACGTTTGCCCACCTTGAACACCACCGCCGGCCATCCATACACTAAATCCATAAGGATGGTGATCGCGCCCCTCGGATCCCATCGATACTTTACCACCGCGCAACTCGGCGCCTGGTGTGCGACCAAATTCACCGCCCCAAAGTACTAAGGTTGAATCCAGCAACCCTCGCTGCTGCAGGTCTTGCAACAAGGCGCCGATCGGTCCGTCGGTGCGTTGACAACAAGCACTCGTATTTTTCACATTATCGGAATGTGTATCCCACGGTTGACCACTCATCAGAATTTGCACAAACCGCACGCCACGTTCCACTAACCGTCGTGCCATTAGACACCGTTTCCCGTAAGACATAGTCACCTTATCCTCTAGTCCATACGCTTTTTGAGTACCTGCTGTTTCCTGCGATACATCCATTGCATCGGTGGCAGCCAATTGCATACGAGCGGCCAACTCTAAGTTAGAAATACGAGCATCTAACTCCAACTCATGCGGATGATTTATCTTATGACGTGCATTGAGGGACCGCAATAAATCCATCTTAGCGTGACGCACTTCTTCTATTTGCATGCGTTTTGGCTTCAAGTTCAAAACCGGCGTTCCTTCACTGCGAAATGGAGTGCCTTGATAAACCGGTGGCAACCAACCGTTAGACCAGTTGCGTACTCCATCGACCGACTGCCCAGTTGGATCCGGTAATACAATATATGCAGGAAGGTTCTGGTTAACGGTACCCAATCCATAAGCTGACCAAGCGCCAAGTGTGGGACGCCCTGGTGTGATTAGACCGGTTTGAGCCATCCAAATTGCCTGTTCGTGATTTCGATGTTCTGTAAACATCGACCTAATCACAGCGATTTTATCGGCGTGTTTAGCAATATTGGGTAGGCGGTCAGAAAACTCGACCCCGCTTTCTCCATATTTACGGAACTTAAACGGCGTACCTAGTAAATATTTCGTCCGATTCTCATCGTCCAATACTTGGGCCGGCGGGTTCTGCCCGTCGTACTTGTTGAGCATCGGTTTGGGATCCAGCAAGTCAACTTGGCTGGGACCACCGTGCATAAACAACTGGATCACGGCCTTGGCTTTGGACGGATAAACAGGCTGACGAGGCTGCAAGTCATGAATCCGTCGCGCAGCCGACGAGTCTTCATTCAAGAGGGTCGCCAGTGCCAGCCCACCGAAACCTGACCCCAATCGCTGCAGCGTCTCTCGGCGGGAGATTTCGTATCGTTCCTTAGATGTATGGTCCATAACTAGGCCTTCGTTAAATCTGTCTCTCAGTTAGTCCACGTATGCGAATTCATTACTCGACAGTAGCACATGGCAAAGATCGACGATCGATTGCTTGCGCGCGTTCTTGTGGTTCACACCATTCTCATCAAGCGGTCCATGGAATCCACTGACTGAATCCCAGGTCTGCACCAACTGTCCGTTGCTATCGACTTCCGTGAACGTAAACGCCCAGTTGAAATTATCGGAGGTTAATTCACCGTTCATGTCGAGCACGACAAAAATCTCCTCACCCTCCTGTACTTCCCTGGCCGCCAGATTAATCTCTTGCCGTTTGTGAGCAACGATCCATTGCCCCGCCTGACCTTGCTGATTGGAGGTAATTGTGGCGCGGACACCATTGCCCGCCGGGGACGGATGATGCACTATCCCATTGATCCTGATCTTACCGGTAACTGGTGACGTCCATTTCAGGATAACCGGCTTACCAACTCCCGGATGACCACTGGTCGCATTAATTCCTGCCCAAAAAGATCCCTTAAACGGGTAATCGAGCCCCAATTGCCACTGCCAGACATTACGTTGGACACTCTCGTTCACGTACAGCGACTTTGCTTTCTCGTAGGCAGGAAAGGCCTTGTAGTTCACTTTCCTAGAATCCTTACTGTCGATCGTACCGTAACCGTAGGCCCACACTTCCTTGACTCCGTTGGTCGCCAAGTGTAAAGCTTGCTGCTTCTGCATAAACGCTTCCAGAGTTTCTCGTTCCGCGTCAAGCGGAGGACGACTATAGGCTAATTCGAACGCCCACCCCAGAGGGTCCTCGCTCGATTCATGCAGAACACGATCCGCAAATGCCTCCGCCGCATTGACGACCAGATCGCTATTAAGTAGTGATAGGGCTTGCAGCGGTACCGTTGACTGATTGCGCCGTGTACAGTTTGTCTCAATATCCGGTTGATCAAAGAGCTGCAGGATGGAAACTGGCGCCGAGCGTTTATTACGTAAATAGATTGATCGTTTTTGTGGTAGCTTACCATCGTTAACGACAACCTCACCGTCAGAACGGCGGTCAATGGCCATTGGCGCACCATACATATCACTACGCAAGGCCCCAGCAACATGCAAAATACTATCACGAAGGGGTTCAGCTTCCATCCGCCTTAGATTTTGCCGCCACAACAAACGGTTGTTGGGATCAACCGTTTTAGCCGTTTCCGCGTGGCTCGCCGTGATTGCAGAGGACTGTTGATATGCTTGAGATGACAAAATCAGACGATGCAAATGCTTCAAACTCCATTGATTCGATTCCAATTCTACTGCCAACCAATCCAACAACTCTTGATGTTGCGGTTCTTCTCCGGCCCAACCAAAGTCATCAATCGTGGAGACTAAACCTTCACCAAAATGATGTAGCCACAATCGGTTTGCCATCACTCGGGAAGTTAACGGATGGCGGCTTTGAGTCAACCAATTAGCAAAGGCAGTACGTCGCAACGACGTTGGCGATTCCCCCTCAACAGCCTGCCAAGCAAACGGTTTATCCGCTTGAATCATCTCGGGTACCCCGGGTCGAACAACAGCGCCCGGAGTTTGCGCGTCACCGCGACGTAAAAACGGAGTATAAGGTTTACCGGCAACATCATATGCGGCGTAGACATAGTCTAAATGTTGGCGACGCTGCTCCACTGCAGTTTGTTTATTCGCGTTATCCCCAACGGCTTGTCCATATACGGGATACTCCGCCAGTAACGCCGCCTCAAGGTCCTTCGCAACGGGGCGTAGCAGTTGTCCAAATTTCTGAACTAAGTATTTTTGAATAGTTGTTTGTTTTTCCACCGCAGTCTTTACAGCCGCGGACACATCGGCCTGAAGAACTTCGGGCAATTCACTCAAACGTTTCGCAAACAATTCCTCAACCTTCGTTTCACGCAGAGTCGCCAACTCTTTTTTCAACAAGGCCAACTCTAAATCTACCTGCTCATTATGAACCGCCGCTGCATCAATCTGCTTTTTGGAAGCGATCGGGCGTTTACGGTCACGAAATGGAATCCACGCGTCCGGATTATAAACGCTCATGAAAATTGCCTGCAACTGATAGTAGTTCTTTTGTGTTAGCGGGTCGAACTTGTGATCATGGCATTTAGCACACTTTACAGTAATCCCCATCAAGGCACTGGTTAATGTTTGCAATTGACTATCGATCGTAGGGTAGTAGTAAAGGCCATTTACATTTTTAATCGTCTTGAAATCTGGACGACTTGCATCTGGGGCTGTTCTCAAAAAACCAGTTGCCGACAACGCCGCAATGACATTTTCAGGCAGCGTGTCACTATTCTCGTAATGATCCCAATAGTTGTGAATCTCATCACCGGCAATCTGTTCGCGCACAAACTGGTCATAAGGAAGATCAGCATTGAGGGCCCGAATTACGTAATCACGAAATCGCCAAATCAACTGTCGATCCTGATCGGCAGATAACACCCCAGCGGAATCAGAATAACCGGCAACATCAAGCCAATGCCGACCCCAACGTTCTCCGTAACGTGGATTCGCAAGTACTTCGTCGAGCAAACGCTGAAAAGCAATTGGAGAATCGTCTGCTACATACCGCTGTAGCGTTTCCGGCGTTGGTAGTATCCCTAACATATCTAGGTAGACGCGGCGCACAAGCGTAGATTTGGCCGCCGGGGGAGAGAACGTTAGATCTTTCGCTGACAATTGTTCCAACAGAAATCGATCGATAGGATTGGCGGTGCTATCTATAGAATCTGACATATTAAGGTCGGGAATCGTGGGACGTTGTGGAGGCGTAAAAGACCAGTATGTATATTCAATTTGATTGTAGTGTGTTGTTTCTACGTCCCCAGTGTCACCGCCACTCGAATTAACTGCTTCCAATTTCAAATCCATCCTCGCGTTCTCGTTTATCCAAACGCGAATTTTTCCTTGCTCTGCGGCGGTCAACGATTCCCCTTTAGGAGGCATCTTCCCAGACGATGCGACTTCATAAAGCAAACTCGTTTCCGCTGCATCAAGGCGAATTGCTGGTCCCGACTCGCCGCCTTGTAAAATAGCAGCCACCGTGCGCAAATCTAAACCAGCCTTTGGCGCCGTGGCACCATGGCATCCGATGCAACGAGCCTTCAGAATTGGCAGTATTTCTTTATCGAAAATCGAAGCCGCTTCTCTTGGATCGGATATTGGCGCACCCTTCGTATCCTGCCCAGACACGGGCAAGGCAAACAACAAGCAAAGACTAATTTGTAGGTAGTTCTGCAACATGCACATTGCTCTATTCTAGGATCGTTGGGAGACTTGCCATCACTTTTTTAATTGCCGCTGTATCGAACTCATCTTCAGTAAAAGCATGATTCGCTTTCACTTGCAAACCGGTCCACAATAACACCGTAACTTCAGCATTTGCTGCAATTTTATAATCTGGTGGGCCTTTGGCATCTTTAAACACTGTTAATGGCAGAGTGCGTAGTCGATTTACTTGCGCAAGCTTACTCAGAATCTCTTCTTGATCTTGCGGCTTATCACTCAACACAACCACAAACGCTCGCAATTGTTTGGTCGAGTTTTCAAATAATTTTGCCTGAAGTTCTTTGGCCAAACTGACCACGTTGTCGTCGAGTGAGCGGGTAAACACTGCCACGACCGGACGACCACCGTAAACTCAGCGATAACATAGGGTCTTACCACGAGTTTGCGCAGAGGAACAATCCTTCACATCAAATGCATCGGCATAATCGCCGACTTGCAAGCCCGACTTTATCTCAGCATGCAACAGCGTGGCTAACGCAAGCAAACCAAAACAAACTGACAAAACAACATATCGTCTTTTTAAATTCATCGAAATACGCTTCCGTTCTTGTCCTAAAGTGATTAAATACGCAACCTTCTTTGATTATAATCAAATTGCACTTCCAATATCTCGTTATTATATATGGCCACACGTAAAAATCTCATGAAAACTCTGAGCAGTAAAACCTATCTTGCAAGCATGCTACTCGTAGCTATTTCCATCGGTTGTGGCGACGATAATATTGTTGCGCCAACTGCTATCGACGTTGCTGAAATCAAAGCGATCGAACAAGTCGTCGAAATTCCACTAACAACAATGGGGACTTGGGCGGATGTGGAAACTCTTATTAGAGAAAACCGCGGCAAAGTTATCGTCGTGGATATCTGGAGCACCTATTGTGCGCCGTGTCTGAAGGAGTTCCCTCAATTACTCGCACTGCAAAAACAACACGTTGATGAATTACTGTGTGTCTCTTTCAACATCAATTACGCTGGGCTGCCGAATCAAACTGTCGAAACGGATCTGCCATACATTCATAAATTTCTAGCAAAACATGAATCCCAGGTAACCAATATTGTTTCGACGGAG
>Ga0315316_10004687_pt1 | contig 10016 bp, 12 predicted proteins | sample M160m3416metaG_FD_203702 | JGI IMG/M metagenome (GOLD analysis project Ga0315316, IMG submission 203702) | Ammonia-oxidizing marine archaeal communities from Monterey Bay, California, United States - M1 60m 3416 | ecosystem: Environmental > Aquatic > Marine > Intertidal zone | place: USA... | reverse complement strand
TCTGCAGATACAGAATGAGAACGCATAACTTGAGTTTTTGCTATTACACCAATCTTAATTTTTGAATTCTTTTTCGCGGCCTCAATAGCTGCACGTAATCCTGCTAAACCAGAACCTGCAATGATTAGATCAAATTCAATAGAATCCGTCATTAATGAATAAAATTAGAATAGGTTACTTATGTATTATAACAAAATATTGAGGATCGAATCATTAATATGTATCACTAGCGATATCACTAGTGATGTTTGAACAGTGGGCTCAAAGAGTTGGAAGTGCAGTACCAAGAGGATTCTCAAGATATTACATCTTAAAGCAATTACAAAAAATGCCACATACTGGAAAGGAAATTATCAATTCTGCAGTTGAAGAAAGCGATGGTAAATGGAAACCTTCACCAGGTTTGATCTATCCATTATTAGGTAGATTACTTGATGAGGGACTGATTGAAGAAACAGAAGATGGAAAATATCAGATTACAAATGAAGGAAAAACAATCTCAAAAGATTTAGAGGTATTTAACAGAAATATGAAAGAGCAGATAGACACAGTGATGAAAATGGCAAATGTTGGAAAATTTATGGCAATGGATGTTTTAGAAAGAGTCACTATACTAGGTAACCTATTGAGTTCAAACGTAAGTAATATGACAAATCATGAAGTTGAAAAATATAAGAAATTTCTAAAATCAGAATTAGAAAAGATTAAGGAAATGGATTCTAAAAAATAGGCTTCAGGATAATCATAAATAAAACAAGACGGGATAGAATTTATGAAAAAACTTCGAAAATTGATTAATGATAAATCAAAACCACTGGTAGTTCCAGGAGTTTATGATGCAATAGGAGCAAAGATTGCTCAAAAAGTTGGATTTGAAGCAATGTTTCAGACAGGTTATGGTACATCTGCCACACTATTAGGAATGCCAGATTATGGATTCATTGGATTATCTGAAACTACAGACAACGCTAGACGAATAGCAAATGTAATATCAGTTCCTCTAATTGTAGATGTCGATACGGGTTATGGAAATGCATTAACTGTTAAGAAATTACTTCAAGATTTGCAAGTTGCAGGAGCATCCGGAATATTTCTTGAAGATCAAAAATGGCCTAAGAGATGTGGGCACATGAAAGGAAAAGAAGTTGTTCAAAAAGAAGAATATGCAGAAAAATTGGCCGCAGCAGTAGATGCAAAACATGATAAAGATTTCATCATAGTGGCTAGAACTGATGCGAGAGCCACAGAAGGATTGGATGATGCAATCGAGAGAGGAAAATATTATAAAAAAATCGGTGCTGATTTAATTTTTGTTGAAGCGCCAAAGTCAATAGAAGAAATGAAAAAGATTGGAAAATCAATCAATGCTCCATTAGTGGCAAACATGATTGAAGGAGGGGCAACACCAATTAGTTCAACATCAGCATTGCATAAGATGGGATTTCAGCTTATTTTGTATCCTCTTTCCATATTGTATGCAAATACATTGGCAACTATGAAAATATTAAAGGAATTGAAAAGTAAAGGCACCACAACAAGACTAAAGGATGATTTGGTTAGTTTTGATCAATTTAATGACATTGTAGAATTATCAAAATTCAGAAAATTAGAGAAGAAATATTCAAAATAAAAAAGAAAAATTAGTAAAGAGTTTATTGAGTATTTCTCTTTACTTCAATATCTATTGTGGAAACATTTCTTGTCTTACCGTCTTGTGACTCTAAACTTTCAGAGCCTATGGATATATTTCCAATACTATATCCGGAGTTTTCGGTCTTTCTTGAAATTATTTGTGCAACATCTACGGCTCTACCGATACTCATTCCTCGAGCTTTGATGCTGACAGTAGGTAAGTTAGCCAATTGGATTAACGTTGAAGTAACGTATGCCATAATGGGTTTTTTACCTATGAATACAGTGTCTCGTTGTTCGGTTGACATGCGAGTAAAATATTACAAGGATAATTTAAATCAAGGTAGAATGGATAAAGAGGGAATTTTAGAATTGCTCAAAAATAAAGATTCGAAGCAAACCTTAACTACACTAACTCAAACCAACGATCCAGAAATTATACAAGGAATAATAAAACTATTTGATGATGAAAATGTAGAGATTAGAGGAGAAGCATTCAGTGCGTTATTTCTCAATAAAAATAATATCTTAAAAGAATTGGTTATGGGACTTGATCATGAAAGTAAAAACGTACGAGCATTTCTAATCTTAGTTTTAGCAAATAGAAATGAAAAAAATGCAATTAAGGGAATTAGAAGATTAACAAGTGATTCTAGCGGCTTGGTTAGAACTTGCGCATATGGAGCATTAGGACATCTAGAAGCAAAAGAAGGAAGGGAAGAAATGCATAAGGGAATTTTTGATTCAAATATAGAGGCAGTAAAAAGTGCAGCATATGCGTTGTCACGTATTGGAGAAAAAATGTCACAAAAAGAGATAGAAAAATTACAGAGTTTTGATGATCAAGATTTTGAAAAAATTTTAAAAAAAATAAATGGTGGACCGAAAGGGATTTGAACCCTTGACCCCACGCATGCCATGCGCGTATTCTACCAGGCTGAACTATCGGCCCATGAACCTAAATGATTCGTTTTCTTAAAAAATTACCAACATTTAACTTAATTTGAGTTAGGCTAATCTAACAGAAGATATTTAAACATAAATTCCTTGTTTTAAGAAATGGTTGAAGATAATAAAGCAACATTAACGTATACACAATTACTGAAAGAAGATTTAGGTATTTTTCGTCTTGTTCCAGAAAATGGAGTCATTCCAGATTTCAAAGCAGGACAATTTTTGACAATTGGAATGCCAGTTCCAGGAGAAAATAACAAGATTGTTAGACGCGCATATTCAATTGCATCACACCCAGAAAATAAAAAATGCTTTGAATTTGTAATACGTTGGGTTCGAAAACCATTTCCAGGAAGACTAACAACAGAATTATTTAATGCAAAAGAAGGTGACGAAGTAAAATGGATAAAACCAACTGGTCACTTAACAATTAATGATGAATTACCAAATGGCGATCCAGATACTAGAAGAATTGTTTGTATTGGAGGAGGAACTGGCTTAGCCCCATTTGTTAGTTATGCACAACATCTTCATGATATAGGAGATAAGAGAGAAATTGTAGTTTTACATGGAGCAAGTTATGTTGACGAATTAAGTTACAAACAGCTTCTTACGGATTTAGAAAACGAGAGTGTTGACAGAGGGGCAGATAAATGGAATTTCAAATACAGAGCAGCAATAAGTAGACCACAAGAATGGTTTAATCGAGCATGGACTGGTCAAACAGGAAGAGTTGAACAATTCCTAAGAGCAAAAGTTGGAGAAACATCTCCATTAGAAGAGCTAGTTGGAGAGAAAATTTCCAAAGAAAATACAATGTTCTACATTTGTGGATGGCAAGGAACTATTGATGGAACAATGGATTACTTAGAGAATAAGGATTTCGTAACAGAGAGAAACAAACGTGAAGATGGCAGTTATGAAGTTAAATTTGAATCATATGGATAAAAAAATTTCTGCAAAAATCTTCAATTATTGAAATACAAGACCAATATCATATTAATATGACAATTGCAGTTTACTTGGCACATTTGAATCCAGTTACAAATGCACATGCAGAGATTATCAAAGATTTAACAAAAGATGATGAAGTTGTCGTAATGCCAGTGAGATTTCTTGTTGAGAATAACGAGATTAACAGTAAAAGCTTTCCATTTACATTTGAAGTTAGAAAAGAAATGCTAGAATCTGTGTTTGGAGAGTCAATCAAAATTTCTTCAAATTACACATTTCATGCACCATTCAAAAAGTATTTTCCGCCATTAGTTTCAAGAGGATCATGGAAATTAAGAAAAGAAATTCTCAGTGATATTAGAGGAGAGTACTACACGTATACAGGAGATAAGACAGAAGGATTGATGTTAAAATTATACAGATTAAACCCAAAAGTTGGTCAGAGAAAAGAGATATCTGCTACATCAGTAAAAAATGAAATGTACAAAGCATCTATGGGAGAAAAGACTGATTGGAAAAATCAAGTACCAGAGTCAGTTGCCGAAATAATTAAGAAAAATTGGAATGTGGTTGAAGAATTTGCCTCATCAGAAGATAAGACAATGAGAGTACTAGGTATGAAATTCCCAAGAGAAGGATACAATTAGTTATAAATTAAATATACAAAATTCTAGAATTTTTTGTGAGTTCCATATCTGAATTAATTTGGTTTGATGGTAAATTTGTCAAACAAAGTAATGCAAAGATTCCAGTAACAACACATGCAATTCATTATGGAACATCAATTTTTGAAGGTATTAGAGCATATTGGAATGGAGAAAAATTAAATATATTCAGATTAGATGAACATATTACAAGATTTAGAAATTCAGGAAAATTTTATGATATTACATTAAGATTTTCAAATAAAGAAATTAAAAATGCTATAATCAATTTGTGTAAAAAAAATAAAATTAAAACTTCATGCTATATCAGACCATTTTATTTTGTTGGACAATATGGTATTAATTTGCACGTAACAAAAAAAGCACCAACACATGCAGTAGTCTTTTGTTTTCCATTCGGTGATCTATTTAATAAAAGTGGCATTACCGCATGCATTTCAAAATGGAAGAAATTCAACGATAGTTCAACTCCAACACAAGCAAAAATGGGAGGAAATTATCTGAATTCCATTTTAGCCACACAAGATGCAAAAAGAAGAAAATTTGATGAAGCAATTCTTTTAGATAAAGATAACAATGTTAGTGAGGCGCCAGGAGAAAATATCTTTATTGTAAAAAATAACATATTGATTACACCGCCAATTTCATCATCAGCATTAGATGGAATAACAAGAAGATCAATACTTGAATTTTCAAAAAATATAAAAATAAAATCAAAGATTAGAGAAATTTCAAGAGAAGAATTAAAAAAAGCAGATGAAGTTTTCTTAACAGGAACTGCAGCAGAAATCACTCCAGTGAGTAAGATTGAAACAATGAAAATAGGTGATGGAAAAGTTGGAGAGATAACAAAGCAGGTTATGAATACATACAGTGAGATAGTAATGAATAATAACAAAAAATTTTCTAAATGGTTAACAAGCGTGTATTAAAAATGAAAATAATTCAAATTGGAGCTGGCGGTTGGGGTAAAAATCATTCTAGAGTATTATCTGAATTCGGGGTACTATCAGCTATTTGTGACATGAATTTGGAAAGGGCAAAAGAATTTGGAGAAAAATATCATGTAAATTATTATAAAACAATAGAAGAATTGTATGAAAAAGAAGAATTTGATGCAGCTTTTATTTGTACACCAACCTCAACTCATTCAAAAATAGCCCTAGAATTAATCCAAAAAAAGAAACATGTTTTTGTAGAAAAACCAATGACATATCTTTCTGAGGATGGAGAAAAACTGGTTGAAGAGGCTAAAAGGAACAAAGTTATTCTAACTTGTGGCTATATTGAAAGATTCAATCCTGCTGTAGCTAATGTAAAAGATTATCTCAAATCAAAAAAATTTGGAGATTTAATTAGATTGGAATTTTATCGGGAACATAGAATGCCGTTACATATCAAAGATGTTGGAATAATTTATGACACAAGTGTTCATGATATAGATACCGCAATGTGGCTTTTTGATGAAACGCCACAAGTTGTATTTGCAAAATCAGGTCAAATAAACCACGAACACGAAGATTTTGCCACCATAATGCTAGGTTTTAAAAATAATAGAATAGCAACAATTTCTTCAAATTGGATTACACCGACTAGAGTCAGAAATTTTAATGCAGTATGTACAGATGGGAGAATTTTTTCAGATTTCATCACTCAAGAGATACGTATTGAAACTGACAAGGGAAGCGATAATCCACGTACCCAAAAAGAAGAACCATTATCATTAGAAATTAGAAATTTTCTAGATGCAATTGAGAATAAAAATGAGTTAATAGTAAAACCAGAGCATGCAGTAAATGTAACAAGAATTGCAGAAGCAGCTCTTTTATCTAGTCAAAAAGGAATTCCAATTTATCTGGATATAAAATGAAAAAGAAACTATTAGATATTTTGGCGTGCCCAATGTGTAAAAATCATCCTTTGGAACTAATAGAGATTAAATCAAAAAATGATGAGGTACAAGAAGGAGCAATTTATTGTACTTCATGTAGCAGATATTTTCTTATCATTGAAGAAATTCCAATTATGCTTCCGGATGAATTAAGAGATAAGAAACAAGAAAATGAGTTTCTTAAAAAAAATAAAGATTCACTCCCAGAAAAAATTATTATTCATGGGAAACCCTGGCATTTGTGATAAAAATGGTTGAAAATTTCATTTCCGATAAAGCAAACATTGGAGAAAATGTAAAGATATGGCATTTTGCATATGTTGGAGATAATAGTGAAATTGGTAATAATGTAAAGATTGGTTCGTTATCTCATGTTGATTATGATGTAAAAATTGGAAATGATACAATGATTGAAGGATTAGTCTACATTCCACCATTGTCAAGGATTGGAAATAATGTTTTCATTGGGCCCTCAGTATCATTGACAAATGATCCATTCCCACCTAGTGAAAAATTAATTGGAGTTACAATAAAGGATAATGCAATAATTGGTAGCAGAGCGGTCATTAAAGCTGGAGTGACAATTGGAGAAAATAGTGTAGTTGCAATGGGTGCAGTGGTTACAAAAGATGTACTAGCAAATACAGTTGTAGGCGGAGTTCCTGCTAAAGTAATGTATTCAAAAGAAGAATATGATAAAAAACAACTAGATTGGAAAAATTCTAATTAATTCTGAGATTCAGTTGTAGAAGAAGTTGTCATCCCGCCAAGTAATTTATCAATCTCATAAATTGCAAGTTTATCTCTTCCTAAAAGATTGAATTTTTGTAATATGTTTTCAAATTGTTGTTCTTCTTCAATCTGTTCGTTGACAAAGAATTGTAAGAATGTAAATGTATTGTGATCTTTATCTTTTTGAGCTAGATCAACCATATGATTTATTGCTTTTGTGACAATTTGTTCATTTGACAATGCTGTTTTGCATATTGCCTCTAAGGATTTGTAAGTTTTAGGTGGTTGTTTTGTACCTGGAATTATTGCTCCAAGACATTGACCATTAACAAAATTAACAAACTTCAACATGTGTTGATGTTCTTCTTCTGCTTGAGAATGGAAAAAACTAGCAGCGCCATCATAACCAGTTATTTCACACCATGAAGCAGCAGAAAGATATGCATTAGCTGCATTTGCCTCCATAGAAATTTGATTATTCAGTGCTTTAACTAAAGGAGCAGATATTTTCATAGTATAATTTATTCTCTATAGTTAAAATACTTCGCGAAAATTACTCTCACCTAATTATTCTGAGCTAATTGCAAAAGTTCTAAATTGAACCTAAATTATGCAAACATATGTCAGACAGTACATTAATGAAGAAATTTGAACAAGAAGTGTGGTCCAAAGTTCCACATAGGGAAGAAAGAGATGGTAAAGTGGAGATTGTTAATGCCACACCATTAACTGATCTGACAGAGGATTTGAAAGAATGTGCAAAGACAGTTTATGATGTAGATATTAGTGGAAAAGATTTCAAAGTTTATGGTAAGTTTGATGGTACCTTACTCACAGGTTCAATCAAAGTAAGACCAGCTGTAAACATAATTCATGATGCGATTACTTCAGGCAAGATTACTTCCGGAACAACAGTGATTGAAGCCACTTCAGGAAACTTTGGAATTGCTCTAGGATTGTTATCAAAGATTGGAGTTACTGCAATTGCACTTGTTTCAAGAAAACTTCAGGAGGGGGTTTTCAAAGAATTAAGAAATGGAAATATTCGAATTATGGATCTAGACATGGACATTTGTCCTGCACCTGGAATGGAAGATAAACAAGATGAATTGGTTGCAAAAGCTACTGCTGCAAATGTTCGTTCACAGATGATTGAGATTGGATTTGAACCTGAAACTTTTGATAATAACATTTCAGACATTGAAACACTTTTAGCTAAAAAAGATATAATCAATCTAGCAAAATTCCTTGCAAAAATTTACAATTTATTCTGCCCAGAACAATACGATAATGATTTGAATGTTGACGCACATAGAACTGTAACAGGTGTTGAAATTGATCAACAGTTACATCAAAATGGAGAATCGTTGGAAAATTTCAATATTGTTTGTACTTTTGGAACTGGTGGAACATCCGGAGGATTAAGTAGATATTTTGATGAACAGTATAATAAGAAAGGTGTTCATGTCATATTTCCACCTGATCAACAAGATGTTGCAGGAATAAGAACCGTAGGAAATGCAGACGGTCTAAAATATTATGATCCAGAAAAATATGCAGGTAAACATCAAGTTGATTTTGAGCAAGCAAAACCACTACTGAAATTCTTTGTTGACAAAGGACATGATATGGGGGAGAGTAGTGCACTTGAACTTTATGCAGCTTTACAGATGATATACAAGGATGGAGGAAACTATGTTGTTATGATTTGTGATGGAATTGAAAAATATAAAAAGAATTTTGAAAAGATTGGAAATAGTATCACCCCTAATCAAGTATCACAACAAGATGTTGCATCAAATGCAAACGACTATGATAAAGTGATATGGATTCATACTCAATATACTCCAAAAAACGAGGGAATCGAATTATTAGCAAAATCTCTTGGAATTGATAAGAATAAGATTATAGTTCCAAATGCCAGAACAGCACAACAATTACTATCAGGTCAACAAGTTCCAGAAGAGATTGATCAAGCGTTACAAGAATCACAAGGTAAATCATTAATGGTGTGTATGGCAGGAAAAACATCATTAATGGCTGCAAATGTTCTAGCCGACAAAGGTATACAGACTGATACCCTAACTGGAGGAATTACTGGCCTTCCCGAAAGTCAAACTAAAGATATGTCAGAAATAATCGAGCAAGCATCTCAGTTTTGATGTTTATTAAGATATTGTGAATAAATAAAATTTATGAAATGTCTTTCTGTTTGTCAACCATTTGCTGAATTAATTATTCAAGGTAGAAAAACAATTGAATTACGAAAATGGAATACTAAATTTCGAGGGGAGTTTTTAGTTCATGCGGCAAAAAATATTCTTATAGAAGATTGCAGACGAATGAAAATATCACAATCATCAATTACAACCGGCGCAATAATAGGAAAAGTGGATCTGGTTGATGTAAAAAAATATGATTCAGATGAAGAACTTTACACTGATAAGAAAAAACATCATTCAATATCACACAATAAAAAAAACAAATATGGATTCATTTTAGAAAACCCAAAAAAATTACGAGTACCTATTCCGTATTCTGGAAAACTAAATTTCTTTGAGTTTCAACCGGATGAAATTAAAAACAACGATATCAAAATTGAACTTTTTGAAGAAGAGCATCGATACATGTGGATAAACCATCATTAATTGTAATATTAGACCGAAATCAAATCCATGTATATATAAAGGGAGTATTTAAAAGAGAAGAAATGCCACAGACAAAACCAATAGTAAGTGTAGAAAACGTGGTAGCTTCCGCATCAGTTGATCAAAAAATAGATCTTAATGATATTACCAAAAAATTTCCTACTACTGAATACCACCCAGACCAATTTCCGGGTCTAGTATTTAGATTGGAAAGTCCAAGAACTGCCACACTAATTTTCAGAACTGGTAAAATGGTATGTACCGGCGCAAAATCTGAAGAAATGGCAGTAAAAGCTGTTCAGACAGTTGTAAAACAATTACGTAAAGGAGGTATCAAAATTAAGAAAGATGCAGTAATTACAGTTCAAAATATTGTTGCAGCAATCAATCTAGGTGGAAAAATCCATTTAGAACAAGCAGCAAGAAAATTGCCACGAAGTATGTATGAACCTGAACAATTTCCAGGTTTGATTCATAGAATGCTTGACCCAAAAACAGTAATTCTTCTGTTTGCATCAGGCAAGCTTGTATGCACAGGTG
>Ga0315316_10004684_pt1 | contig 10021 bp, 11 predicted proteins | sample M160m3416metaG_FD_203702 | JGI IMG/M metagenome (GOLD analysis project Ga0315316, IMG submission 203702) | Ammonia-oxidizing marine archaeal communities from Monterey Bay, California, United States - M1 60m 3416 | ecosystem: Environmental > Aquatic > Marine > Intertidal zone | place: USA... | reverse complement strand
AACCAGTTCCACTTCACAAGAACGGAATATTCATCAAGGGCTGGGCTGAAGACGCCGCCTTATAGGTACGTTTTCACAAAAACCTCTTTTTCTTATTTTATTTTCATTTAATTATATGAGATCTAAAATTATTTCATGTCAAAAACATCAATGCTAATTGGAATTCCAACAGTCACTTTAGTATCACTTACCATTATTTCCATAATCTTTCCTTCATTATTTTCATCTATTTTTGGAAAACACTCTGCAGATCTAATTCCTTATGAAGTTGGAATTTTAGGAATACCGACAATCCTATCAAATTTAGCATTATTGTCATTTGGTATTCTATATTATAAAAACAAACTACCGATTACACTCTCAAATTTTATTAATAAAATACGCATTTTTGAAATACCAAAGAAAACATCAATGATAATTCTATTGATAATTTTTTCAATTTACATTGGTTTATCGATTCCAGAATTATTTCTTGATGAGGCAAAAGACTGGCCTGATTATGTTATACTTGAAAGTGCATTGGAGATATGGCCAGGTGGAAATTCAGAAAATATCTATGTTGAAGAACAAAATGACCGTTATGTTCGAATGTTCATTTTAGATGCTTCACAGAAAATCTTTCAAAATATCAAAGTACTACCATTTATTGGTTCAATTTTAGTAATCTTATTCACATATCTATTAACACTTCAAATTACTCAAAAGAGATTTGCAGGTTTAATTGCAATATTAGTATTAATTCAAAGCCATACATTTCTTAGATTTGATACTATTGCAGTTTATGAAAATTTTTGGGTATTGTTCTATCTCTTATCGTTATACGTTATTCGAAAAAAATGGATACTATCTCCAATATTCTACATCTTAGCATTTTTCACAAAAGCATTTGTAGCACCATATTTTATAATGACATTATTCTTTGCATCAAAAACATCAATTTCAAAGAGAAAACAGATTGGACTTCTAATCTCATATTTAGTAATTATATCAATTTCTGCTATTGTTGTATTTTCTGGTGATACAATATATCCAAGTGTAATTCAAATAGATTCATCAAAATTTTTTATTGGTCTTGCAACATTTGGTCCGTTACTTAGATATGATTTCTTTTTGTTAATGTCAATTTTACCTGTAGTTATAGGCTTAACATTTCTCAAAAATACTCATCTAAAAGAAATAGATTCAATCCTATTCTTAATCTTAGGTACTTTAATTGCTGGACCAATTCTTATAATTTTCACAAATTTCTATGAAATCCTTCCATATCGATACATACCATTAATTGTATTTTTTGCAATTGGTGTAGGAATGTTTTTCTCCAAAAAATCTATCTCTTAATAATTGTCCATTGTGTCTCAATAATATCTGATTCTTCTAATTGGATCATTGGTGTAAACACTTCAAAAATATTTATTGTATAATCATTCATGATCCTTTCTAAAGAAAATAATCCTGTATGATCATCTTCTGGTTCTAAAGTTTGCTTATCTTGATAAATTTCAATACCACCTTTGTTTACGATAATATTCTTTTCAATCATTTTACTCCACCAATTTTCAGTAAATCCTGATGCAAGATATCTTCCATTTGTTGATTCTATTGTTCCAATAAGATTCCCATTAGAGTCTCGTATTACAGCTAAGACATGAACTTCATATTTTGAATCAATTGTTGTTATTGTAGGCATTGAACTAAGTAATTTTGCTCTAGATTTTTTTACATTTTCATTGTCAGGTTCTAAAATCAAAATTTTTGTTAAAATTTTATATGAATTTTCATAATCCTTCAGCATTTTTAATGCAATTGCTTTGTTAGTTAATGTAGAAATTCTATTCGGATCAATTTCTAAAACCTTGTTTGATGCATTAACACTTTCTGAATATTTTTCTAATTGTATAAGGATTCCTGCTTTGTTTGACAATGCTTTAAGATTATTTGGTTCTTTCTCCAAAATCTTATCAAGATAAATTATTGCATCATTGAATCTTTTCTCTGTTACTAATGCAGCACTAATTGATTCCCATTCTTTGATACTATTGCTTTCTGGAAATATTAATTCATTTTCTGCAAATGCCGTATGTAGCGAAACTAGAATTACAAAACAAAAAATGATAGATATTGGAATTTTAATCATAAAAAATAGCCTTTTTTGATATAGATAAATTATTCATTGATTACTCTTTTTTTTATTCCTCTTGGAATAGATTTTTTAAAATATTTTAAAAATAAATCGTCTTTTGGAAGATAAACCATCTCGAATTTATTTTTACTAAAAAATTCACTCCAAATTTTTGAAAATGTAGGGAACTTTTCTGGCTCAAATTCTTTTCTAGTCATTACATAATGTGATGCTGGAAAAACATCTGAAATCTCAATTGGAATTATTCCTAAAAATGGATTATAATTACAAAATTGCACTGCATCAGGATCTTTGAATTTTCTACGTAATTTTTTATATCCATATGATGAGAATACTGGTTTTATTGTTGGATCTTTTGTTATAACAGCTATTTTCTTTTTTGTTCTAAATTTTCTCACATACTCGTGATATCTCTTTATCTCTGGTCTGTATTGATCTTCTGGTCCAAATAGGAATATTGCTTTTTCTTTAAATTTTGGAGTTCCATCTTGTAAAAATTTTGTATTATTCAAAATCACATCAATTGTTTCAAATAATTTTGGATGTGCTCTAGCCTTTTTCATTGTATACTCCCATAATCGTCCTTCTCTTATTGCTTGTTTGACTCTGTCAACTTCAGCTTTTATTGAATACAAATTGAAAAGTGCAATCTGATCTATGCGCTCTTCTTTTTTCATACCAAGTAATTCTTTAGGCTTGTATCTTGAGGAGACCTCACAATCAAATGGAAAATATTCTAATTCCTCTAATCTCCTTGTACCATCTTCTGTTATTACTCTGTCATGTTTTGCATAAAGCATGTATGATGCAGAATCAAATGTATCACAACCCAATGCAACTGCTAAGGGAATTGTCAAAGGATGTCCTGCACCAAATAGATGCAACGGAATTGAAGTTGGTATATTTTTTTTTGCAGCAATAATCATCTCTGCTAATAATTTGTATTCATATGATTCCATAAATTCAACAGGACTTCCTAGTGCAAGCATCTGATACCCCATTTTAATTAATTCGTTTGTTGATCTTTTCACTAATTCGGGATGTTCACTTCCTTGAATAGGACCAATCCAAATTTGCCCATTATTTTTTTTATTTTTTATTGTTGTTTTACAAACTTTTAATGTGTGATCCACGTATTCTTTTGCTTGTCTTTTCGATAATCCAAATCCTGTTGGTTTGTCTAATGGAATGGCAAAGTCTGTCATTATATCCATTTCAAATTTTGCCATAGCTGGTGCCTTTACATCCACTTCTCCATACTCTAAAACTTGATAACCACCAGAATCTGTCATTATGGAACTATCATATTTTATTATTTTATGAATTCCATTTTTTCTTGCTTCATTTTCTAACCTTTTCATTGTGATGTATGCATTTGTAATTACAACATCAAATCCAATTTCTTTAATTTTCTTTGCAGGTATTGATTGTTTGACTGGATGTATCACTGGAACAAAAGACGGTGTCTCAATCTTTCCATGATTTGTGTGAATAATACCTATCCTCCCTGCTAAATCACTATATTTTATTTCAAACAATTCTTTGTATAATTTTTTACATTATATTAAATAAACATCGAATATTATAATTTCTGTGAAAACATCATCTATTTTGTTATTGATTATATCTACAATAGTACTTGTTATTCTGATATTATTATCAATGTCTACACCAGAATTAGATTATCAAGAATCTAAAAATAATTCAATTGTTCATAACGACATAAAATTTTTGAAAAAAGTTCCAAAATATGATGTTGATTGTAATGATCATAAATTTATTAATTTAACAAAAGAACGAGATTTATTTCAAAATTGTGTTTTAGCAGATGATCTTACTGAATTAGGTGCAAAAAAATTAGATTTTCAACTAAAACCTGAACTTTCTTCATTCTATTCGGAATTACAACCCAAAAATAATGTTGTAGTGGTATTTCCTACATTTACTTTGAGCGCATATTCTGAACCAGGTTTTTATACATTTTATAATGGAAAATGTGATCAAGAATTTCACGGTATTTTATTTCGAGGTGAAGATTGTCTCACTGTTAACATAAAAAATAATTTCGAAGGTGATTACAACTCAAGTGATACTGGATTCAAAATTCTCAATTTATTAAATTATAATTTTATAACTGACATTGACATCGATAAAAATCCTTCAATTTTAGATTCCTATGATATGGTAATTTTACTTCATAATGAATATGTCACAAGAAATGAATTTAATGCAATAACATCGCATCAAAACGTTGTTTATCTATATCCAAATGCATTATATGCAGAAGTATCTGTTGATTATGAAAAAAATACTATCACATTAGTACGTGGTCATAATTACCCTGAAATTACAATTCGAAATGGGTTTGATTGGATTCATGATAACACACATCCTATGGAATATGATAATTCTTGCATGCCATGGTATTTCTATAAAATAGATAATGGTTTAATGTTAAGTTGTTATCCTGAAAATATTTTACTATCAGATGCATTTTTACTAAAAGCGTTAGTAGAAATTAATGATCCTCGTTGGTGGAATGTATATGAAAAAATTATTGATAAAAATGTGTCAGAGGAAGAAGAAAAACTCTATCTAGATTTCTTTAAACTTGTCCCAAAAAAATAATTTTTTAGAAAAATCTGTCAAAATCATTCCTCTTTTCAACTAATCTTAGCCAATCTACTATATCTCCACCTTCATGATTTTTAATTATACTATTAATTTCCTTAAAAATTATTTCTGGTGTTTTATTTGTTGCATCAATCTCAAAAGACTTCTCCTTTCCAAACAATGTAATTGAGTCATTTGCAATGATACCTAGTATTTCACTGCCTGCATTTTCTTTTATTTTTGTTTTTTCATATTTCCTCTTTTTGTAAACTTCCATAAGATCATATGGATTTTTTCTCAAAATAATAGCATAATCAATGTTTGATTCCTCAAGAACGTATGGAGCTAAATGTCCTACGATTAGAGATTTTTCTAAATTCAATTTCTTAATTGCATCTTTTAATTTTCCAGTGTCAACTTCAATTCCATCGTCAACTTCTTCTCCAAACCCTTTTTCAATTGCAAATTTGTTTATATCAAATATTTGATATGAAGGATCTTTTTCTACGAATAAATCTACAATTGTATGTTTTCCAACACCTGGATTACCTGTAATTACTATATTCATACAATACATTCCTACATCAATGATTAATGAATTTCTGTAATACTAATATGATGAGATAAAAACTATCTCCTTATGCAAATTGGGTTACTTGGAAAAGCAAATGTTGGAAAATCAACTTTTTTCTCTTCTGCAACAGAAACAATTGTTCAAAGTGGTAATTTTCCGTTTACTACAATTGAACCAAATGTTGGAGTCTGTTATTTGAAAATTACTTGTGCATGTAAAAATTTGGATAATAGATGTGGAAATGATCTATGTCATGATGGCACTAGATTCATTCCTGTAAAATTAATTGATGTTGCAGGATTAGTTCCTGGTGCACATGAAGGCAAAGGATTAGGAAACCAATTTCTCACTGATGCCATGAAAGCAGATGCATTAATTCATGTTGTTGATATTTCTGGCTCCACTGATATTCATGGACAACCGGTAAATGTTGGGACACATGATCCATTAGAAGATATAAAATTTGTTGAGGAGGAATTTGATTTATGGTTTAAAGAAATACTTGACAGAGAATGGCCAAAACTTGTAAAGGAAATAGATCAAAAACGTGCAAAAATAACTGATGGAATTGCACGTCGTTTTACGGGATTGGGAATTTTAGAATCTCAAGTTGATTCAGTCTTAATATCAATGTCATTAAAAACAAAAAAAGCACAAGATTGGTCAGAAAATGATATCATGGGATTCTTAAGGATCCTCAGAAAAAATTCAAAACCATTACTTATTGCAGCAAACAAAGCAGATTTGTGTGACGATTTTAAAATTCTAGAAAAAATATCTGAAAACTTCAGAATTATTCCTTCTAGTGCTGAAACTGAACTTTTATTGAAAAAGGCTACAAAAGCTAAATTAATTGATTATGTACCTGGAGATGATAACTTTACAGGAAAAATTGATACTCAATTATCTGAACAACAAAATAATGCATTACATCTTGCAAAAAATGTTCTAACAAAAATTCAGACAACAGGTGTTCAAAAAATATTAAATTCAATAATTTTTGATGTTTTAGATATGATTGTTGTTTATCCTGTTGAAGACGAAACCAAATTAATGAATAAACAAGGACAGGTTTTACCTGATGCAAGATTACTAAAAAAAGGTTCTACTGCAAAAGAATTAGCATTTACAATACATCAGGATATTGGAAATGGATTTTTACATGCTATTGATGCAAAAACAAAACAACGAATTGGTGCTGAACATGAGCTTAAAAATGGTGATATAATAAAAATTGTATCAACATTAAGCAGAGGTTAATATGATTTGTTTAGGAATTGAAAGTACCGCACATACTTTTTCGTGTGCTGTAATTGAGAAAAAACAAAAAAATGGAAAAATTTTATCTGATGTTCGAAAAATTTATCGTCCCCCTGAAGGTGAAGGAATTCATCCTCGAGAGGCATCACGTCATCACATCGAAAATAGTTCAACGGTTTTAAAACAATGTCTTGATGAAGCAAAAATTAAGATCAATGATCTTGATATGATTGCATATGCCGGAGGTCCTGGTTTAGGACCATGTCTTAGAGTTGGAGCTGTTGTAGCACGTTCTCTTTCATCATATTATGACATCCCAATTTATCCTGTCAATCATGCAATTGGTCATATTGAATTAGGTAAGCTTCTAACAGGTGCAAAAAATCCACTTGTACTTCTTGTTTCAGGTGGTCATACAATGATTCTTGCATTTTCTGCTGGACGATGGAGAGTATTTGGTGAAACTTTGGATATAACTTTGGGCCAACTACTAGATCAGTTTGGACGATCATTAGGATTTGCTTCCCCCTGCGGAAGAAAAATTGAGGAATTAGCAAATAAGTCAACAAATTACATAGATTTGCCATATGTGGTAAAAGGAAATGATGTGTCATTTTCTGGTTTACTGTCTGCTGCAAAACAAAGTACCTCAAAGGGAATTGAAGATGCATGTTATTCATTACAAGAAACCGCTTTTGCTATGATTGCTGAAGCAACTGAGAGAGCTTTGGCATTTACTAGAAAAAATGAAATTATGATAGTTGGAGGAGTTGCAGCAAACAAAAGACTAGCTTCTATGCTAAAAGATGTATGTAAAAGGCAAAAAGCAAAATTTTTTGTTGTTCCATTAAATTATGCCGGTGATTGTGGTTCTCAAATTGCTTGGACTGGAATTAAAGAATCTACTGTATCTGATGGTGCAAAAATGAAAAATACTTTTGTAAAACAATCCTGGAGACTAGACAGTGTGGATGTTCTTTATTGATTCTTAAAATCTTCAATAGCGTCTTGAATTTCTTCTAGCCATCCACCTGTTCCAAAAACACCGAACTTGTATGATTTTTCATCTTTATCTGTTTTAATTTTGAAACAAATTTTTTTGATGAATCTACCTTCTTTCCACACATCTATTTTATCTAAAGGAACATCAATCACAGTTTCACCCATTTTTGTTGTAAAATCCGCAATTCTGCTTTTTCTTTTATCAAATGCAATACGTTTGGTTGTTAATGTTAGAACTCCTGTTCCTAATTCATCTTCATTACAATCTTCTTGTTTTAATCGTTTTTCATCCGAATCCATAGTATTATTATAAAATAATATAATTAATGGCTTTACCTAGAAAAGCTAAAAATGACATATTTTATCTAATATTATGAAACAAAAATACCAAGAATATCTAAAATTGAACAAAAATGTTCTTTTAGGTTTTTTGGGATCAATTATTATTTCTGCAATTGCTGCAGATTACTTTGATGATCAAGCTGATTATCTAAATTCCTCCTTTACTTTGATAATAGATTATACAGTATTTTTTTCAATATTTGGAGGTTTATTCTATTTTGATAATAGAAAAAAATATGTCTTAGATAATGGTCAAAGAGATAACGCACTTTTAAAATCTGATTTAATAAAAATAATTTCTTCATTAGGAATTGGTGAAATTGTCTATACAATTGTTAGATGGATTTTACAATTTTATTTGTTACAAATGGATTATGAACCTTACATGGCATCAATTGTCTCACAAATGATTTCAACTGTAGTCTACATGATTACGTTAAATTTTTCTGTGAAATTAACAAAATTGTATAAAGATGATAGTTAGTGTTATCTTTTTAAGAAAAAAACTTGATTCCATAATGATATCAAGGAAGCATTAAATGAGCTAAAGACTTGTTTTGGATATGATAAAACCTGGACGTTCAGTTAAAGATGTGAATATTTCTAATGATTCAGATGCAAATGAAATATTTATTGAATTAGAACAATCAGGGGGATTTGAAGCAAGAAATGTTGCAGAAGGAGTAGATATTTTGTACAATATGATTAGTGACAAAAAATGTACAAAATTTTTGTCATTTATTGGTGCAATAGTATCTACAGGATTCAGAGGAATTATTCGTGACATGATCAAAAAAAAGTGGTGTGATGTTGTAATTACAACATGTGGTGCTCTAGATCATGATATTGCAAAACACTTCTCGGAATACAAAGAAGGTTCATTTACAATGGATGATAGGGAATTGGCAGATCAAAATATTCACAGACTGGGAAATGTTTTGGTTCCAATGGAAAGTTATGGACCACTCATTGAAGAAAAAGTACAAACAATTTTAGAAAGAGCGTATAATGAAGGTAAAAAAGAGATGTCTACTATAGATATTAACAGAGAATTAGGAAAAGCAATGGGAGAAGATTCTTTTCTTTATTGGGCATACAAAAATGACATTCCAGTTGTGGTTCCAGGAATAATGGATGGTGCAGTAGGAAGTCAAGTTTGGATGTTTGCACAGAAACATTCTGATTTTCGATTAAACATTATAGAAGATGCAAATTTTCTTTCAGGATTAGTATTCAAAGCAGAAAAGTCAGGTGCACTAATGCTTGGAGGAGGTGTACCAAAACATCATACACTTTGGTGGAATCAATATAGAGATGGTTTGGATTATGCAGTGTACGTTACAACTGCACAGGAATTTGATGGCAGTTTAAGTGGTGCACTTGTAAGAGAAGCTATTTCATGGGGAAAAGTTACACAAAATGCAAAGGAAACTACAATTCATGCAGAAATTACCACAGTTTTCCCATTTATGTTCAAAGCACTATTAGAAAGACTAGAGAAATAATTGATCACGAGTATTTTTGTTGATGGAGCAGGTGGTAAGAAATCTGGTTACGGTTTTTTCATCAAAGAAACCGGTGATTCTTTTTACGAAGAAAAACCAGGATTGACCAATAATCAAGCTGAATACCTTGCTATAATTACAGCTTTAAAAAAATTCCAAGATTCTTCAGAAGAAATTACAATTTTTAGTGATTCAAAAAACACTGTAAATCAACTAAATCATGAATTTGCAATAAATAATGAACAATTACGTGCTTTGGCACAGGAAGCTTGGTTACTGATCCCAAAAATCTCTAAATTAAAAATAAAATGGATTCCAAGAAAGGAAAATTTGGCAGGAAAGATGCTTGGAAGTTAATTTGGAATAGCTTTAATTATAGAAAAATTTTAGAACTAAAAACATACCATGACTGATTCTGTTTTCCTTTCTCCAAAATCTATTGCAATTATTGGTGCTTCTGATAAAGAAGGTAGTGTAGGTCGTGCAATTACCTCAAACATTATGAAAGGCTACAAAGGTACAATTTATCCAATTAGCCCAACACGTGAAACTGTCTTTGATAAAAAAGCATACAAGTCTGTTCTT
>Ga0315316_10004681_pt1 | contig 10022 bp, 10 predicted proteins | sample M160m3416metaG_FD_203702 | JGI IMG/M metagenome (GOLD analysis project Ga0315316, IMG submission 203702) | Ammonia-oxidizing marine archaeal communities from Monterey Bay, California, United States - M1 60m 3416 | ecosystem: Environmental > Aquatic > Marine > Intertidal zone | place: USA... | reverse complement strand
ATTGATCCGCAAAACTGGTTAGCAGCGGTCTAATGGCAGAGCGCATCAGCTTAGAAGATGCGCTTCGACTTGTGGGTCAGAGTGCAGTTACGGCTGCCTCTGGCCCCGAGGTTGAAGTGGAGGGAGTTTCCAACAACGACATCAAGCGACTGTTCACACCTAAGACAGAACAGATGCAACGTATGCGTAGCGACCTACAAACAGGTGGCGAATGGAAATTCGGTATCCGAGCCTTTGACGAAGCCACCCTTGGTGGCGCACGTCCAGGCAATCTAGTGACACTGATTGGTAAAACCCATACAGGTAAATCCCTATTAGCGATGAATATGGTTGCGAAGAATCGCGGACACAGAACGCTATGGGTATCACCTGATGAAACCGAATCAATGTTCTGGGGAAGATACGCGGCCATCCGCCTAGAAGTAGGCCAAAAAGATTGGATCAGCCGACTAATACGTGAAGAACCCCTAGCGTGGGAACGGACAAGCCAGATCATCGCAGATGAAAGCAATCTGCATTTTGAATCTACTGGCATGTCTGTAGACGACCTAGACAAAGCTTTACGGATAGCGACTACCCAACTTTGGGATGGGCAACGACCTGAAGTCCTCATATACGATTACCTAGAATTAATACGTGGTGGTGGCTCTGGCGATGCAGCTAGCGTCCAATCCAAAATTGAATCCTTTAAGCAGCTTGTGTCTGACTGGCGCATCATAGGCGTAGTCATTCACCAATCTGGTAGAGGTGCAGGTACCCGTGGGCAGGCAGGGGGAATTGACTCTGGCAGGTTCGCATCTACCAGTGAAAGCCACTTCGTTATAGAAACGTGGCGACGCTGGGATGACACGAGCCTCGATGAAGATACCCGTCGCTTCTACGAGAACGAAGTCAGCGTAGGCTTGTGGAAGAATAAGGCTGGAGAAGGAGAGAAAGCAGAAGTGAATCTAACGATTGACGGAAGTGGACGCCTACTAGAGCCTGGAGTCACATGGGAGCAGATGAGCCTTGAGTGAAGTATTCCATTCATTGTTTGCTGGTTTCCCATACGCCTACGGCACAGACCAAGGCGGTTGCGCATGGGTTTCGGTGAATGCTGACATCATCGAACAACACTTAGACGGGAAAAACATGATTGGGATATACCCAATGGTGTACGACCCCGACAAGAAACACCACGGAACTGCTGGATTCATCACCAGTTCCGATAACCGTCCTGTCTACACAGACATGCAACCCAACTTATGGAAATGTAAATGGGGAGCAATCGACATAGACGAAGGGGACGACTCAGTTACCTACGCTCAAAATGCTGCCACTATTTTGCAAGCATTAGACGTACACGGTTGGGTTGAACTCTCACGCAGCAAAGGCTGTCACGTTTGGATATTCGCAGAAGACTGGGTAGAAGCACCCATCATGCGACAAGCCCTACTAGCAGTCACGCAACTTTCAAAAATAAAATTTGATGCGGTCTACCCTAAGCAAGATCATCTTGAAGGACCACCTGGGAATTACATGCGACTTCCCTATGGTGGTAAAAGACCTGAAGGCAGACAAGAAGTTCTCGATCCCAACGGATACCCAATGGACTTGTACGACTTCCTGCTTGAAGCATCAACAAACCTGACACCTCTGTCAGCGCTGAAAGTTGCGGCTGGCCTTTGGCAGCCGCCAGTAAAAACCCTCCCACCCGAACGTTCCTACAATCGGACACCGCTCATGCAAATGGACGGTACTCGACTAAGAGGAGTAGCTAGAAGAATGTGGGAGGACGGCCCTCACGATCATTACAATCAAGAGGGCGCTGGCCGTGGACGACATGGATTTTTGGGCAGGTTCGCCCGAGCCATGTGGGAAGCAGGGTATGCTCAAGCAGACATATTGGCTTGGACTTCCAAACTGGATTCCCAACTAGGTGCATGGTGGAACGAAGGGCCGAAATTTCAAGGGAGGCCCGATGCCCAAAGGCAAATCGAAAACGTCGTCAACAAAGCCCGAGAAAGAGCCACCGTCAGATAGCGAATACACTTTCGTTGTGCTTGGTCGCCCCGTTCCAAAGGGGCGGCCACGCATGACGCGTAGAGGTAGGGTCTACACGCCTAAAGAAAGCATCCTCGCAGAAGAACTGATAGCTGAAACGATAGGCGAAGACGCACCTACCTTCACTGGTCCTGTAAGCGTAGAAATGATTTTCAATAAAGAATCCACTTCCGTGACCGTCAGAGCCTTACAAGAAGGTGAGACAGGACTCAGAGGAGATCTGGATAACTATATAAAATTGCTTTTAGACGGCATACAGAGATCACCCTTAATAGAAAACGACCGACAAGTACTACACATAGATGCGGTAAAAACATGAGTTTCGCAGACAGACCATTCGGAGTACGAATACAAACAATGGGAGACATAGCGGAAAGAAAATTTGAAGAAGAATCAGCAGTCAAATGGGTGCGCTACGGGTTATGTCGCCCACCTATAAACATGGCGATGCTGCCTCCGCAGCTTAGATACACGCCAGACTACCTAACCTCACAAGGGTTAATCGAAGTCCAAGGACTCGGGCAAGACCAAATCCTGAAAGTAAAACACGACAAACTGGAAGCCTTACGCTGGTGGAATCGAGTCCACCCAGTTTTCATGTTTATATACGATTCACATAAAGATCGTTACTCAATGCTTTCCCTGAAAGACCTCACGAAACGGTGCAAACTTTCAGACACACAGGAGTTCCCCGAAGGTAAACCTTATTTTGCTGTTAAATCTTCTCTAATATGGGAAGATGCCAAAGAAAGTACTTCTTAGAGATCCACAGGAAGCTACTTGGGTATTTGATTTAGCAGCTAGAGGCAACCCTGTACCTAAAGCTTCCGAAATGGAAGCCCTAATGGAAGCGTTACCTCACACAGAACCTTCCCTATCACCCACCAACGAAGGAAAGGAATGGATCGCTCTTGTCTGCGAAGCAGTTATGTACAACCTTGAACCAGACGAAAGAGAAATAGTAGAAGCATTAGCATACGAAAAGTTGAGTCTACGAGTAGCAGGTAAGAAACTAAACATTCCAAAAACAACACTCGCTAGAAGGAGGGATGAAATCTGGAAAAAAATTGAAATTGAATTACTCGAACACCCAGAGATACGGGAGTATATCTATGGAAATTGAAGGCGAAATTCGCCCAACCAATTGGGAACGTGGCCTTGGCCTAATGGCAGGTCTTGTAGCAGCAAAACGAGATCAAGGCGTACGACACCCAGGAACAAGAGAAGGCAAAACAGTAAGCATCCTACGGGATGAACTCAGCGGCTTTGCAGCAAAAACATACGGAGACATAACCAAGTTCCCAGATCAAGACATCCTGAACTGGTGGACAGCTTTTACGATCATGGTTATCGACTCGTGCGAACTGCTTGTCAGCGAACATCTATGGCTATCAGAATCAGACATCGCAGAACAACTAGCAGAACACAAATGGGCTATGGGCACACGCCACATAGACGCATTCGGACATGACGCAGTTATCGTACACCTCGACTACTGGCTAGATGAACTCGAAGGAACTCAAATCGCCAGCAGCGATTTTAGTTTCAGCGATTGGGGAATCACACCAACAATGTTTGAAGAAACCACAAGAACCACACTCATAGAGTTGGGAAAGTGGGCGCTGACAGGCATGATGGTGGCAGCAGATCTGTGGGATCTACCACCTGCGCCTGAGGAGGAACTCAATGAGGCATGATTGTGAAGGTAACCCATCCATAACCAACTATGGGCGTGGATGCAGATGCGACCTATGTAGAAGCATCAAATCCTTGTACGAACAAGAACGCAGAAACAACGCAAGAAAGTACGGGGCCGAAAACCCTAAAAAAGAAACGCCTAAGAAACCCGCAGGTAAGCGGGACAATCCAATTGTTTATTCGGATGCGTTTACTAGGGGAGAAATCTTACGGGCACGCGCTAAGGGTTAGTCTTCCATTAGCGCGCACGCACGCAAAATTAGTTCCGTGATAGTGGAAAACACGTAGCTGTGTATAGGGCTATTTTCAAAATCCCCATGCTCAGATTCGTGTCCAAAAGCCATTGCGTGCTCAAAGGGAAGAACAATCAATATTCCTAAATCATCTTCCACCCACGAAGCGTGCGAACCATCTTCAACTTCAAATCTGCCTGCTCGAACTTTTAGCTGTTTATAAATTTCTTCAGCTATTTCGTCACCTTCAGATTCAAGCCAGTCGTCGAAGGCTTGCTCAATGGCTTCATCGTCCATATCAGGCAGCGACCTTGCCTTTAACGAAGGTCTTAGCCACGGAAATCGCGGCAGCCATGCCTGCGACCGCGGCAGCTTTGACGCTTGCCAAATCCGAAACAACAAATACACCAAGAAACGACTGCGCGAAAGTCCAAGCAGCGCGTTCCAGTGTGTCTTTTATACCGTCCACAAGTATCTCCAAGTGACTGGGCCGACAACGCCATCGACCTTTATTGGGTACATAGACTGAAATTCTTTAACAGCGTTCTTAGTGCCATTACCGAATATGCCGTCTACTGCTAGCTGTGCGTTGATGCGTTGGTTTAAACGTTTCTGCAATGTAGATACGTTTGTTCCACGCGCACCCTTTTTCAAGGCTTTGCGTCGGAAATCCAACCCAATTGATTCCATTTCGTCCAGTCTGAACTGCCAAGTGTTAGCAGTAGGCTCATCCTCAGTTACGGGCATACCTGCTTTTATCCAAGTAGCCAGTTGATCGCCTGGGCAATATGTTGTGCCGAAATCTCTATGGCATTTGACCCATAAATGGTCACCATACTTTTCGCGCATTTCCCCTATGACGTTAAGGATCGCCTCCTTCCCAACTTCTGTTAGATCATCACCAGAACCGATATAGGAAACTGAAACGGTGTTGGTGTTGTGGCCTTTAGTGGCGGCACCACGGTGCCAGCCACGACCCTCAAACACTTCACCTGATTCTCCAGAAACAAGCCAGTTGTATGCGATAGACCGCCAACCACGTGAAACCACATGGTATTTGTCGTGCTGTCGCACACGATCCCAAGGATCTTTGGAAGAACCTGTGGTGTGATGAATAACCACGCCGACAGGGATACGACGGAACTCGCTCAAACCTTGGCCTGAGTCGAGAGCGCCCCATTCTCCTCTACTGACATATTCCATACTTATAGGTTACTCTGTCCCTTAATTAAGACCAGCACGTGTCTCTGCACGCAGTCTTAATTTGTCTTCTATAGTGTCAATTTCTCCCAATTGCCTGTATATCTCATTTCTGCGGGTTTTTTCGATTTCCCAATCAGTGTTAGTTCTGATACCAGCACCAGAAAGCCAACTTACCCACGAAGAAACTGCACGTTCTTTAAACCTTTTTTCATCTGGAACTAATCTTCTCAACGTATTCAAAGGTGGTAGCAACTGGAAAGTCGAAGCAAGTAACGCATCTTCCATCCCCCAAAACTCGCCTTCTTCGTCGTAATACATTTTGGGATCTGATCCCCCACCAAAGAAGACACTCATAGCTTCCATCAAACCTGGAACCATTGTTAGCTGATTAGGTACACGCTCAAAACTGCCATCATAGTTGTAACCTTTCCAGAAATTCCTTTTAGTTACATACTCGGCAGGAGCTTTTAACATCGGGTTCAACATCGACAAACCAGAAGTCAATACTCCACCAGTGTCGCTTTCGGATATGCCAAGCCTTTGGCTTACCGATTTATCTTTCTCAAAAATAGGACTCACCATGTCAAAGAAAGAACGTATGGGAACATCAGGACTGAACGTTAAATTGTTTCCTTTGTATTCCCATCCGATAGGCACAGCACCTTGCCGACGCAACCAAGGAGCCATCTCATCCCAACCCTTTGCGTCTTCGTCAGCGACAGTACTCATACCTTGAACGTAACGCTGCCATAACGTCGGGTTCTTGTAATAAGACTGAGCGACAAGAGGTAGGGCATGGCGCATCCACGTATAAAACGAAGTAGCTCGTTTAATGCCACTTCGTTCAAAACGAGAAAGATCATCGTAATTGAAATGGTATTTCCAAATATCGTCAAACGCTGCGTCTACCTGACCCCCATGTTTAATCATACGATCTAAGCCGAGAGTTCCGCGAAGCATCGTTTCAACGTGAACGTTAGCGCCACGAACAGCTTGGAGAGGGAAAAACTTACTAGAAATAGGACTAAACAATTTCAAAGGGATAGTTTTCCCAGCCACTGTGACTGTTCTGCCTGCCGTACCACCCGTATCGAACTCAATACCAGCTTGCGTTCCACCAAACGCGCCTTGATCTTCTAAGATTCGCACATAAGAAATGTGTTCTTCAGGCACATTCCAATTACGTGTCCTTTTTTCAAGCTGCTTCATTGCCCCTGTCAGCGGAGCTTCTCCAGCAGCTTCTTTGGCTATTCGGACTCTGGCTACCATAAGCGCACGCATGAACTCTTGATAGCGAGTCGGAGCGACTCCAGCCATCCAGTTCATAAACATGCCACCATATGCGTTTCTCGCCAAGAAACCCATAGATGCGACCATGTAACCCTTCATCACGTTATGTACTTTGTCGAAATACCCACCCTTTTTAATAAATTCTCTTGCGCCACCACGGGAACCGATAGTGTCAAACGCAAGAATGCCATCAACTACCGCAGACGTGCCTTGGGAACGAGTTCCAACTGGCCGAATTCCAGAACGTAAAGTTCTTTCTAGTACTTCTTCTAGTCCTTTATCTAGTTTCCCCGAAGTCATCTTCGGGGAAACAGAAGGTAATCCTCTATGAATTTCTAATGCTTCGCCAGCAGCTTGGAGTTTGATTATCGCGTCACCTATATTGTCAGCGAGAGCCACATCAAGAAAATCATTTAATTCCGCTAAGTCTCCTATAGCGAGTTGACGTACCTGATCTTCAAGGTTCTTTAGATCGTCAGCGCTAAATTCCATTCCAACGCCCATTAAACCCCTTTGGGTTTCTGGGCCTTGCAAGACTTTTTGTCCTATGTCTTCACCTAAGCCGCTTCTAGCGACAACACCACCCGCAGCTTCAAACTGTGCGCCAAAGGTACTCAAAGAAGCTTGAGCTTCAGCGCCGACACCAGACGCAGGTCTAGTCCGCATGTTTTCCAAAATTTGTATTGCGTTACGTAACCGCTCGACCTTTTCGTTAGCTGCACTACGCACACCCTGAAGGATTTCCAACTGCTCGCGAGAAGCCAGTTTCCCTTCAATATCATCCAAACGACTGAAAGCTTTTTCCCACTCTAAATTAATTTCAGCAATAGTACGAGTAGCTACCTGTTGGGCCTCTACGGCCTGTGCCAAGGGGTCAAGAACGTCTTTAGTTGCACGATTAGCAGGGGGTGAAGTTAGAACATTTTGTGCCCGATGCTCAAACAACTCGATCAAACGCCGTGAATCCACAATCCCATCTTTAATCACCTGATCCATCTGAGTGATAGGCGTACCAGAAACAAGATTGTCAATATCGAAATTAGGACGCAACACGTAAGGGTTCGTTGCCGTAACGTTCACAAAATAATTTGAAGTCGGTTCAGAAGGAACACCAGCACCACCCTGCGAAGGTGGGCGATCAAAAAGATCGTCCGCATAAGTGGACCATCTCACATCATCAATATTGTTCAACCAAGCAGTACCCCCGTACCCATCGGCTGCCAACGACAAATGATATTCGTTAAAGATCCGAGCCACCAAAGAAGTTTCGGGAGTCTTAGCTAAATGAGGTCTAGGAACCAAAGCGTCATACGATGAACTAGAAACAAATTCCTTTAACTCATCCCCTTCCTTACCCCTTGTGGCTTTACGGAAACTTTGGAAAGAACCTAACTCATCCAAATGACCAGCCCTAGCTTGCATCTGGAAATATCTTTCGTATACCCCACGCAACATTGTGTCCGAGTGGCGTGCAGCGCCACGAGAAGCAATGGCTTGGTTAATTGCATAATGCGTAGGATTGAACTCAGGGTCAGTCACTCTAAAGAATTTGAAAATCAAAGTCTCAAGATCATCACTCGAAGAAGGCATCAAAGCAGCGTCACCAAGCAATGTTTGTTGAGAACGACGCAACATCATGTCACGCCAACCAATGAACTCTAAAGCATTTTGCATCGGCCTCTTGGTGCCCGCTGTCTGCGCAAAATATCGCCCAAACCTTTGAGAAGCAGTTAAAGATTTAGCTTCAATAAAAGCGTTACTCGAAGCTTGAAAGAAATTGTAATCAGTTGGTCTTGAGGCACCAGCTAACGTAGTTGTTTGCGTAGGAGCACGTGGCCCTATCTCAGGAGGTAACGCAACAGCAGGGGATTGCCCAGGATCGAAAGCATAAACCTCGGTCCTCGACCGAGGTTGAGCTTCTAACGCACCAGTAACATAGGTTCTGTAAAAGCGGTCTTCCCATTCCTTCAGATACCCAAGCTCATTTTTGCCTTCAGCCCGAATATCTTTCCATAACTGTCGCAAAGAAACTTCTTCGTAAACGTCTTTGTTCGCAAAAAGATTTCCTTGCTCATTCATCCATGCAATCAAATCTTCATCTGACCCCTGCAACGCTTCTTGCCGCGACTGCTCCGCGTTAGTTTTACGCCACATCTTGACTTTTTCGTCAGGAATATCAGAAACGCGGACACGAGAAGGGCCACCCTTTGAATGAACTATCTCGGCAAGACGGAAATAGGCATCGTCGTTTATATCCCAAGGAGCATCTCTTGCCGCGAGCAACATCCCATTTTGTTTCGGGCTAACAAACCCAATAAGTTCGTCAAGAGTGTCATCATTTAACCGAGTGAAAATGTCTACAGCCATTTCCCCTAGACCAGAATCGAATCCTCTCGCTGGTCCTCCAGCGTAATCTTTCATAGGAAGTTCCTGAAAAATACGTTGGCCTTCAACCATCGGTAAATTCGGATCTAACGTTTCATCAATGAATCCGTAAGGGCGAGAAGCCTGATTGCCCAACATTTCCATGGAATTTAAAAAATCATCCAAAGTGCTGGTGTCAGAAACAGGATCTTTACCCATGCGCAAAAGAAGCTGACGAGCAGCTTCTTCACGCCAAGGATCTTGGCCGTAGAAACGTACCCTGCCACCGCCAGACAAATCTAAAACAAACTGGCGATAAACCATTGCGTCTTGTGCGATAGTCGAAAATTTACTGCCATAAGCAACAGGCGACAACGTAAGATTTAACGCTGTTCCATCACTCCAAGTATGCCCACCTATAGCCCCAGGACGACCAAGAACAGATTCAGGCTGAATAGCATGAGGAATAGGTCCACCCTTAAGAGTTCCGTGCCCACCATTCTCGGTACGAATCAAATGAAGCAGTTCATCTCTGTTTGTATTTTGAATTACCTCAGGGTCCAGACCCATACGCACACCATGCGAACGAAGTAAATCATCACTACCAGCTTCAAACCAATTCAAACCCGTTAAATCAGCTAACTCTTTAGACCGAGTTTCTAAAAAATTAACCATGTATTCAGCTTGGTCACGTCTAGCGACCCCCAACATGTCTCCATGTTGTGCAACAAAACCTTGCCAACCACCGTATTTGCTTCTTAACGCAAGTATGTTGTCAACCTGTTGTGCAAATTGTCCACTGAAGTCGATACCGTCAGCGGTCATGTCGTCTATCCAACCGCGGATAGCTGCGACATAATCATCAGAAAAACCATCGCCGTTGGCTGTTCTCCAGCCACCGTCGATGAGTTCTTGTAACGTGAAACCTTCACGAACAAATTGTTCAGTGGGTAAAGTCTCAATAATTTCAGGAAGCTCAACCATTTCGTCAAGCATTTGGGCTTGCAAATCCAATTCGTCGGGATCGACTGCTCTTGCAGCAGGAGATTCCCGAGGTAGATCATCTACCCAAGAACCACCACGGTGCCCGAAGGTGTCCAGCATGTCCCCACGAGACAAACGCCCCAACTGGTCAACAAACATGCTGCCATCACGACCCACAGCAAAGTTACCCAACAGTAAGTCAACAGC
>Ga0315316_10004680_pt1 | contig 10024 bp, 11 predicted proteins | sample M160m3416metaG_FD_203702 | JGI IMG/M metagenome (GOLD analysis project Ga0315316, IMG submission 203702) | Ammonia-oxidizing marine archaeal communities from Monterey Bay, California, United States - M1 60m 3416 | ecosystem: Environmental > Aquatic > Marine > Intertidal zone | place: USA... | reverse complement strand
CGACCGGCGGCGAGTTCGGCGACGATGCGTCTATTGACGAAGACAACCGCGGTGTCGTGTTCGACGCGACGGAAGGTGTCGTCGGCAACGGCGGTCGCGTCGTCGGGAGCCGCACCGCACGCACGTCTGGTTCCGCGGAGGGGAGGCTGAAATCGATTACTTTGGACGCCGGCGACGACCCGGTACCTGTACGACCCGATTGGGATGTTGCGGACGATGCAGCCGAACTTGCCCCACCTGCGACGAACCAACCGTTGTCGCGCATGCAACGGCGGTATGCGTCTTCGGCTGCATTATCTTCGCGGCAACCCGTTTCATCGGCGGCCATCGTCGTCGGCGATGCGCCACGTTTAAACGTCACCGAGGTGCAACCCGAACCAAGAGCGAGCACCACTGCGACGATGGCAGCGTACCGGCGGCGGCGAAGGACGTTTCGTCTGATGTCGAGCGTTATCATGTGAGGAGCCCGGCAGTAACGACAAAGTCTTCGATAGCATCCATTCCGGTTCCAATCTGCATGTTACTGAACACGTAAGGCCGCTTGTCGCGCATTCGCTGAGCGTCGCGATCCATGACGTCGAGAGACGCGCCGACGTGTGGGGCCAAGTCGATTTTATTAATCACGAGGAGGTCCGATCGGGTGATGCCGGGGCCGCCCTTTCGCGGGATCTTTTCGCCTTGGGCGACGTCGATAACATAAATCGTGAGGTCCGCGAGTTCAGGACTGAAAGTCGCCGCAAGGTTGTCGCCACCGCTTTCGACGAGGACCAGATCGAGCGCAGGAAAGCGGTGGACGAGATCGTCAATTGCGGCAAGGTTCATCGATGCGTCTTCGCGTATCGCCGTATGCGGACAACCACCGGTTTCGACGCCGACGATCCGCTCCGGTGGCAGTGCTTCGCTACGGATCAGAAACTCGGCATCTTCTCGCGTATAGATATCATTCGTTACTGCCGCAATTTCGAAGCGGCCCCGCAGGCGCTTGCACAATCCGTCCATTAGTGCAGTTTTGCCGGAGCCGACGGGGCCACCGATGCCGACGCGCAGTACGGGCCTTGGTTGTTGTTTTAGTGCACTCATTAATCAGTTCCTCGGTCGCGCGGCTCCGCTCAGGAGCGAAATAACCGCGTGTATTGGGTTTCGTGGAGGGCACTCGCAAGTGCGAGTGCGGGAAGGGTCGCGCCGATGTCATCATCTTTGAGGCACTGTGCGGATTCGTATGCACTGGTTATTAAGGTAGAGAGTTCGAACAACAGCTGCTGCCCGGCAACTTGCCCTAAGGGGATCAACTTGACGCCAGCAAGGACCTGACCTTCGAGCCAGCCCCAGGTATAAGCGAGTGCCACGTCTTCGCACGACAATTCCCAGGCGACGGCGACGAGCGCTAACGGCGCGGCAAACGGTGTGTCGTTGCGCCTAACCCATGTCGCTGCGGTTTCAACGTCGAGATCGACGAGTAGTCGAGCGAGCGCGGAACCGCGTGCACAATCGTCGAGAACTAGCTCGCTCGTCTCGCGCAGGGCTACGAGTTCGCGACTCCATCTGAACATGGCCTGCTCGTCGTTTGCGCGCGCGGCGTCGTACAGGCGGATCAAGATCGGTAGGTCAGTCGTTGCGATGCTGTACAGCAGTTGATCGCGCAACCACTCCTCGAGCGATATAGAGTCTTGAACCCAGCCGGTTTCCACTGCCCACTCCAGGCCCTGTGAATACGCGTAAGCGCCGACCGGTAACGTCCCGCTCGCGAGTTGCAGCAGGCGCGCGGAGCTGCCGCCAGGGACGCGATCAACCATGCGAATGAGGAAAATCCACGTGGCCATTGCGGACGTAGGCGCCCGGCTCCGGCTCGAATGTCGCGTCCTCGTGAATCACATCAAAGCCAAGGCCTGCGACCATTTCGTCGAGGACGTGATCGCGCTCATAGCACGCCCAGCCATCGCCGATCTCTACTGGTACGTGACGATTACCGAGGTGATAGCAAAGCCGCGCGAATGCGTGTTGATTGTAAGCTGACACCATACTGACCGACTCTAGCGCCGCTACAATTCGCAGACGTTCACCACTCGCCGATGTAAGCACATTGCCCGAGCGAAGTTTGTTGCCGTGGGTGAGGAGGATACCGGCTGTTTCTCCGCTGTCGAGCGTGATGCGCAAGCGACTCTTTTGACGATCGGCGTACTTCAACGTCGCTGTCAGTTGCGTCTCGGTGCCGGTCATATCGACCTCGGTAAATTCGAGCATAGTCAACGAATCCTTGTCAAAAGAGAAAGTAGCGCTGCGCAAGCGGTAGCGATTCTGCTGGCTCACACGTCAGGAGCTCGCCGTCCGCTCGCACTTCATAGGTTTGGGAATTGACTTCAATGTGTGGCCGGTAGTTGTTCAGTAACATGTCCGCTTTGCTCACCGTACGGCTACCGCTCACGACGCCAATCTGGTTCTCGAGAGAAATCTGCTCGGGTATCCCGGCGCTGGCCGCGGCCTTTGGGAGAAACGTCAAGCATGTTGCGTTGCGCGCCTTGCCAAGCGTGCCGAACATGGGCCGGTAATGAACCGGTTGTGGGGTCGGAATCGACGCATTCGGATCCCCCATCGGGGCGGCGCTTATCATGCCGCCTTTAATGATCATCGATGGCTTTACACCGAAGAACGCCGGTTTCCACAACACGAGATCGGCAACCTTACCGATTTCGATGCTGCCAACGAGGTGCGCAATGCCGTGCGTGATAGCGGGGTTAATCGTGTATTTTGCAACGTAGCGCTTCACCCGATTATTGTCGTTTGCTGCGGGATCGCCGACGAGGCTGCCGCGCTGTACTTTCATTTTGTGCGCAGTTTGCCAAGTCCGGGTAATCACTTCGCCGACCCGGCCCATCGCTTGAGAGTCAGATGCGATCATCGAGAAGGCGCCGAGGTCGTGAAGGATATCTTCCGCTGCGATGGTTTCGCGCCGGATCCGTGATTCGGCGAACGCGACATCCTCCGGGATACTCGGCGACAAGTGGTGGCATACCATAAGCATGTCGAGGTGTTCGTCGATGGTGTTGATTGTGTACGGCCGCGTCGGATTCGTGCTCGACGGCAGCACGTTTGCTTCGCCACATACCTTGATGATGTCGGGCGCGTGGCCACCGCCCGCACCCTCGGTGTGGTAGGTATGGATCGTACGGCCCCGAAATGCCGCGACCGTATCCTCAACGAATCCCGATTCGTTCAATGTATCGGTGTGAATTGCAACCTGCACGTCGTGGCGTTCAGCAACGTCGAGGCAGTTGTCGATCGCTGCGGGGGTTGTACCCCAGTCTTCGTGCAGCTTCAATCCCATCGCACCCGCGGCAATTTGTTCGTCGAGCGCTTCGGGCAGACTCGCGTTGCCTTTGCCGAGAAAGCCAAGATTCATCGGTAGCGCATCTGCCGCCTGCAGCATCCGCTGGATGTTCCATGGGCCCGGGGTGCATGTTGTCGCATTCGTACCCGTTGCCGGCCCGGTGCCGCCGCCAAACATCGTCGTGATGCCCGACATGAGCGCGTCTTCGACCTGCTGTGGACAAATGAAATGGATATGCGCGTCGATACCACCCGCAGTGGCGATCTGCCCTTCGCCTGCGATCACCTCAGTGCCTGGTCCAATGACGATGTCGACATCGTCCTGTACGTCCGGATTGCCCGCCTTGCCAATTGCGGCGAACTTGCCATTGTTGATACCGATGTCCGCTTTTACGATCCCCCAGTGATCGACGATCAGCGCGTTTGTGATCACCAGATCGACAGCGATCGCGCTCGTTGCCTGACTCTGGCCCATGCCGTCGCGAATGACCTTACCGCCGCCAAAACTGACTTCATCGCCGTAGGTCGTATAGTCTTTTTCGACTTCAATGATGAGATCGGTATCGGCGAGACGCAACCGGTCGCCTGTAGTCGGTCCATAAAGTTCCGCATATGCGCGGCGCGACAATGTCGTCACAACGTTTCTCCCAATGCGCCCATCACATCAGCGCGAAAACCAAACACCCGACGCGCCCCTGCATAGGCCACGAGCGTGACCTCGCGAGACTGTCCAGGTTCGAAACGAATCGCGGTACCAGCAGGGATGTCGAGCCGGAATCCGCGGCTCAACTCGCGAGCAAATTCGAGCGCAGGATTCGTTTCAAAAAAGTGATAATGAGACCCGACCTGTATCGGTCGGTCACCCGTGTTCGCGACGGTAACGGTGACACTATTGCGCCCCGCATTCAGTTCGATCTCGCCCGCCGCAGGCATCAGTTCGCCCGGAATCATGGCGTCACTCCGTTGTGCAGTTGTGTGTTCATCATTGGATTGGATCGTGCACCGTGACAAGCTTCGTGCCGTCCGGAAACGTCGCTTCGACTTGCACGTCATGAATCATTTCTGCGACGCCGTCCATGACGTCTTTCGCACCTAGCACGGTACGTCCGAAGTCCATCAATTCTGCGACAGTTCGGCCGTCGCGTGCGCCTTCGAGTATCGCTGCGCTGATCAGGGCGATCGACTCCGGGTAGTTTAGCTTCACGCCCCGTTCGCGTCGCCGCTCAGCGAGTAGCGCAGCGGTGAACAATAGCAACTTGTCTTTCTCTCTGGGTGATAATTCCATCGTTAATCTCCTTTAACGGACCGGCATGTCGGCGTGCTCAGGTCCGCCAAATTCTCGGGGCGGCGGCCGTGGCCCCAAAGACGAGCGGCCGCAATTTTCGTCTCAGCGTGCGAGAAGTACTGATCAGCGGCGCGCACTCAGCTGCGAGTCCGCGGCAGATCAACACGTCGCCGATCAACGTCGCCGCGCACAATGCGTCGGATACCGCGGCACAGACCTCGCGCGCAGCGTTAAGGATCTCGGCGTCCGCCGCACCACTCACGGCGAGGGTCATTACCGCCGTATTGCCACGCAACCCGTGAGGTGCACCACGCGATACGAATCGTTCGCGCAACAATAACTCACCATCGCGCAGCAATTCGAAACGCATATCGAATTCACCGTGCGTAAATGTTTCGGCGCACGCCGGACGACCAAGACCGATGATTTCACAACCGAAGTATTGCGCGCTGCCGTCAAGCTCAATGCGGGTCTTTGAATGTGCGCGACTACCGTCGAACAGCAGCGACTCTTGCGGCAGCCATTCGAGTCGCGCGCCATCGTGCACGCGTGCTGTCTGGGAGAGCGTTGCCGTGCGGCCATCGCTGAAATACCAGCGCGTTGCACCTGGTGTAGTAACGAGCGCGCGTGAGCACGGTGCCAGGTCGAGCGAGACAAACAGCTCATCGCCGCCGACGATACCGGCCGGCGGGTGGAGAATATAGGTATGGCAGGTTCCATCTTCGTCCGGATAAAACGGGCGCTGCACGGACAGCGGTCCGCTGTGGCGTCGTCCGACGAGTGCGGTACGGCCACGACGGGGTTCGTACTCAAGATCTAAGGTCGCGCGCCACGCCATGGTGGACATCGACGGCGCGGCGCTGGCGGAGTTCACTGTCTGCTAGACAAACGAGCGTCCCGTCGCAGCGCGTTCGTCGGGGCCGGTTGCTGCCTGACGCTTTTCGATTTCGCTGCTCGCAGCCGCGTTAGGACGAACATGAGTATGCAGCATGCGGCGGCGATCAGCCCGGTTAGTAACAAGCCGTCGGCCGCGGTGTGCGTGTGTGGCAGCCTCGTTAGATTGGCACCGAGATGCGCGATCGGGTCGTCGTGCGCGGTCGATATGCTGTACACAGTGCACATCGCGATCGCCGCGGTTAATCGGTAGCGTAGTTTCATTGTGCCTTTCCTCCAAAAGTATTTATTTGCAATGACTCGCAGTGAAATGTATCACTACACCGTTAGGTATTCCTTCACGATTCCATCGTCCAATTCGTCGATCACGCCGGTAGCGACGGCGCGCCCTTTGTCGAGCACGCAGAAGCGGTCCGCTACGCGTCGTGCCATGGGTAGCTTTTGTTCGACTAGCAGCACAGTTATACCTTCTTCCCGATTCAAGCGCATGATCGTATCGCCAATCTCGTGAACGATGTTCGGCTGAATTCCTTCGGTCGGCTCATCAAGTATCAGCAGTGTCGGATCGAGGATGAGCGCGCGACCGATGGCAAGCTGCTGTTGTTGGCCGCCAGATAGATCGCCACCGTTGCGCTTCAGCATCTGTTTTAGCACGGGGAATATCTCCAAGACGCGCTCGTAGGCACGATTTGCCGCCGCCGCGTCGCACACTGAGAATCCTATACGTAAATTTTCATCGACAGTCAGCCGTGGAAAAACATCGCGCCCCTGCGGAACGTAACCAATTTTCATCGGCGCGCGGCGCTCTGCGGGTAGCGGACCCAACGCTTCGCCGTTATAGCGAATGTCACCGCAGCGGATCGGAAGCAAACCCATGACGCATTTAAGAGTTGTCGTTTTACCAACGCCGTTACGACCCATCAAACAGGTACACGAGCCGTCGGGCACCTCAAGCGACAAGTCCCACAACGTATGACTGTCGCCGTAATACTGGTTGATTTTATCGAGCGTTAGCATCACGAACCCAGATACACTTCAATGACTTTCGGATCGTTCTGCACTTGATCCATCGTGCCCTCGGCCAGCACGCTGCCCTCGTGCAACACCGTCACGCGGCGCGCGATCGAACGCACGAATTCCATGTCGTGTTCGACAACAATCACCGAACGATCTCCCGCGAGCCGAATCAAAAGTTCTGCGGTCGCTTCGGTTTCCTGTTTAGTCATCCCGGCGACGGGCTCATCGACGAGCATGACGAGCGGGTTTTGCATGAGCAGCATGCCGATTTCGAGCCATTGTTTTTGTCCGTGCGAAAGCGTGCCCGCCTGGTCGCGTTCTTGGCTTGCCAGTCCTACCACTCGTAATATGTCATTGAGATTATCGCGTTCGTCCGCGGACATTTTACGGAACAGAGTCGGCCACACGCGTTTGTCCGCCGCCATCGCGAGTTCTAGATTCTCGAAGACAGTATGATGCGGAAACACTGTGGGTTTTTGAAATTTTCGACCAATTCCAAGCGAGGCAATTTGCGGTTCCGACAGCCTTAGCAGGTCAAGCCTCTCGCCGTAGAACGCGGTGCCGGAGTCGGGTCGCGTCTTGCCCGTGATGACGTCCATCATTGTTGTCTTGCCGGCGCCATTCGGGCCAATAATGCACCGCAGCTCACCGGTTTCGACATACAGGGTAAGTTCGTTGAGTGCCTTAAAGCCGTCGAAACTGACGCTAACGTCCTCAAGGTAAAGGATGTTTCCGTGGGTGGTGTTGAGGAGACTGTCACGAGTCGGCTTTTCGATCAAAAAATCAAAGACGAAATCTCGCTCGAGCAAGGGCTTTTTTTTGAATTTAACGTCAGCCATGATCGTCCCTTCGGCGCGCGAGTGTCTGCCAGAAACCGACGATACCCTTTGGTAGGGCAAGCGTGACGATCACGAACAGCGCGCCAAGCGCGAACAGCCATACTTCTGGAAACGTTCCCGTCAATGTCGTCTTCGCGTAGTTCACCACTCCGGCACCAAGCGCCGCGCCGTACAAAGTGCCGCGACCGCCAACAGCGACCCATACGACGAGCTCAATCGAATTGAGCGGTTGAAATTCGCTCGGGTTGATGATGCCTACCTGGGGGACGTACAGTGCACCGGCCACTCCGGCAAGCATTGCCGAGATAGTGAATATCCACACTTGAAAATTTTCCACCCGGTAACCGACAAAGCGGGTACGCGACTCAGCGTCGCGCGCGGCGGTGACGACGCGACCAAGTTTCGAGGTCACGATGAAACGGCACATAATAAATCCAAGCGCCAGGGTTACCGCTGAGATCACGAAAAGGACCACGCGCGTCGTGTCGGACTGAAGATTCGCGCCAAGAATATCCTTGAAGTCGGTGAGGCCATTATTGCCGCCGAAGCCCATTTCATTGCGAAAGAATGCGAGCATGAGCGCGTAGGTTAGCGCTTGCGTCATGATCGACAGGTAGACTCCGGATACGCGCGAGCGAAATGCGAGCCAGCCGAAGACGAACGCGAGGACCCCGGGCGCCAGTAACACCATAAGCATGGCGAACCAGAACATATCGAATCCATACCAGTACCACGGTAAGGCTTCCCAGTTTAGGAACACCATAAAATCCGGAAGTTCCGGATGTCCATAAACGCCGCGTTCGCCGATCTGCCGCATCAAGTACATCCCCATTGAATAGCCGCCGAGCGCGAAAAATGCACCGTGTCCAAGGCTCAAAATGCCGCAGTAACCCCACACGAGATCGAGTGCGATCGCAAGCAGCGCAAAAGACAAGTACTTGCCCAGTAATGTCACGGTATAGGTAGGGATATGAAAAAAAGAAGTCTCGGGTAAGACGAGATTCGCGATCGGCACGGCGACGATAGCGGCACCCAGCACTGCGAGTAACCAGCGTCCGCCTCGGTCGGCGAGAATACGTTGTGTTACCGACATATTAGTCGTCCGCGGCGCGACCACGATGCGGAAACAAACCGCGTGGACGTTTCTGAATAAACAAAATGATGAAGACCAAGATTAGGATTTTAGCGACGACCGCGCCGTAGGCCGGTTCGAGCAGCTTGTTCATCACACCGAGCGATAAACCCGCGACTAGCGTGCCCCACAAATTTCCAACCCCACCGAATACGACGACCATAAATGAGTCGACAATATAGCCCTGCCCAAGATTCGGCCCGACGTTCGTCAATTGCGATAATGCGACGCCGGCAACACCGGCAATGCCCGCACCAAGGCCAAACGTCAGTACGTCGACTCGCGCACTGCGAATGCCCATCGCGCGGGCCATTGCACGATTCTGTGTTACCGCACGCACTTCGAGCCCAAGACGCGTTTTCTGCAGTACGAGAACCAGCCCGGCAAACACGAGTAACGCAAATAAAACAATGTACAGACGATTGTACGTAAACGAGAGACCGTTGACGATTTCCAGCGAGCCGCTCATCCACTGCGGCGTCGAAACGGAACGATTCAACGGTGAGAAGATCGACCGCACCGCTTGCTGGAGAATTAGACTGACACCAAACGTCGCGAGCAAGGTTTCGAGCGGCCGCCCGTACAGAAACCGGATCACACCCCGTTCGATCAGCATGCCGACGAGACCGGATACGACGAACGCCGCGGGCACTGCGACGAAGAGCGAGTACTCAATTGCGTTCGGCATGAGTAGTTGCACGACGTATGTCGTGTAGGCCCCGATCATGATGAGTTCCCCGTGGGCCATGTTTATCACGCCCATCACACCGAATGTGATAGACAGGCCGATCGCGGCAAGTACAAGTACGGACCCGAGACTTAATCCGAAAAACAATGTTTCTGCAAATTCGTAACGTGAGGCCAGCGCGGTAATTTTTCTAAGCGATTTTGTCGCCTCTTGGCGGACGACGGCACTCACGCTTTCATCTTCTGCAATGGCGGTCAGTTTGATCCGGACTTGGCCGTCGAGATTCGTCGCCGAATCGGCGATTGCAGCAAGACGTAAGGTTTCGTCTGATGCGTCGAGATCGAAAACGACGATCGCGGTCTTGAACGCGGCGATGACCGTGGGGTCTTGTTCCTTTTGCAGCTGGGCGGCGAGCACGTCGCGCAACTGGGGCACTGCGGAAGCCGCAATCGATTCAGCTGCGACAATTCGTTCGCTGGGATCGGCGGCGTTCAGTTGTAATCCGGCAATCAGCCCGCGAAGAATTCGTCGCAATTGGTTGTTAACACTTATCTTGCGCACGTCACGTCGGCCGACCGCTCCGAGGCCCGCGCCGTTGACTGGGTCCGTCAACGTGTAACCGTCGTCTGTCTTGTGGGCGATGACAACCGACGGCGGCGATTTTCGCCGGTACAATTCGCCCTCGAGTAGGGCGCTAAGGACCACAACGGTGCGAGGGTGTTCTATCGAAGCCAGCGCCGTTGCCGCGCTAGTCTTGTCATCGTATGAGCGGACATTCAGCTGCGCAACTGCCGCACCGAATGCCTCGGATGAGGCGCTAGCGGCCTGGGCTGACGCCGTGATCG
>Ga0315316_10004677_pt1 | contig 10030 bp, 11 predicted proteins | sample M160m3416metaG_FD_203702 | JGI IMG/M metagenome (GOLD analysis project Ga0315316, IMG submission 203702) | Ammonia-oxidizing marine archaeal communities from Monterey Bay, California, United States - M1 60m 3416 | ecosystem: Environmental > Aquatic > Marine > Intertidal zone | place: USA... | reverse complement strand
CCTTCTTATTCTTTGTCAGATTCATATTTTTCAGTAGTTTTTACATATACTGTATCACCACAATAATGATCAAATTTTTGATTATCAGGAGATTCTTGTGAAAAACCAAGTTGTGTAAACCCAACTATAATATCTGCAACTTGTAAACCAGAGTCATCCACATAGTTTAGTACTTTAACATCATAGTTTGCTTTTTTGAGAATTTTAGATATAACATCTCCTAAAATTATATTTCGTATATGTCCAACATGTAGAGCTTTGTTTGGATTTACGGAAGTATGCTCTACAACAATTTTTTCATTATTTCCAAATTCAAGCGCACCATAAGTTTCTTGGATAGACAAACTAATGACAATGTCACTGAATTTTGTATAATCTATACTAAAGTTAAGATATCCACTAGGATGCGATTCAACATTTTTGATTTGTGGCATATCATCAAAATTATACATCTTTGATAGTTCGACGGATATTTCCTGAGGACTTTTTTTGAGCTGTTTTGAGAGTAGAAATGGCACATTACATGTAATATCTCCAAATCCCGGCTTTGCAGATTCTACCGAAAATTTGACAGGATCATAATTCTTTGCATCTAATATCTCAGTTGTTTTACTTCGTATATTTTCAAGTAATTTGAGAAAGACCATACAATTAGAATTCAGATGATATCATATCTAAGCCTTCCAATACACCTTCACCTGAATTTTTCGTGGTTACAATTTTTGCCATTTCTTTTAATTCTGGAATTGAATTATTTACTGCAATATTGTTTTTTACAATTCTAAATAACGGAATATCGGTTTCACTGTCACCTAAAGCAATCGTATCTTCAAGATCTACATTTAGCATTTCAAGTGCGTTGATTAATCCAGAACCTTTGTCAATACCTCGAGAATTGATATGATACGCAAAACCGCTGTCAAATAGTCCTACATTGAACCCTTTTTCATCTAATAATTTTTGAGCATTTTTTATATCAAAAGTTCTATCTAAAACAACTTCAGTAAGTCTAGGAAATACAGGTTTTTCTAAAATTGATTCATCGAGTGTTTTTTTTAGATATAAAAAAGCATTTTGGCATTTCACTTTATTTCCAAGCAACTTGTGAGTCATTATTTCTCCATGAGTTATACAGCCTCCATTTTCACCAACACCAAGTAATGTTAATCCACCAAATATTGAAAGAAAATATGCCTCAATAGATGAGCGACCTGTGACAAAAATCACATGGTGTCCATCATTTTTTAAATTTCTTAACTTTTCTAATGCTTGAAAATGAATTTTACCAAATCCATTTAATGTGATAGTTCCATCAATATCTACTGCAAGAACTTTTTTCTTCAATGATTTTTCATTTTTGATACCATTAATGAGTAAAGCGTTAGAAACATTTGATATTGAGTTAATTTTTAATTAAAATGAATATCAATGGGAATTCCAGAGAAAATTAAAGCAATTCAAGACGAAATACATAGAACACAATTAAACAAAGCGACTGAACATCATATTGGATTATTAAAAGCAAAAATTGCCAAATTAAAAAGGGAGCAAGAAGCAGAACAAGTCAAAAAGAGCTCTAAAAAACAAGATGGATTTGATGTAAAAAGGACGGGAGATGCTACAGTAGTTTTTATAGGATTACCTAGTGTAGGCAAATCAACATTACTAAATAGATTAACAGGTTCAAAATCTGCGATTGGTGCATATCAATTCACCACATTAACAGTAGTACCAGGAGTAATGAATTATAGAGGTGCAAGAATACAAGTTCTAGATTTACCAGGAATAATCAAAGGAGCATCGACGGGAAAAGGTTTAGGAAAAAGAATTCTTTCAGTCGCAAGAAGCGCAGATATTGTATTATTAGTCCTAGATGTCTTTCAGCCATACCACGAAGATGTTTTGATTAATGAATTAGGAAATATAGGAATTAGATTAAATCAAACCCCGCCAAATATTGTAATTGAAAAATCAACAACAGGAGGAATTGCAGTTGCACAACAGACAAAATTAAAGAAAATGTCAGAAAAATTATTAAAAGAAATTTTAAATGTTTATGGATATACTAGTGCACGAGTTGTTATCAAAGAAGATATCGAATCAGATCAGCTTATTGATTTTATTAATGGAAATAAAACATATGCAAAAGGAATTACCATTTTGAATAAAATTGATCTAGTTGATGATAAATTTGTAAAAAATGTTGCAAAGAAATTAAAGACAGATTTTATACCAACCTCAGCAGATTCGAATAAGAATATCAATCAATTAAAAGAAAGAATTTACAATGAATTACAATTTATTCGTGTTTATCTTAGACCAAAAGGAGGAGAGACGGATTTTAAAGAACCACTAATCGTTAGAAAGGGAAATACAGTTACAGATGTTTGTAACAAATTACACAGGAATATGAAGAAAGATTTTAGATTTGGATTGGTGTGGGGTAAAAGTGTAAAATTTGGAGGACAAAGAGTTGGGTTAAATCACATTTTAATTGATGAAGATGTCCTCACAATAGTTAAGAGACGATGATTCTAGAAAAAGAATTTTATGAACGAGAGACTGTAACAGTAGCAAAACAATTAATTGGAAAAAAACTCACAAGAAAAATCCAAAATACAGAAGTGACAGGAATAATTGTTGAAACTGAAGCATATAGAGGAAAAGATGATCCTGCCAGTCATGCAGCGACAAGTATGACAAATAGAAATAGAACCATGTTTGGTTCAGTTGGAAGGTCTTATGTTTATTTTACTTATGGAATGTATTTTATGCTTAATGTTGTTGCAAAAAGTAAAAAACAAAATGCTGGTGCAGTTTTAATTCGAGGAATTCATCCACAAAATGGAATTAAAATTATGATTAAAAATAGAGGAATCAAAGATATTTATAAAATTACAAATGGACCAGGAAAGTTAACAATGGCAATGAATATTTCAATGAAAGAAAATAATATCGATTTAACAAAAAAATCATCAATTTACATAAGTGATGGAATAATACCAAAAAAAATTATAAAATCACCACGAATTGGAATTTCAAAAGCAATTGATAAAAAATGGAATTTCAGTATTAACACAAAAGATTATTTTTGATCATTTTCATCATCTTCTAGAGTCCAAGGAAGAAAACGTCCAAGTATACGACTCCAATCCATCCTTAACATCAATATAACTACAGTAGTCATTACAACACCAAATACAACAATTCCAATAATTATTGGAGTAGGATCATCCAAATCTTCAGGTTCAGTGATTCCAAACATTTCAAAGATAGGGTCAATTACAGGTCCGCTAAGATAATGTGCCAATATAACAATTACATAACATAATACAATTTTTCCTGTTAACGTTGCAATAAAAAATCTTAGTGGATTATATTTTGCCAATCCTAATGGAACATATACTATGTCATCTGGAATCGGGGTAGCAGCAGCAACAAATGCAGCTGCCGCACCATATTTTTTAACCAATCTTTGAAAGGGGAGCATACGTTGTTTTGTCTTTTCAGACATAATTTTTCTACCACCATAACTAATTACAAAAATTATTTGTTTTGCGACAGTAGCAGTGATGGCTCCAATTAATGCAAGTATATGAAGATCAAATTGATCACCAACAGACATAGTTACTAGTAAAATAAAAGAGGGTATAGGAACAAAAGGAATCAAAGATCCAAAAAAGCTAACCAGCGCAAGACCAAGATAGCCAACTTCTGAGGAAAAGAATGGAATAAAGTCCCAAAGATCCAATAGATTACAAAATCTCCAACCGTATATAAAAAAACGGAATTCAATTGATCATTAAAATATTCGAGAGTTGACAAATATGTGAATGACTGAAAATGAGAACTACGAAATTGCAGATTTAATCTCAAAAATTAGCCCATATATCAGATTCATTGGCGTAATCAGTAAGACGGGGGAACTTCTTTCATATTATAGAAGAGATAATTTAGACCCATTATTAGATCAAAAAAATACACAGTATCAATTTGCACAGATTGCCATCAAAACAGAATTAGAAGAACAATTTGATGGACAGTTAGGAGATACAGAATTCGTATGGGAGGAAAGAACAAAGGTTCAAACAATTGCATTTGCAATTGCCTCAAAGAGAATTTGGATAACAATTGACAAAAAGGTGATTCGTTCAGAAATGCTTAGAATTATCGATTCATGTCTTCCAATTGTAAAACGCTATTCATAATATTAGTAAAAATAAAAAAATGGTAGTTACTCGATAATAGATTGTTAAGAAAATTAATTTAAAATTACTAGTCTTAGTCTACTTTTTTCACTTTTTGTGCGGCTGGTCCTTTTTCTGATTCACCAATTTCAAACTCAACTTTATCGCCGTCATTAATCTGACCTTGGACTTCTGTCATATGAACAAACAAGTCTTTGTCTTCATTTTCACGTTCGATAAAACCGAAGCCTTTAGTTTGGTTAAACCATTTTACGGTTCCTGTTTCCATCTTAATTTTTTGTGTTTTTATGCCCTATTAATATGAATTAATGAAACAATCAAATTCTATGATTAAAAATCATTAATGCTGGCTATAAGACCATTCATGCCTAAGCTCATGCATGGCATGCTGGCAGTTTATTTTTAAAATGGCTCATTTCATGCATGAATCAAGTATTTTATACGTAAAATTGCTCATGCGTAATAGATCGGTTTCTATACTAGATAAAATGAAAAAAAATATGGCCAAGTACACATGTAAAAGCTGCAAGACAGATTGTGACGATATTACAGAGCATATGACAAAGGTCCATAAATTCTCAAAATGGATTATGGAACTGCAGCTTAAAACAAACCCAAACACATACAAAAATTGTTTTGAAAAGAAAGTTTAGATGACTACAATTAGATTTTTAGTTAAGATTTTCTAGATGTAGTTCTCAATCTAGTAAATGAGTAATGATGAAGATGAAGAGAAAATTGTCAATTTACGTGGAATTGCAATAATATCCACATTTATCATATCATGTGTAATTTTGTATATTCAAACAAGCGAATTGAACGTTCCCTAAAAGATTCAGATCTATTCATATAACCAACATAAGACATAACCACTCTTTGTCTTAAATTTAGGAGGATCTTTTTTGCATTTCTCCATTGCTTCAGGACAACGATCATAAAACTTACAACCTTCAGAAGAATTAACCAAATTTGGAGGAATTCCGGGGATGAATTTTGGTTTTGTGTCGTTTGATAAGACAGGAATTGATTCTAACAAACCTTTTGTGTAAGGATGTTTTGGTTCAAGAAATATTTCTGATGAATCTCCAAATTCAACCATTCGTCCACCATACATAATTCCAATTTTTTCTGCAACTTCAGAAAGAACAGCCAAATCATGCGAAATTATCATGAAGGAGTGACCATCTTTTTTTAATTTTTTAAATAGATTGACAATTTGGGCTTGAATTAAAACATCTAATGCGGTGGTAGGTTCATCAGCAATCACAAATTTTGGTTTCAAAATTAAAGCCATGGCAATGACTACACGTTGTTTCATTCCCCCACTCAACTCATGAGGAAATTTCTTCAAGACAGATTCATCAAGATTAACTGAAATCAATGATTCAATGATGGAACCCTTCATTTCGCCTTTGAAATTATGTTGTTTTAGAACTTCTTCGAATTGTTGCTGAACTGAAAAAACAGGGTCAAGTGAGTTCATGGCACCCTGAAAAACCATAGAAATTTCTTTCCATCGTATATTTTTATCAAAATCGTCGTCAGTTACATCAAGTAGAGATTTTCCATCAAATCGGATTTTACCAGAATGAATTTTTCCATTTGAGATCATTCGAATGATGGATAATCCAAGTGTACTTTTTCCACATGCACTTTCACCTGCAATTCCAATTGATTCGCCTTTATCAATTGCAAAACTGACATCTTCTAATGCATGTACCAATCCTTTCGAGGTATTATAACGAGTGGTCAAATTTTCAATTGAAATAAAAGACATATTTCCATTTAGAATAGGTTAGATTAAGTTTTTACTTGTGTTTATTTCCAATATTATATGGATATTTCAAGAACACATCTTATTGAAGATCTAGATTCATCCATGGAAGGACAAGACATTGTATTTGGAGGATGGATAGTAGATCTTCGAAAACTTGGAAAGATGGCATTTTTGACTGTCAGGGATGTTACAGGAATGTGTCAGGTAATTGTTAAAGGAGATTCGATGACATTACTTGAGGGATTAAATAGACAGAGCGTTGTTAGAATTTCTGGCAAGATACAAGCAAGTAAAGCAAAAGATTTTGATTTTGAAGTTTCAGCAACAGAGATTCAAGTTCTTGCAAAAGCAGAATATCCACTCCCAATTGATCCAATTGGAAGATTAGAAAGTGACATTGACAATCGTCTAAATTCTAGAGCGTTAGATATGAGAAATCAAAAGACAGCATCAATATTCAAACTAAGAAGTCAAGTTTTGGCATCAATTAGAGAGACATTAATAAAAAGAAAATTCATTGAGATTAACACACCAAAGATTATTGGCAGTGCAAGTGAAGGAGGTGCAGATTTGTTTGGACTAAATTATTTCGGAAAGCAAGCATACTTGGCTCAGAGCCCACAATTGTACAAAGAACAAATGACAATTGGATTAGAAAGAGTATTTGAAATTTCATCATTTTATAGAGCAGAAAAATCACATACAGGAAGACATCTGAGTGAATTTACAAGCGTGGATATCGAGGCTGCAATGATGGATTATACGGATGTTATGGACGTTTTAGAAGAAATAGTGGTAGATGTGTTCAGAGATACATCTGAAAATTCTAAAACAGAACAACAAGAGATTGGACATGATATTGCAGTTCCAAAATCACCATTTGAAAGAGTCACCTATACACAGGCATTAGAAGAATTAAGTGGATTAGACATCAAAATAGAATTTGGAGAAGATTTACAAGATTCACATTTACGCAGTTTAGGAGAGAAACATCCGGGATTTTTCTTTTTGACAGATTGGCCTATGAAGTTAAAACCATTTTACATTCATGAAAAAGATGACGACCCTACACTTTCACGTTCATTTGATTTGCAATATGGATATCTTGAATTATCATCGGGAGGACGTAGACTGCATGATCCAGAACAATTGAAATCAAGATTAAAAGAACAAGATCTAGATCCATCTAGTTTTGAGGAACACTTGAAAACATTTGGATGGGGAATGCCACCACATTCAGGTTGGGGGATGGGATTAGATAGATTGATGACAGTTTTAGTTGGAATTGACAATGTTCGAGAGGTAGTTTTGTATCCGAGAGATCCAGATAGGCTCAAACCATAAATTTTATAGAAAAAAATTAGATTAAAAAAACAAACATTAGTGACAGTGTCAAATATGAGATTAAATTGTATTTTCAACAGTTAGTATGACAACTGAAGAACGTAGCAGAGCCGCAACATTAGGATGGATCGGTCATGATCTTGCAGCACTGAAACGAAGCTATGCATCAGTAAAAGGCTGGGAAACTAGAAGAAGAAATTAACAGTTCTATAATCTACTGATAATTTCACTAGTAAATTCCTGCGTGGATTTTTCTCCACCAATATCTTTAGTGGTAATTCCAGATTTTATCAAATCCAAGACTACGTCTTCAAGTTTTTTTCCTGCGGAGATACAATAAGAATCGTTATTTTTTGAGCCTAACCAATCTAACATCATTTTTGTAGATAGTATGAATGAAGAAGGATTTGCAATTTGTTTTCCTGCAATATCAAATGCAGCGCCATGGACGGGTTCAAACAAGCCAAAATTATCACCTAAATTAGCAGCAGGAGCCATTCCCAATCCACCTACAACTTGAGATGATTCATCAGATAAAATATCACCAAACAAGTTTGTAGTAACAATTACATCAAATTCATGAGGAGAACGAATCAAATTCATGGCACATGCATCCACATACATTTGATCAAAACGGACATCAGGAAAATCTTTGGAAACTTCTTCACAACTTCTAGCAAAAAGGCCATCGGTCAACTTCATAACGTTTGATTTGTGAACACAGGTTACTCGTTTTTGCTGATTTCGAACCATCGCAGTTTCAAATGCATGTTTTGCAATTCTTTTTGATGCTTTTTCACTAATTATTCTTAATGCTACAGCAGTATCATCCACCTGAAATTCTTGACCAGTGTAAAGATCTTCAGTATTTTCACGTACAATAACAAGATCAATATCATCACGCAATGCAGGAGTATTTGGATATGATTTTGCAGGACGAATATTTGCATACAAGTCTAATTTTTGCCTTAATGCAACAATCACATCTTTAGCACTTTCTCCAACAGGAGCTTTCAAACATGCGTCAGAAGACTTTATTGATTCAAAAACATTATCAGGTAGTGCATTACCAGTTTGTTCAAGTGCAATATCACCAGCTACAAGAGTCTTAATATTAAATTTAACATTTAGTTTGTCGTGGATTGAGTCCAAAATAGTTTTTATAGATTCTGATAATTCAGGGCCAATTCCATCACCAGTAATTAACGAAATATTATACATACATAATCACCTAAAATTTTGTAATGATTAAATCTTCTTTTCCTTTAGAAGATTTTTTAACATTATACGATTAATTCCATCAACCATAGCTTGAACACTTGTGGTAACAATATCTTCACCAACAGATTTGGAAGAAATTATACTACCTCTTGCATCTTCAACTTTTATTGTTACTTCACACAATGCATTAGCACCACCAGAGATAGAATCTAGTTTGTATTCTTTTAATCTAACCTCATCAGTAATTTGACTTGTAATTTTCTGTATTGCATTTAATGCAGCATCTACAGGACCTACACCATAATCAGTTGCAGTGAATTCTTGACCATCAATATTTAATTTTATAAATGCATAAGGCATTATTCCAACTCCAGTTGATACCGAAAATCCTGTTAATTGAACAATTCGTTTTAATTTGTTTTCTCCAATTACTTCATTTGCCATAGATAACAATTCAACTTCAGTAACTTGCTTTCCTTGGTCACCTAATGCTTTTACCTTCTCCAAAATTTGTTTAGTTTGTTGTTCATTTGGTTCAATGCCATATTCATTAAGCATTGCATTCATACCATGAATTCCAGCATGTTTTCCAACTTGTAACCAGCGTGTTCTACCAACAATTTCAGGACTAATTGGTTCATAAGTCAAAGGATTGTTCAATACACCATGAGTATGAATTCCAGATTCATGACCAAATGCATTTTCACCAACAATTGCCTTATTTGGTTGTACAGACATTCCTGCTAATTTTGAGATGTATCTAGAAGTTTTATAAATTAATTTTGTATTGATGTTTGTTTCCCATTTTTTCTCAAATTGTAAACTACTTAATGCCATTACAAATTCTTCTAGTGAAGCATTTCCTGCACGTTCACCAATTCCATTAATTGTAACATGTGCACATGATGCACCTGCTTGTACACCAGATATTGCATTTGCAACAGCCAAACCAAAGTCATTGTGGCAATGCACACTAATTGGTAAATTGGATACATCTATTGCATCTTTAGTTATTTCAGCAATATATTGAGGAGTCGAATAACCTACAGTATCCGGAATATCAATTCGGTCAGCACCTGCATTAGCAACGGCTCCAAAAACTTTTTTTAAGAATTCCCTATCAGTTCGAGTTGCATCCTCTGCAGAAAACTCCACCTGTAAACCTCTAGATTTTCCATACTCTACAGCTTCAATTGCTTTTTCCAAAGCTTCATCACGAGTCATTTTCAATTTATATTCCAAATGTATATCAGAGGTAGCAATGAACGTGTGTATGTAATTTAATCCACAATCTACAGCAGCATCAATGTCTTTTTTGTTAGTTCTTGCTAATCCACATAATTCTGCATCAAGCCCTTCTGCAACTATTAATTTTACACCTTCTTGTTCTCCATCAGATATGATAGGAAATCCAGTTTCAATTGCATCAACACCTAATTCATCAAGTTTTTTTGCAATGTTTAATTTTTTTTCAGGGGAT
>Ga0315316_10004676_pt1 | contig 10030 bp, 13 predicted proteins | sample M160m3416metaG_FD_203702 | JGI IMG/M metagenome (GOLD analysis project Ga0315316, IMG submission 203702) | Ammonia-oxidizing marine archaeal communities from Monterey Bay, California, United States - M1 60m 3416 | ecosystem: Environmental > Aquatic > Marine > Intertidal zone | place: USA... | reverse complement strand
CACCTTAGTAATAGCAGCTGTTAAAGTAGTTTTTCCATGATCAACATGGCCTACCGTACCTATATTTACATGGGGTTTATTACGCTCAAATTTTTCTTTAGCCATCTCTTATCTCCGTCCTTATACTTGGAGCGGGTGAAGGGAATCGAACCCTCATAGCCAGCTTGGAAGGCTGGTGCTTTACCACTAAGCTACACCCGCTAAGTTTTAGTAAATACTATGAGTTCCTTTTATTCACTTTACTCCTAATATCTTTAATTATTATATCTAACACTCTTTTGCACCAGACCTAAGTAAGATGCAACTAATAAATACACTACTTGATTTATCAAGAACCCACTATTTATTCAATTCTAGTTAGATAGTCAATCTAAAATAGCTAAAATATAAATAATGGTGGAGGGAGAAGGATTCGAACCTTCGTACTCATAAGAGGGCAGATTTACAGTCTGCTGCCTTTAACCACTCGGCCATCCCTCCTCTAAAACTCAAATATATATTTCTATACTATATTTTAGAAATTAATAAAGGTTTTTGTTTAATTGAAAAATGATAATCAATCAAATTATTTTTTAAAATCTTAATATTTACTTATAACTATTTTTTTACAAACTTTATATTGTTAAATAATTTTGCTAAAATGCTAATTTAAGTATTCTAATAATGATTTGGATTAATAATTTTTATTGAATTTTTCTCCCAATAACCCATTTATCAAGAGTTTTATAAGCATTTAAATCAAGCTCATAATAGACTGATCTTCTATCAGTTGAAGTTATTTTTTTTAAAATATATTGTGCCTCTATACCTTCGTTAATGAGATTGATAATAGTGCTTCTGCTTCCATATTTTCTTGGAACTAAATTTATTATCTCTTCTTGAGAATGCCATATTTCTGAATAATACTGTTTATATAATGTAAGATATAAAATATAGGAAACAGGTGTTTTTGTAATATAGGAAATAAATTTATTATTATTACCTAAATATAAATCATCTAAACTAGAATTAACTATATTAATAATATTCTTGCGATCTTCATCAAATTTTTTTCCATATATAACCTTAGCACCTTTAGAAAAAGTCTTTTCCTTATGAACATCATTGCTATCAACTGCTATAAAATCTCCTGGCTTTAAATGATATTCTTTATTATTTGAATCCTCTAATTTAACTTCTCCTTCTAAAATATACATACATGCCGTAAAAGGATGAATATGATTCTCTAATTCCAAATTAGATTCTAAATTTCTGATTTCAATAGTCTCATAACCAAGTTCTTTTATTTTTTTATACTGACTTGGATAAAGATTTTCAATTATATCACTCATTTTAAATACCCTGTTTAATCTATTTAAACTAAACACTAATTTTCATACCATCTAATTTAATTAGATATAAATTTTATATATAAACTTTATATATAATTAATTATCAATAATTTTAGAAATTTCATCATTATTAAATCCTGCTTCTTTTAATATTTCCTTCGACTGTTCTCCTAATTTTGGTTGATGTCTTCTTACTGGTAAAGAATGTCTATTATATCTAAATGCTGAGTCTGGAATTTCTAATTTTCCCTCAGTCGGATGATTATATTCTCGAAAAAAATCTAGGGATTTTAATTGAGGATCATCTTTCAAATCTTCAAGACGATTAACTACGCCAAATGGTATTTCTGCCTTCTGAAGAACTTCAACCCATTCTTTATTAGTTTTCTTAACTACACTTTTTCTAACTAAATTATATAAAGTATTGATATCTTTGGACCTTGCTTTAATAGATGAAAAACGCTCATCTTCAATTAAATCTTCTCTTCCAATAATAGTAAAAAAATTAATCCATTGTTGATTAGTATATGGTAATATAGAAATATAACCATCTTCAGATTTATAAGGTTTTCTATGCTCTGAAAGTGCTCTAGGGTAGCCAATTGGCCCCAAAGAAGGGATAAAAGTTTCTCCAAAATGATGTTCAATAAGTGTATATCCAACCATACCTTCAAACATGGAAACTTCTAAGTAACTTCCAACACCAGTTTTTAATTTTTTTATATATGCTGCTAGTAAACCAGTACTTGCTAAAAGACCTATACTTTTATCTGCCATTACTGTTGGAACTATGTGAGGTTCTCCATCTCTTGCATTAAAGGTACCTGCTATTCCAGATTGCCCTTGTATTACATCGTCAAATGCTGGCTGTCCTCCATAAGGACCATCTTCCCTATAACCATGTAGACCTACATATATTATTTCTGGTTTTTTTGCGAGAACAGCATCAGGTCCAAAACCTAATAAAGCAATTTTTTGAGGACGAATATTATGAACAATTACATCCGCTCCTTCTATTAACTTCCATAGTGCTTTTTTTGCAGAAGATTTTTTAAGATTCAATACTATACTTCTTTTATTTCTGTTAACTCCAAGGAACATTGATGACATTTTATCTGATCTACTGGGTCCAATATCCCTAGTCATATCTCCATTTGGATCTTCAACCTTTATAATATCTGCACCAAAATCACCTAATACTTGGGTTGTAAATGGCCCCATTATAACTGTAGTCAAATCTAAAACTCTAAGCCCTTCTAAAGGCAAACTTTTTGTCATAGTTAATATTCCTTTTAGCTTAATTTCTCTGATTAAAACGTCTTCCAATTAATGCTGATGCTATATTAGTTTTCTGAATATCAATTGATCCACCTGCTATTCCCCATCCCCAGGCATCTCTCATTTTTTGTTCTATAGGAAATTCTTTAGAATAACCATAACCTCCCATTAATTGAACACATTTACCTGTAACTTCTCTCGCTATTTCATTCGCAAAACACTTAGCAATAGAACTTTCTGCAATAGATGGCAATTCTTTATCAGCATTCACAACTGCTCGATATAGTAATAATCTAGAAGCATCTAACTTCATTTTAATTTCAGCTAATTGAATCTGTACTGCTTGAAAATCTATGATAGGTTTACCAAACTGTTTTCTTTCTTGAATATATTTTAATACATAATTATATGCAGATTGAGCACAAGAAAGGCTCATTGTAGTATTGCCACATCGTTCTAAGTCAAAAGCCTCCATTAATTTTTTAAAACCACCAGCTGGTACAATTATATTTTTAAGAGGAATCTCTACATTATCAAAATACATATCTGCGCTTGGTACACCTCTAAATCCCATATGCTGCTCTGGCTTACCAAATGAAAAACCTTTAGAATTTTTTTCTAATAATACAGCTCCTATCCCTTTTGCTCCTTTTTCCTCAGACATGCGGCTATAAACAACATAAGCATCAGCATGACCTGCACCAGAACACCACCTTTTCTGACCGTTTAAAATTACTTTTTCCTCAAGAATATTAGCAGTAGTAGTTAGATCTGTTAAAGCAGAGCCTGCATTTGGCTCAGACATTGAAACTGCTATCACCATATCTCCTGAACAAACTTTTGGAAGAACTTCTTTCTTAAGACTACTTGATGCAAAGCTAGAAATAGCTAATGCAGGACCAAAACTAGATTCAAATATTGGGAAAGCAACTGCTATGGATATTTTTGCTATTTCCTCAAGGACTAAAACTGCTTCAAAATGACTAAGACCTGCTCCGCCATATTCTTCTGGCAGGTTGACTCCTAAAAACCCTAAATCTGCAAACCTTTTTAAGATTGCCCTACTTGGAGGACTGTCGTTCTCTTCTATTTCTTTTGCTACATCAAAAAGTTCTTTTTCTGCAAATTTTTTCGCAGTTTCTTTCAAGGCTCGCTGTTGTTCATTTAAATTAAAGTTCATATTAAAAACTCTCTAGAAATTAAATAGATTAATAGCATAACAAATACGTTTTATATTTCAATTATATAAAAAGTTAATTTATTATATTTTAATAAATTAATTAATTAAAATTAAATGAGGTAATGATGAATACTGCAACAAGAAAAGCTAAGGGCAAAAGACTTCAAAAGTATGTATGTAGTCTGATTTTGAAATACCATTCTAAATTAACAAATAATGATGTAAAATCTATTAGAATGGGAAGAAAAGGAGAAGACGTTCAATTATCAGAAAAAGCAAAAGAATTAATCCCTTACTCCATAGAATGTAAAAACCAGGAAAAAATGAAATACTTGTGGGATGCATATGAACAAGCAGTTAATAATTCTAACAGTCTTGAACCTATGGTAGTCGTAAAAATAAATCAAAAAAAGCCACTAGTAGTTATTGATGCAGAACATTTTTTTTTACTACAATCAAAAAATAATATGCTAAAATTGGATCAGGACAGTAAAACACTATCCTGAAATAATTTACTTAACGTCAGACAAAAACATATCTACTTCTAAATCAGTCCTCATACAGCATGAAGTAATTGAATATTTATTTCTTGTCTCAAGATCAAGTCTTTTGTCTTCTACACTTGGCTGAACAAACATAACACACTCTATAGAGTGAATAATTCCATTCTCTACATTTAGATCTTTTTCAGTAATCACCATATCTTTTACATATAAATCATCACCTTGATAAATTTTTAAAATTTTTCCATCTAGGTTTACGGTAAGTGTGCCTGTAGATTTTACATTGTCAGAGGAATGTGTTCCAGCAAACACATGATTTAATAAAAGCTTTCTAAGAGCTTTTGTATTATTCTTTACAAAAAACTCATCGCTCAAAGCTTTTGGAAGTTTGCTAAATGCATTATCATTTGGAGCATATAATGTCCTTGGAACTTTGCTCTCTTGATTAAAAAGTTTTTCAAGGCCAGCTGTTTTAATTGCTGAAATTAAAATACTATGTTGCCCAGTGCTTTCTAATGCCTGCATCATATAAGAACCTTTACTCTCATGATGATCTGCATATGATAATGATACTGTAAAAAACATCAGCACCACAATTAATTTGAATAATTTCATTTTTCCCCCTAAGTAAGATTTTAATTTGTACATAACTAATGTAATATTTATATTGAAAAAATAATAGTATTTTTTACAACTTCTATTGTAATTATTTTTCTATAATAAAAATTAAATCAGTAGATCAATTAAAAAATGGCATAATTAAGTCAAATATATGATACAAAAAAATATGAATATGAATAAATCAAAAATATTAAGTTACTGGGTTATTGGTAAGCATGCAGTAATAGGAGCTTTAAATAATCCAGATAGAATAAATTATCGTTTGTGTATAACCGCAGAAAATTATGAAAAAATTAAAACTAATAATATTAAATTAGAACCAGAAATTATGTCTAGAACAGAAATTTCTAAATTAACTAATAATAATATCCACCAAGGATTAGCTGTATTAACGAAACCATTAGAAAAAAGGAATTTAAATAATTATTTAAATCACAATAAAAATAAAAAAAAAATATTTATTATCTTAGACCAAATTAATGATTCTCAAAATGTGGGAGCAATTATAAGATCAGCTGCAGCATTTAACGCTTCTGGAATAATTATATTAGATAAAAATTCTCCTAATGAAAACTCTGCTTTAAGTAAAGCAGCTGCTGGCACCTTAGAAATAATGCCCTTATTTAGGGTAAGCAACTTGGTACAAACTATAAAATTGTTAAAACAAAATAATTTTTGGGCTTTAGGTTTAGAAGCAAAAGCAGTCAAGACGCTTAAGGAAATTAATGAAACTTCAAAAATATTTTCAGAAAATGTAGCTATTGTAATGGGAAGTGAAAGTAAAGGTATAAGAAATCTTGTAAAAGATAACTGTGACATGACAGCAAAAATTAATATAAAGAATTCTATAGAAAGCCTTAATGTTTCAGTAGCATTAGCGATAAGTCTATACGAGATTAATAGATCATAAAAAAAATCATATGAATCTTGTATTTTTATAGTTTTTCTGTAAAAAGATTATATTATTTTGAAGTACAAGTATTAATTTTTATAATGCCGCAATAGCTCAGTTGGTAGAGCAGTTGATTTGTAATCATCAGGTCGTGGGTTCAACTCCTACTTGCGGCACCATTATTTAGAAGTTAATATAATAAAGAAGTTAAAAATTGAGGCAGTTATGGAAAAAATTATCGAAGATCAATATGCTGAAGAAATAAAAACAATAAGTAAAGCAGGATATTCAGATATTGCTCTAAAAGAAATAGAGCCAAATTTAGATACTGATTTTCATACACATGATTTTGATGCATATGCTTGCGTTGTAAAAGGTAAATTTATTTTACATTACAATAACAAAAAACATGTATTAAAGCCGGGAAATTTTTTAGCTGTAGATGCAAAACAATTACATTCTGAAAAAACTTCTTCTTTAGGAGCAACCATTTTAATAGGAAAGAAATATAAAAACTAAGCCCTCATGATGGAATTGGTAGACATAACGGACTTAAAATCCGTGGCCTCTTTTGGCGTGCAGGTTCAAGTCCTGCTGAGGGCACCATCTCAAAATCTCAGACATTAACTAGCTAACTCATCTATAATTGGACAATTAGGCTTATCATTACCAGGACATTTTTTAATTAACCATTCTAATGATTTCTGTAAGTCTTTCAATTCTTGTATTTGCCTCTTAAGTTCATCATTTTTTATAATAGCAATGTTTCTTACCTCAACACTTTTTCTTCTTTGATTATCAAATAAACTAATTAAAGAAGAACATTCATCTATTGAGAAACCAAGTTTTCTTGCTCTAGAAATAAATTTCACCTTATCTAGAGCCTCCTTACTATATTCCCTATAATTATTTGATAACCTTCTAGATTTTATTAGATTAAGCTCTTCATAATGTCTTATAGCTCTATTAGTAACGCCAGCTTTTAAAGCAACTTCACCTATTTTCATTTCTTACTCCTAAATATGCTTGACCTTAACGTTAGGGTATAGCTTATACATAAATAGTTTATAAAATAAGTAAAGGTAAAAATGTTAATAAAACTAACATTTCTTTTTATAATAATATTTAGCAATATTTCTTTTGCTCGCCCTGTATCTTACCCAGAAGGTTGGACTTGGATGACCAAAAATAATAGTGAAGTCAATACTATGCACATTCATTATTCTCCAACATTTAGATATTCTCTAGGCTATAGAGCAGAATATTCTAAAGCAAAAGAGTATAGTATTCATGCACTTCATTATAATCATTTAATTAAAAGATGGAATAAAAGGCATTCACAAGCTAATTTTTATACTAAAAAAGGTATAGGAGTTTTATATACAGATTTTGGCAATTATGAATCAAAGAAAAAATACACGGGATATTTAGGTATTTCAACCGACTGGGAAACGAGAAGATATTTTATTTCATATGAAAATAGGTATTTTCACTCAGGAAAAATTAATAATTATTGTTCTCAAAAAGCACAGATTGGGATTGCCCCTTATATTGGAAATTATGGAGATTTACATACCTGGTTGATGTTTAAGACAGATCATAATCCAGAAGCTACTAACGCACTAACTTATACCCCCTTACTTAGATTTTTTTATAAAACACATTTAGTAGAAATAGGCGCTAACAATAAAAATAAAGTTTTATTTAATTGGACTATTAGATTTTAAAATAAAGGAGAATTATATGAAAAAAATAAATATACTATCATTAAGCATTTTACTTTTTATTAGTACATTTGCTTTAGCAAATGAACAAGATCATTCAAATCATGATCATATGGAAAGCAATCAAATTGAAGTTCAAGCAGGTTCTATAGATCCTAATGGAACTTTAATGACAGTAGCTGTCGAAGGTATGGTCTGTGATTTTTGTGCTCAAGCTATAGAGAAAGTCTTTATGAAAAGAGAAGAAGTTGCAGGAATAACTGTTAACTTAGATGATCAAAATGTTATTATTTCATTAAAAAGCGAAAAAGACATAGAAAATACTATAATAGAAGAATTATTCCTTAATGCAGGATATAATATTCAAACTATCGATAGAAAAAAACTTTAAAATGAAAGGCGTATACCGTAAAAATATTACACTTCCATTAATAAGCTTGTTTTCCAGTTTTGGAACTCTAATTTGTTGTGCTTTACCTGCCCTTTTAGTAAGTCTAGGAGCTGGTGCAGTTCTAGCAGGCGTGATAACTAATTTTCCTCAATTAATATTTTTATCTAAGTATAAAATTTACGTATTTAGTATTGCTGGAGTGCTTATAACCCTTAGCGGTTATATATTAAGGATTAATAGAAATGCGCCTTGTCCTATAGATCCAGTTGAAGCTAATATGTGCGCTAAATTAAGGGTTATAAGTAAATATATTTATGTATTATCTTTAATAATATTTTTTATAGGTCTATTCTTTGCCTTTATTGCACCTAAGATACTATTATAAATAATATAAAAAATAAAATTGATGATTTCATAATAGGAATAGAAGAATTAATAGCAGATTTGAAAATACCTAAATGCCTAAAAGACGTAGGTATTACTAGTAATGAGATTCCCAAATTAGCAGAAGACTCTATGAAACAAGAGAGGTTATTAGTAAATAATCCAAGAGAATTAAAATTAAAGGATGCCGTATCTATTTATGAAGCTGCTTTATAAATTTATGAACGCTCTTCATAAATACTAATTTAACTTTTCTTCTTGTTCTTTAAGAACTGATGATAACTCAGCAATTCTTTCTTTTTGTAGATCATTTATTAAGTTATTTACTTCTTCTTCATTAAAACCGTGATCTTCTAAAAATTTTTTCTTATCAGTTAAAAATGCCTTTTCTAAATTTGGATCTCTTTCTAATTTTTCATATAAAGCTTCTAGCTTTTTTAAATTTTCTGGCACTGTATTTGAATTTGTATTACCCATAGTTTCCTCCCATTAATTCTCATATATTTTCAAACTGAATTTTATATTCCTTCAATTTTGCACAAATTGCAATAGAAGCCTCATTAATTAAAGTTTTGTTTATTGACCTTAATACAATATTTGTACCAACCTCTGGAGGTCTGAAATAAGGATAAGATCCAATACTTACATTTTTATAATCATTTTGAATGATCTCTAAAAAATCTGCTATTTCTCCTTCAGGACTATGAACAATAATATTTTTAGAAATAATATTTGTTACTCCTTTAATTTTATCCTCTAAACCATTAAACATTGCTTGTAAAATTTTAGGAACACCTGGTAAAACATATACATTTTTTACGATGAAGCCTGGTGCAGACGAAACAGGGTTATCAATCAATAATGCTCCCTTAGGAATTTTTGCCATTTTTATTCTTGACTCATTTAATTCAACTTTTAATTTTCTATAATGGTGTTTTAATCTTTTAAGCGCCTCTGCATTAATTTCTATATCAAGATTAAAAGCGCTAGCAATGCACTCCGTAGTGATATCATCATGAGTTGGTCCTATGCCTCCTGTAGTAAAAACATAATCAAAAATTTTATGACAAGTAAGAACTGTATCTTTTATAATTTTTGGCTCATCAGGAATAATTCTAACCTCATTAACACTAACACCAATCTTATCACATCTTTTAGCTATGAAATTAATATTTTTATCCTCTGTTCTACCTGACAGAATTTCGTTGCCAATAACTAAAATACATGCTGAAGAAAGATTTTTTATATCATTATTTTTCATAATATTCCTTTAAATTTAAATAATTATAGACCATTTTTTCTCTAGCCATATAATATATTATATGGATTTCTCTAGTAAACTTGTCAAAGCTAAATTTATAAAGCGATATAAAAGATTCTTCAGTGATCATATTTTAGAGGATGGATCATTAGTTACCGCACATTGCGCAAATACTGGCGCAATGCTAGGGGTAACTGAAGAAGGGGTTACCTCTTGGTTATCAAAAAGTAATAATCCTAAAAGAAAACTTAAATGGAGTTGGGAACTTGTTCAAAAGGATGAAACTATAATTGGTATAAATACTCATAACCCAAATAAGATTGTTCAAGAAGCTATTAAAAAAAATAAAATTAAAGAACTAACCAATTATGCTGACTTAAAAAGAGAAGTAAAATACGGTACTAATTCTAAAATTGATATACTTCTTCAAGATAATAATAAAAAAGATTGTTATGTAGAAATAAA
>Ga0315316_10004675_pt1 | contig 10030 bp, 8 predicted proteins | sample M160m3416metaG_FD_203702 | JGI IMG/M metagenome (GOLD analysis project Ga0315316, IMG submission 203702) | Ammonia-oxidizing marine archaeal communities from Monterey Bay, California, United States - M1 60m 3416 | ecosystem: Environmental > Aquatic > Marine > Intertidal zone | place: USA... | reverse complement strand
GCGGCATTGCACCACTTGAAGATGCTACGGCAAATGATCCTAGCATGTTTGTTAGACATGAAGCAGCAGTAGCATTAGGCGTTGTTGGTTCTACAGGTGAGCCTGAGGTCTTAGAAAAAGCACTAAACGATCCTGAAGAATCTGTAAGACATTCTGCAGTAGTTGCATTGTCTAATTTGGAATTCATGAAAACATTGTGCAAAAATGAAAAGTTTGGTAAACTTACTGGCGGATAATCTCTTTTACAATAGTTCCACTATTGTTTGGATTTTCTAATTTGTATAACGTTCCTATTTTTGCATTAGTCCATAATTCTTCTTGATTTGTAGCTATGATAAACTGAAAATTTTGATTTAAGCTATTTGATAGTTTACGTAGAGCCTCCAAGAACATATCACAACGTTCTTGATCTAAATTTGCAGTTGGTTCATCAAGCATTATCGTTTTTAGAGGTGTTCTTGCCATCATTTCTGACATAGCTAATCTAATTGCCAGTGCAACACAACGTTGTTCACCTGTACTAAAACTTCCTAACGGTCTTGGTCCCTCAATTGTATCACATTCAGTTACTATTTTTTTATCAATTTCTTTTAATGTAATTCTTCTTACACCCGTACCTAAAATTTCCATATATGATGATGCTTTTTCTGAAATTTTTCTTAACGCAGAATATCTTAATCCTACAAATGTATTACTTTTTTCTGAGAAGATCACATCTTTAATTTTTTTAATTTCAGAGATAAATCCACTTGCCAGTTTCATCTCTTTAATTATTGGCTTCAATTCATCTACTCTTTTTTCTGCAGAAGTAATTTTATTTGAAATTTGTCCAGAACTTTCTATTATTTTTTCTAGTTTTCGTCGATTTTGAGATAGGATGTCTTTCTTTGCTCTAAACTCATCATGTTCAAATCCTTGTGATTCTTTTTCAATCTCTAAAATTTTTTCATATTTCGTTTTTGCATGAGAATTGATTGTTGCTGCTTCTAAAAGTTGTCCGGAATTAACTGTAATTGGTATTTCCTTGATTTTTTTAATTTTTTCTTTGATGGTTTCTACAATCTGTTTTAGTTCTGTTTCACTTGAAATATTATGTGCCTTTAGTTTCACATTTGCATTTTCTGCTTCTTTCAGTTTGTAAGTTGCTTCCTCAATAGAATTTTCTAATTCTGATTGTTTCTTTTCCAGAATAACTATTTTTTCGCCTAACATCTTAATTTTTTCTTCAACATGCTCCTTTTGATACAATGGTTTGAGTTTATCAACTGGAGAATCACATACTGGACATTTTCCATCTCTTAATTCAAGCCTGTTTGCAAATTCACTTTGTTGCTCATAACGAATTTTTTCCTTTTCAGATTGGTCTGATTCCTTTGAAATTATACGTAATTCTATGTTATAATCTGCAATTTCTTTTTCTATGTTTTCTTTATTATTTGCAATTGAAAAGCATCCTGTACACTCATTAACTTTTCTCTCTTCCTCATCTACTTCTTTCTGAAGCTGATTTCTCTCACGATTTATTGCATCATTTACATATGATACTAAATCTTCTTTTAGATTTTCTAATTCTTTTAATCTAGACTCTTTTACACTATCTTTTTCAATCTGTTGTTCTAATTCTTTGATATTTTTTTCAAGATTTATTCTACTTTTCTTTAATTCATCTCTCTTTGGGATTGCCTCTGTAATTTCTTTCTCTTTTTCTTGAAATTCTCTTTCTAATCGTCCAACATCTTCGTATGAGTTATGAAAATTTTCTTCCAAATATTCTTTAAATTCATTTTTTCCATCAGTTAGTATTCTATCCAATTTCTTAAATTTTTCAGCACCTAAGACTTTGTCTATTAATTCACGAAATACAGCACCTTCCGATACTATGCTTTGTAGATCTTTCAACGGTACAACTGTCGCAATTTTGAATGTTGAGTGGTCTAGATTAATTAATTCAGTTATTTTTTGCTTTACAATAGTTGCATCTTTTGCAATTAATTCACCTGATTCATCTTGCAGTTCAATTTTTTTCTTTTTTCCATTTACATAATGTCTGAATGCACTATATCTTTCTCCTTTTATCTTAAATGTTGTTTTTGTATACATTTGATTCTCACCAATTCTTTGCAAATCTTCTACATTCACATCTCTACCATTTTCCCCAAAAAATGAAAACATCACTGCATCTAAAATAGATGATTTTCCTGCCCCATTACTCCCAATTAATGCTGTAATGCCCTCATTAAGTTTTATAGTTTCACTTTTGTATGAAATGAAATTATTCAGCTCTACTGATTCAATCATTTTCTATTCCTTACCTTGTAATCTTCAAAATTTTTGATGATGATTTCTTTTATCTCATTTTTATCTTCATTCACGAGTGGATACCATTGTTCAAACGCGATTTGAGCCAATTCTGGTCCAACATTATCTACTGCTAATCTTTTAAAATCTTCATCGATGTTATCTGACTCATCCATCATGAGCGTATATTGTTCTTCATCCTTTGATGATTTTAGTTGAAGTTTTAGTACTTGCTCGTCTAGTTCTTGAATTAGACCTCGATTTTTCTCGTAATCTTCATTTGAAATTGTCAAATATACTAATGGTTTACGTTCTGGATCAATTTTTGAAATTAATTCTTTAATTTGCTCATGAAATTTGTCACTATCTGCCTCGATTACATATCTCGGTCGTAAATCAAGCTCAATCCATTTTGGAATTGCTTCTACTGATGAAATATCTATAATGTAAAATCCTTTTGGCGGTTCTTTTATTCCTTCTGTAGATGCTAATTCAATTGAACCTGGATACACAAGTGGACCACCCAAGAAATCATATTTCTTTTCAAAATTTTTGTGAATGTCACCTATTGCATAATAGGAAAAATTTTTTGGCAGATCGTTCGCATTAATTTCTCCTGCATGAAAATGTACATCATTTAATGCTTGATGTAAAACTAGTATTTTATGTCCAGTATGTTCTTTTGCTAGTAAGTCAATTTCCTTAAACTTCTCTAATAATGCATCACGATCCTTTCCCTCATCATGATGATCAAGTCCTATAATGAGAACATCCTTAAATTTTATTGGTTCTCCATCTCCAATGTAATGTGAATTATACGTCATTGAGTATAGCCAAGCTATTGAATTTGCTTTTTCTTTTGGTTTATCGTGGTCTCCTAAAATAAAATATGTTTGAATATTATTATTTTTCAAAAGTATGAGCTGTTGCATTAATAGTAATATTGCTTCGTTCGGTGGACGTTTATCATTAAAAATATCTCCTGAAAAAATTACAAAGTCAACTTTTTCTTCAATTGATTTGTTTACAGCCTGTTTTAGTGCATCATAGACATCTTGTTCTCTTGGTGGTAAATGATATTGACGTTGACCAAGATGTGTATCTGATATATGTGCAAATTTCATTTTAGTAATCCTTTTTGGTTAGACCTTTGGTTGATGGGGCTCCTACTTCTTCAAATCTTTTTGCCATTGTCCATTGATCAACTGCATTCTGGTCTGAACCAATTATCTTGCCTTTCATCTCATCAATGTGAATTATTGCTGGTAAGTTGACCCATTGACCTACTAATACGGCATCACCAACATTCAGTGATGTCAATTGAGCAATTAAATCTCTACTAATTGATTCTGATGCAGATGCAATTTGATGTTGATCATCTTCTTGAACTATTTTCATTACGGCTAACGAACCCATTTGACTGAGAATACTAGGCTCAATATTTCGTGGTCTTTGTGAAACTACACATAATCCTAATCCAAATTTCCGACCTTCTCTTGCAATCTTTGTTGCCCAATATTTTGCTCTGGCATCTTCTCCTTTAGGAATGAAAACATGAGCCTCTTCAATAATGACAAAGATTGGACTGCTGAACATGTAACTTTTCTTTGATTTATTTTTTGCACTTCTAGCATTACTTGCTGCCTTTCTATCATTAAGTAATTCTTGAAGATAGTATCCTAATGCAACATTTGCTTGTTTATCGCTAAATTCTGAAACATTGAGAATGTTGAGTCTTCCTTCTTTGATCAATCCTATTGGATATACCATGTCTGGATCTAAAATGTCTGCAAACCTATTACGTGCATCATCAATTTTATCTTGAACTCTATCTGCTGAGTGCCTCTCCTCTTTTCTTTCCGGGTCACTTCCGATATGCTGTACTTGTTGATCTAATGCTTCCCAAAAACTAGAAGATTCTTTCACTTCTGCTGTGAATGCTTTTCTCAAAATCCTTTGCTGAATGTCTGCTCCTTCTCTAATCTCTAAAACTTCTGATAATGTTTCAGCATCTAATAATCTTGGATTAATTTTTGCATCAATTACGTTAATTTTTGGTATGTCTAAATCTGCATAGTCATTATGATAATCAAAAATAATTACTGTTCCACTTAATGCTGCAATTTTAGACGCAAGTAATGAAACAAGATTACTTTTTCCCATTCCAGTCATTGCCAAAATTCCTAGATGTCTTGAAACAATTTTGTTTAAATCAATTTTTGAATCAATATCTTGATTTCTTAAAAGATTACCAATTTTCAACCATTCATTTCTTTCAGGAGCAAAAATATCTCCAAGATCTGCTTTTGTTGCTTTGATTACTCTAGTTCCTGGTAGTGGTGGAATTGCAGGAAGTATTGCTTTTCCTTTTCGTAACATTTCTAGGAATCCTAAAATCAAAATTTTTCCAGTATAACTCTTATCCCGTTTGTTTAGTTCGGCAAGTTCAATACTCTCTTCTGCTTCATCATAATTTCTTACATCTGATAATGCCGCACTTGTAACAAATGATGTTTCTACTAATCCTACAATCTTACCCTCATCTACCTCAATTATGACATATTCTCCTATTGGAAGTGCTCTTGATGACTGAACTGTCACTACATTTGGTTTTGATTCTCCAACTACAAATCCCAGGCTCATCCTAAAACCTCCCTTGAACCAATCTCATTTGACAGTCCGTGTATACTGGCTAGTTTTGCAAGGTCTTTTCCTGAAATTTTACAGTTATTGTGAGCAAGTTTTAGTGAATATGGATATCCGCTAATACTATTCTTGTAAATTTTATTCAATATTTTTTTAAAATCATTATTTGTATAACCTGTTCCAAATAACTCTACTTTGATTAATGGTAATGATTCTGCTAATCTTGCAAAAATTGATGTAATGATTTTTTCTTTTCCAAATTTTAAATCCTCAAATATTTTGCTAAATCCAGGTGTTCTTGCAGCATGATTATAATAAAAAATATCTCCTGCAATTGCTCCTAAATCCTCAAATTGTTTCCGTGTGTTAGATGTCTTTGAAATAAATACCACATTATTTCTTTTTTTCATTGCGTTAACCATTGATTCTGTTAACGATGCTTGTCTTGTCATAAATTGTGAATAAAGTGAACCGTCCATTAAAACTAAATCTACACTATCAATTGACATGTTACATGCATCTATCTCCATTTTACTTGCTAGTGATGCTAGTATTGGATTTGTATCCAACCCAAAATCATGTAAATCTGCAATTATCTCTCCATCTGTTTTTATTGATACTGCTGTTACCGCCCACAGTTCTGTACCTTGAAATTTCGTGCTGTTAAAACTACTATCTATTCCTGCAGAAACCACTTCTTCTTTTTCAGGAGTATAGTCAATCCAATTCCCCTTTGCCTTTTGTATGATCTTTTCATATTCAGGTCCCTTTAGAATAGATAGCGTTTTTTCACGATTAATTATTGCATCTTTAAAAACAGTATTGAGCATAATATTTAATTCTGGTTTTCATGAATATGAACATTAGGGTAGAAATTTAGCTGTCTAAATGCCAGCTCAAAATCAATCTATTTGGAATATTAATTCAATTTGTATCTTTGAATGCAATCTTTTTTTCTTTATAGAGATTATCTGGATCTGGCTCTGAAATTGCAGCAATTAGAGATTTAGTATAAAAATTGTCTGGATTTGTTAAAACTTTGTTTATTGGACCAATCTCCATAATTTTTCCTGAATTTAAAATTATAATATTGTCTGCAAAATGTTTGGCTGTGGCAAGATCATGAGTGATGTATACCATGGAAATTTTATTCTTCACTTGAATCTCTTTCATTAACTCTAAAATTTCCGCACGTATTGAAACATCTAGCATTGATACTGGTTCATCTGCAATAATAATTTCTGGTTGAACTACTATTGCTCTTGCAATCACAACTCTTTGTCTTTGACCTCCTGAAAGCATATGTGGATATTTCTTTGAAATTTCTTCCGCAGGTTCTAGTTTCACCATTTGTAATGTTTCAATTACTTTTTGTTTACGTTCTTTTTTTGTACCCAAATTGTGAATTTCTAATGGCTCATTAACTACATCTAAAACAGTCATTCTTGGATTAATTGAATCATAAGGATCTTGATAGATCATCTGGCATTTCATTCTAAATTCTTTTAATTCATCAGAATTATTGATAATCTCTTTTTGATTGTAGAAAATCTTCCCTGAATCTGGTTTAATAGCTCTTAAAATTATTTTTGCAATTGTTGATTTGCCTGAACCAGATTGTCCTGCAATGGCTAAAATTTTTCCTTGTTCGACAGAAAAATTTACTGAATCTGCTGCAATAACCTCTTCAGAATCTGCTGAAAAAAAGTCCTTTTTCTTAAATTTCTTTGTTATATTTTCAATTCTTAGAATATTATTCATTATTGGTATTATATTCTACTGTGATAAGAAATTTATGCAAAACAAAAATCACAAAATTATGAACAATAACTCAAAGCAGAAATTATTGGGCTATCAGTCTCATTTTATACAAAAAAATCTGAAATATTTCAAACCAACAAAGACTAGTGCAACTATCACATTTGCTGAAGAAATTCGTCAAACTCTTAAGCAACCAAAAAAATCAATCAGCCCAAAATTTTTCTATGATGAGTATGGTTCCAAAATTTTTGATGAAATATGTTCACTTCCTGAATATTATCCATATAATGCTGAAACTGAAATATTAGAAAAAATTGAACAAAAACTACTCCCATATCTTTCTGATGAATTTCATCTTGTAGAACTGGGAAGTGGTTCCTCGATAAAGACTCGTCTTTTAATTGATGTCTTATTCAAATCTCAAAAACATTTGCAGTATTTCCCGATAGACATATCTGAAATTCTAGATGAGAGTGCAAAAAATCTCTGTATGGATTATCAAAATCTTACTGTAACCGGTGTAGTTGATACTTTTGAAAATGGTCTTGATTTTATTGAAAACTATGATGATAAACCAAATCTGATAACATTCCTTGGTTCCAGTTTTGGAAATTTTGATCAATCAGAAGGGATAAGATTTCTTAAAAAAATCAACACGCTAATGAAATCCGATGACTTATTTCTTATTGGTCTAGATCTGAAAAAAGTTAGTAGTGTTCTTCATAATGCCTACAATGACGCTCAAAATACAACCGCAAAATTCAATCTAAATGTTTTAAAACGAATTAACGATGAATTGGGAGGTAATTTTAACCTGGAAAATTTTGAACACCATGCTGTTTACAACGAAGAAAAAGGTCGAATTGAGATGTATCTACGTTCATTATCTGAACAGTTTGTAACAATTGAAAAATCTGATCTCTCAATTACTCTGTCAAAACATGAATTAATTCATACTGAAAACTCATACAAGTTTTCTATTAATCAAATTGATTCCTCACTAAGAGATTCTAACTTTGAAAAACTTGAAATGTGGTTTGACTCTCGAAATTATTTTGCTTTAGTTTTGGCAAAAAAGATTTAGATATTCTCCGCACATCTAAATCCAGAAATTAGCCATCTTTCATCTAATCTGAAAAAATTTCTATATGACCCTCTGATAGATTTTGATGGCGTTCCAAATGAACCACCACGTAATACTTTTTGATTTGTAAACCATTTGTCATTGTATTCATCAAATCCACTTTTGAATCCTGGATATCCTACAAACTCCGAAGATGTCCATTCCCAGACGTCTCCAATCATTTGATAACATCCGTAACTGCTCTTTCCATTTTCGTAGGAACCTACTTCACAGCAATTCCAAATATTTGACTCTAACAAGTTAGCGTTTTTCTGTGCTGGTTTTTTATTTCCCCAAGGGAATTCTGTTTTAATTTTTTTCTCATCATTCCATAATGCAGCTTTTTCCCATTCTGCTTCAGTTGGTAATCTTTTGTTTGCCCATTTACAATAAGCTGTGGCCTCATAGAAACTTACATGGCATACCGGCTCATCTGGATTTATCTTTCGTTTTCCTGCAAAATCCCTAGTTACCCATTCGTCTTTTTCTTTTTCCCAGTACATTGGCGCAACCCATTCATTTTTCTTCACTGTATCCCATCCATCTGAAAGCCAGAATGAATAATCCTCATAACCTCCATCTTCAATGAATTTCAAATACTCTGCATTGCTTACCGGCAAATTATCAATTTGAAAATCATTTAGGTATGTTTTGTGCTCTGGAAGTTCTATATCATAACAGTAATCTTTCCCTGAATATCCCATGTTATACAATCCACCATTAATTTTGATTGATTTTTTTTCTATATTTAATGAAATCTGTGGCTGATTCTTTATTGCAGGTTTATACTGTTCTCCTAAAAGATGTTGTAAATCATAAACTAAAAGTTCTTGATGTTGACATTCATGATGAATCGCCATTGTAAAAAGATAAGATGCATCAACATCTAGTGGATTTTTTATTACTTCTCTAACTCTATTTGTTACTACGTCAAAATATTCTAAGATTTCATCAGCTGTTGGTCTTGACATTATTCCTCTCTTGGATTTATCATGTGGTTTTCCAAATTGATTATAATACGAATTTAGATACTCTGATAATTTATCTGAATAAAAATTGTAATCCTTTTGTGTTTTACTTAATACAATTTCATTTAACCAACTGACATGTCCTATATGCCATTTTGGTGGGCTCATGAAAACTGCTGTTTGTACTCCAAAGTCATCTCTTTCTAAGTTTTTAACTAATTGTAATGTTGTATTTCTTGTTTCATTGAATGACTCTAAAAGTAAATTCTGTGTCTGCTGTTCAAGTGTCATATAATAATTGAATTTCTTAGATTATATTTGGTTTTTGCAATTATTCTTCCATTACACAGCATGTTGCATTATTGATGTTACGCATAGCCCACCAAATTGAAAATGTCAACGCTCCAATTGAAACTAATTTTAATTCTAATCCTTGTAGTGGAAATATTGCTAGTCCTCCTACAATTCCTAAAACTGCTGAAAGTGAGGTTGTACATGCAGGACATCCAGGTGTAAATGCAGTTAGTGCTCCTCCTAAAACCGCACTTGTACCACTCTTTTTCATATTTTTGTTTCTCTGTGTTTTGATATTGTATGCAACTAGTGCAATGTTTATTCCTCCTAAAACTGCTACAATTGCTGTTAATCCAATTGATGCTGTCATATACATTGGCAGCAATTCTATTTCTGCTGACATATGAATTACTGCCATTTCTAATGTAAGAAAATAGTACAATACACCTAACGTAAGTCCTGATATTATGGAAATCATTCCAAACGTTCTTTGTTTTAAAATATCCTTGATTGTTAATTTTAGCATCATGTACTAACTCCTCCTGAAAACTAATAAAATTTAGTAACCTCTTGCAAAGAGAGGTCTAATTACACTCTGGTTTGAGCATTTAATGCATTTTGAAGTTGTATCACTTGAATCCTCTATGATTACTCTAACATCTGCGCTAGTCTCTTCTTTAATCTTCCCTTCGCACTCTGGATTTTCACAAATTGGGGCTTTGATTAATCGTCCTTTTTCAAGTTCAGATTTGAATTCATCGTAATTGTTTACTTCTACTGTTCTATCTTCGAGAATTTTTTTTGCATCTGAAAACATATCGTCATGGATTTTATCCAATTCTGAAACCACTCTGTTTACCAAGCCTGCTATTTCTTGATCATCTTTCTGGCGATTATGTCTTCTAGCAAATGTAACTTGATTTTTCTCTAAATCTTTTGG
>Ga0315316_10004674_pt1 | contig 10031 bp, 9 predicted proteins | sample M160m3416metaG_FD_203702 | JGI IMG/M metagenome (GOLD analysis project Ga0315316, IMG submission 203702) | Ammonia-oxidizing marine archaeal communities from Monterey Bay, California, United States - M1 60m 3416 | ecosystem: Environmental > Aquatic > Marine > Intertidal zone | place: USA... | reverse complement strand
ACTCATTCTCCTTTGAAAAACCTATGTCTGATATTGATTCTAATGCTAAATCTACATTATTTATTCTTGAAAAAATTAAACAACTTAAGATTAAATGTAAATTTATTTTGGGAAGTACATTTATTGTCATAGGCCGACCAAAAAAATTACCTGTAGATGAGAATACACCTTGTAATCCAACTACGATCTATGGAACCAATCGTCTATCAAGTGAATATTTTTGTAAGATATATCATGAAGTTTTTGGAATTGATACAAGAATATTTCGTATCACTAATTCCTTTGGACCTAGAGAACAAGTTACACCTAAAAAAAATGCTGTTAATTTTATAATTCACTCTGCACTAAAAGATAAAAAAATTACCATTTTTAACAAAGGTGATTTTTTTAGAGATCTAATCTATGTATCTGATGTTATCTCTGGAATAAATATTATAATGAAAAAAGGAAAATCAGGAAATCTATATTGGATATCTTCTGGCAAAAAAACTTGGTTTTATAATTTAGCAAATTTATTGAACAAACATACTTCTTGTAAAATTAATTATGTGCCGACTCCAAAATATACAAAAAAAGTTGACGTTGGAAATTTCTCTGTAAATAATTCAAAATTAAAATCATTGGGTTGGAAACCTAAAATTTCTATAGAAGATGGAATTAAAAAAACCTTGGAGTCTTTCAGAAATACTTCTTAAATGATGTAAATTCAAACTCTTGTAAAATATCTGTCATTTTTGGTAGAGCCTTTTCCAAATTGTGGTATGTAATGAATTTATCCTTAGCAGGTAGTTCTAATTTAGGCATGAATTCAGGAGTTAATTCCCATGAATGAATATAAAATGTTGATGGAATTTGATTTCTCTCATTATTTTTAATTGCATTCTTAATTATTTTCATTGGTAATGTTCGTAGATAAAATCCTCCTCCCGCAGGAATTTTTTTTCCAAGAAATCGTGTGGTTAAAATTGGAAATTCATGAATCTTCCCATCTTCATCTTCTTGTTTTAGTGATCTACTGGAAATTTTATATGGTCTTTCATTAGCGCCTGGTATTCCGTAAAGTCCACTCTTTGCTGGAACTACACTACTGTCGTACAAATAATCATTTTCTTCTAAAATATCAATTGCCCATGAAGTTGAACTGTTTAAGGAAAAAGTTGGTGCTCTAAAACCTCTAGATCTTCCTTCAGTTAATTCAGAAAACTTCTCAATCTCATTCGAAAATTCTTTAGCTTTAATATCTTCTAATCTTGAATGGTGCATTGTGTGAAATCCAATCTCATGTTCATTTTCAATTATCTTATCAAGTAATTCTGGCATAATTTCTAATAATTCCCCAACTACAAAAAAAGTTGCACTTGTTTCATTTTTTCTTAACCATTCTAAAATTTTATCAATTCCATTAATTACTGATGGTTCAACTTTCTTTTTTACGGAGAGATTTTTTTTGATTAATTCAGGATGATACCATTCTTCAAAATCAATTCCTAGAATATTCATTCTATCTCATTAATGATTAATCTTCTTTACAACTCTTGCAGGATTTCCAATTGCTACACAGTAATCTGGAATATCTTGTGTAACAACACTTCTTGGTGAAATAATTGAATTCTCACCAATTGTAATCCCTGCAATGATAATAGCTCCTGGATTGATAACCGCACCTGATTTAATTCTCACTTTAGAAATTTTTCTTGGATAATCTCCCTGTTTCAAAAATAAATTTGCTGATGGATTATTATGGGCAAATATCATTGAATGTGAACCTAAAGTTACATTATTTCCTATCTCGACCATTTTTGGATATATCAAATCAATTAGAACATATGGGTTCACATGACAATTCTTACCAATTTTAACTCCTCTAGCTCGTTGCATTGATACTGCAAAATCTGATAATGGTGATGAATAAGCCATTGAGTGTAAAATCCATCCACGTAAGAATTTAATTTTTAATTTTATTCTACCAATTTTCCCAGAATATCCATAATAATCCATTACTTCCTTCTCATTAATTGGGAAAGTATCATTTTCATCATTCATGATTATGTTTACTTTAATCCTGAAAATCTAAAGCTTACTGATAAAAAATAGTGGTATTAATACACAATATTTATTGAATCATTACACGTAAATCCATTAATTCCTATTTAATACTAATAAAGGAAATATTATGTCTCAAAATTTTAAAATTGGTATAGATATTGTATCTGTTAAAAAATTTAAAAAAAAAGAATACAGTAAAAATAAAACATTTTACAAGAGATTCTTCTCTCCTAACGAAATTAAATATTGTCTAAAATATAAAAATACATCAGAACGATTCGCTGGAAAATTTGCACTAAAAGAAGCTCTCATAAAATCACTAGATATTAAAATAAGATTTTCTGAAATAGAAACATCTCATCTTAAATCAAAACCTCTAGTTTGTATAAAAAAAAATAATGAAAATTATATTTTTATTGCATCACTGTCTCATGAAAATGATTTTGCAATTGCAGTTGTTATATCTCAAAAAATTAAATAATTTTCTTTTTTATTTTTTTACTAAATCTAGATAAAATCGAATTAAACAAACTATTAATTGAATTTTCAGAAACATCTAATGGAACAAAAATTTTATCAGGTAACTCTTTAATTATTTCTTCATCTGAAATGATTTTCTTATTTTCTAATTCATTATACTTTTTTTCAATTAATTTTTTATTACGTCTAATATCTAATTCTGCATTGATCTTTGCTTTTAAGAAACCTTTTGTTAAATAAAAAAACCAGACAAAGAGATCTATTACAAATAACGTATATTTCATTTTTTTATAGGTACTTTTTGAATAATGTGTTAAGAGACAATATTTCCTATTTCTTTCTAACCAGTAAAATTTCTTTGCTGACCATTTCAATGAATAACTTTCAACATGAAAAATTTTTGATTTTGGAACATAGAATGATCTTATTCCAATTTGTGCTGCTCTCCATCCTAAATCTAAATCATCATGATATAGAAATAAAAATTCATCTAATAATCCAACTTTATCGAAAACCTTTCTGGTTGTAAAGAGACATGTACCTGATGCGTATCCTATTTTTTTAATTTCCTGATTTTCATCAGAATTTTGGTTTCCTTTATCCTTAGCATATCCAAATCCAAAAACATGAAACATGTTTCCTGTACTCTGAATAATATTGTCTTCATTTAATGAAAGAATTTTTGGTTGATACAATCCATCTCCAAATTTCTTGTATGCAGAAATCAAGTGTTTTAACCAATCAGCATCAACAATTGTATCTGGATTCAATATCACTATGAACTCACCTTTTGCTTCTCTAATTCCTGTATTATTTCCTCCACAATATCCTAAATTTTCTTCATTTTGAATTAATTTAATTTCTGGAAATTTTTCCTTACAACTAGTTTGACTCCCATCAGATGAAATGTTATCTACAACTAATATCTCAAAATTTTGATATGATGATTTTTTTAAGGATTCAACACAATTATGTAACAATACTCCTGCATTATAATTCAAAACAACTATGCTAACTAATGGTTCTTTGTCCATGTTCTATTATTTTAAAGAGATATTTTTGAGCCTTCTCCAAGCATAAAGATTCTGTCATCATGTATTTCACTATCTTTAATTTCTGAATTACTTGCAACAATACTGTTTTTAATTTTTGCAGTTGTATCAATTATACAATTTTTCATAATTATTGAATTCTCTATACTGGATACAGTAATTATTGAATTATCTCCAACACTAACATTAGGACCTATGATACTTTGTGATATACTATTATTATTTTTAAGAATATTGCAATTTTTCCCAATTATCACTGGACCTATAATTTTAATTTTTGATTCAATTTTTGTTCCTTTCTCAACTATAATATTGCCCTCCATATCTACAGTGTCATCTTTTTCTCCTTCAAAAGAACCTTGTAAATTTTTAATGATTTCTCCATTTGCATGTAGGATATCATCTGGCGTTCCTGTATCCTTCCAATAATCTGTAATCTTTTCATAACTAATGTTATTATTTTGTTTCAGTAGATTATCTAACGCATCTGTTATTTCTAATTCATCACGCCATGATGGTTTTAATTTGTCAATAATCTCAAAAATTATTGGAGTTAGTAAGTAAATTCCAGTAACTGCTAGATTTGATGTTGGGGCTTTTGGTTTTTCTGTAATCTTTAGAATTCTTTTACCTTCGATATCTGCAATCCCAAATTGTGAAGGGTTATTCACTTCACACAACAAAATTGTTGCATCATAATCCGAATCTTCAAAACTCTTTACAAAATCTATGATAGATTTTTGTATAATGTTGTCACCAAGGAAAACAAGAAATTTTTCATCATTAATGAACTCTTTACATAATCTTATTGCATGTGCAATTCCTCTAGGTTTGTCTTGTTCGATGTATGTAATTTTGACTCCAAATTTTTCTCCATTTCCATAATATTCTTTTACTTTGTTTGAACCTACTCCTCCAATAATTATTGCAATATCAGTTATCCCTGTCTCTGCAATCGATTCTATACAATATTGTGACATGGGTTTATTTGCAATTGGTAGTAATTGTTTTGGACCTGTATGAGTTAACGGTCGTAATCTTGTTCCGTGACCTCCATGCAAAATTATTCCTTTCATAATTATACTTTCTCTACATTAAATTAAATCTAGTTTTTCCATGGAGTAGATTTTAAAATTTCATCCGTTGAAGATTGAAAACTATTTGAATTTTCATTATACCATTCGATTGTTTTTCTTATTCCTTCTTTAAAACTAATTTTTGGTCTCCAACCTAATTCATTTGTAATCTTGGATGAATCTAGACTATATCTAAAATCATGACCAGGTCTATCTTCCACAAACTCTATTGAATTTTTAGAACCTCCAACTAATTCTGTAATTTCATTAATAATTTCTAAATTTGTAATTTCATTATTACCTGAAATATTATATGATTCTCCAGCTCTACCTTTCATCAGCACCTTGTATATTGCATCACAATGATCGTCTACAAATATCCAATCTCTAACATTCTCTCCATTTCCATAAACAGGAATATTTTTTTTCTGTTTTAATAGTAGTATTGTCTTTGGAATTAATTTTTCAGGAAATTGCCTTGGTCCATAATTATTTGTGCATCTTGTAATTATGGCATCAGTTTGATATGTTGTTGAATAAGAATTAATCAAAAGCTCTGCTGCCGCTTTTGTAGATGCGTACGGATTAGATGGATTTAACTTCGAATTTTCATTTGCAGTTCCTTCTGATAAGCTTCCAAATACCTCATCGGTGGAAATTTGAACCATACGTTTTTTCTTTTTTGTAATTAAATCTAAGATTGTATAAGCTCCTCTGATGTTAGATACTAAAAATGGCTCTGCATTGTTAATACTTTTGTCTACAAATGATTCTGCTGCAAAATTTACTACCGAATCACACTGATCAATTAATTCTTCCATCAATCGTCTATTTGTTATGTTTCCTTTTACAAATTCATATCTATCACTATTTTGAACTAATGCTAAATTTTCTTTATTCGAACCGCTCAGTTCTGCATCAACATTTACTATGCTAATATCCTCATTTTCACTTAGTAATTTCAAAATAAAATTACTTCCAATAAAACCTAGACCTCCTGTAACTAACAATTTCATATAATTCAAATTTTTCCAAATACTAATAAAATATTGTATGATAAGTATCTAATCTCTTAATCCAAACTTTTATTGCTTAAATCAGATGTGATTTCAGATGGAAAAAAAGGATTTTTCTATATATGAATTAGAGACGCATTTAACAAAAGATGTGACTGATTCCCATATTAATGGAGAATTAACTGTAATATGGAGAAATTGGGATAAAATTATCAATTCTCCTGAAATGATATATGTTAATCTGATTAATCCTCGAGAAATTAAAGGTCCGCATATACACAAGAAAAGAACAAGTTATTTTTACTGTTTGGAAGGAAAAATAACTATCGTTATTCGTGACACAGACCAAACTTATCATAATGTGGAACTAGATGCAAAAAAACCAAAATTGGTATCTGTATCTAATGGAATTCCAGCTGCAATACTTAATCCTACATCTGAAATTTCTAAACTATTAGTTTTAGCTGATGTTGCTTGGAAACCTAATGATAACGAAATGGAAAATATTTCATTTGATAATTATGATCTAATAAAATTAGTTAATAGTTCTAATTAAATTCTAACGCATCTACTAAACATTTTGATGCATTACCCGGATTAGATAAATAACGTTTTAAGAAATCCTTGCCATTAATTTCTAACGAATTTCTAACTTCTTTATCTAAAATTAAATTATCTATATACTGATTCAATTCTGATACATTAGTACAATTCAAAATTGCATTCATTTTATTTATTTCATATTCAAAAATCTTCTCATCTAAAATGACATTTAATGATGGAACTCCCAAAATTACTGATTCCATTACAACTGTTGAAACGTCAAAACCTTCTGGTGAAATATTAACATGTGCCCAAGATTGATTAATTAATCTCTGAATTGATGTGGTCTGATAAATAGGAATTCGCTGATCAATATTTTTAACAATTTTCATAATCTCCATACTGTGAAGATCTAATCCGGGATGAATTTTCACCACAATTTGATAATTTTTAAAATTCTGTAAATGATTGATAATGTGTTTTAAAACTATTTCATATTTCTCATATAATTCAACTTTCTTATGTATTGCAGTATCAATTATTGGTCTAGGTGTTATGAGAATTAGTTTTTTCTTTTGCCCGCTTGGCTTTTTGTTTTTAAAAAATTTATCATGACGAGGACTACCTGAAAGTATTATCCTATCATTAGATGTCTTATGAGAATTTTGTAAATATTCTTTTTGAACATTTCCCCAAACTGCTATCTTATCTCTAAATAATGAATACATACTTAAAATATCATATCTAGATGATTCTGAAGAATAATTATCAAAAGCATGAACTAACATCGTTGAAGGAATATTCTTTTTGTTAATTCCCAAAACAGACTTTTCTGTTTCACCAATTACATTGAGTGATAAAATTGATATTATATTATAATTCTGAAGTATCTTTGACACTCCTTTGATTAGCAAAACATACCATTCGCATCTACTGTCAAAAGTTTCAAGTATTTTTTTTTCTACACACTCCCAAAATGGAATATCATCATATAGAAAATTTGACTTAATCTTTTCATTAAAATTTCTAATAAGTTGAATATTCTCTTTAATTTTCTCTGAATCCTCCAAAATTTCTTTTTTATCTTCTTTTGTAAGAAGTGTTTCTAATCCTAATACTTTACAATCATATTTTCTAATTATCTGTAAGGACTTTTTATCCCAAACTGCTGGTTTCCTATTGTTGAGAATCAGAATCTGAATGCCTTTTTTAGATAATTCTCTGATTAACTCTTCATATTCATTAGGATTAATTTCTATTAATAAAACTGATTTTTTATCATTATTCTTTGGTGTTAGATCATAAACCTTCCAAATTACTTTCTCAAATTTCTTTTTTAATCTTAAATAATTTCTTCTAGAAATATTAAATGATATAGGTAATCTTCCTAAATTGAATTTAATTTGAATTTCATCGTATACTATATCTTGAATTTTATTTGATGTTATTAGTTCAAATTCAATTTTTTCATAAAATGGAATTATGGTATCTCTTAATGATTCACTAATGATTATCTTCTTTGGCATTTCCTTATCAATAATTTTTTTAATCATCACAAAATCGTACAAGACATTGATCATGTATGCATGTAATTCTGCGGAATCTAAGATATGAAAAAAATTAAAACCATCAATCTCACATTCGACCTCTTCAGGGATGAATTTATACCAATCATACAATGATGCTACTTTATCAAAAATCTCTACTAAATCATTTTCATTTAACTCATTATCTGCTAATTCATGTATGATTGATTTCCTCTTTAGTATTTTATGTGAATCATAATCTAACGCATAAATTTTATTTTTTGTTTTATATAATGAATCATAGTCAATTTCAGATTTACCTTTCAAAATCAATATGGTATCATTCATTTAGAAATTATCATAATTGACTTACTAATGAATATGATTATCCAAACATTAGAGAAAAAATTTTAAAAAAATAACAATAACCTGTTTATAATAATTGATTAACTCTTTTGTGCAACTGCCCACATATTTGATGACATAACGTTATTTACTAAAAATTGTTGAAAATCATCTCCTATCTCTTCCCATTTGTCAATTAATACGTGTTTGATAAAATCATCTTTCCTATCTAATACAAAATCACCTGAAAGAATTTTTTTCCTTACTAGTTCTGCATCCAGTTTTCCTGGTGTAAATACGTCTAACACTTCATATCCACACTCTCTAAGTAATAATGACATAGAATATGGATTGAAATAATTTAGATGTTCATGATCTATTGTATGACTTTTATCTTTCAATATTCTTATATCAAATCCCATTCCATTTGGACAACTAAGAATTAGTAATCCATCATCGTTTAGAATATTCTTTATCTGTAACAAAAATTCTTTGGGAGCGAATAAATGTTCAATTACTTCAAAATTTACTACAACATCAAATTTTTTGGAAGAGAAATCAATATCCTCGATTGGGGACTCGATTGTTTCAATTTTTTTCTTTCTACATGTAGTTGCTAATTCTGGAGTTGGTTCTATAGCCACCACATGTTTAAATTTTTTTGTAGATTTAATCTCTAAACAAAAACTTCCAAATCCTGCTCCTACTTCTAACAATGATCTCATTTCATTTCCATATTTGTGACATAATTCTATGGTTTTATTTACACGTGGTATAATGATATTTTTTTTGCGTGATTCTTCACTAGCTGGATACATTACATTATTCCAAAAATCATAATTCTTAGAATTTTTATAAAACCATTTCAAAATTTCTGGGGATGGTCTTGGATTGGTGTATATCGTCTGACAATGGTTACATTTTTTATAACTAAATTCATTTTTTAAAAATTCATTTGTACTGTCATCAAAATTACATGCTGGGCAATTACTTCTAACGAATTCATCTTTTCTTTTCTGTAACATAGTAATATCTTCAATAACTGCTTTTTTGTGCTCATCATTGAATTCCTCAGGTCTTATATCTGTCTCAGTAAATCGTTTAAAATCATTAAATTTATTCATGAAATAATTTATTTTTTGTAATATATATTACATTTTTCAAAATCCCTTCTTTTCAATGGATTGATATATTACATATCAGATAATTTTCTAATGAGAATATGTACAAAATGCATTCAACCTGATACTCGACCTGGAATCTTTTTCACTGATGAAGGAGTATGTGGTGCATGTTTATGGGAACAAGAGAAGCAAGATATTGACTGGAAATCTAGAAAAAATGAATTAAGCGAAATTACAAAATATGCTAAAAACTCATCAACCATTTATGACTGTGCTATTGGAGTTAGTGGTGGGAAAGATAGTACATTCCAAGCATTGTATGCTCGTGATCAACTAAATCTCAAATGTTTATTAGTAAATTTTGAACCGTCAGCACGAACTAAACTTGGAAATGAAAATCTTGAAAATCTAAAACAATTAGGTTTTGATGTAATTAGTATAAGACCAAATCCAAAAGTAATGAAAAAATTGGCAAAATATGATTTTTTAACCTTTGGAAATATTGTTAAAGCAACTGAATTTCCTCTTTATTCTTCTACGTATATTGTTGCACAAAAATTTAACATACCATTAATTATCCAAGGTGAAAATCCTGGATTAACGTTGGGTGCAAGATCATCTGGTGTAGGAAAGGACGGAAATTCACTAAATGCAAATCAATTAGATACACTATCGTCTGGATGTGAAGAATATCTCAATGTCGATGGTGTGTCTAAAAATGATCTTTTCTGGTTTCACTATGACCAAAAACAGTTAGAAGAATCTGGCATCAAAGGAATCTGGTTAAATTATTATTATAAGGAATATTCGCAATATGGAAATG
>Ga0315316_10004671_pt1 | contig 10035 bp, 15 predicted proteins | sample M160m3416metaG_FD_203702 | JGI IMG/M metagenome (GOLD analysis project Ga0315316, IMG submission 203702) | Ammonia-oxidizing marine archaeal communities from Monterey Bay, California, United States - M1 60m 3416 | ecosystem: Environmental > Aquatic > Marine > Intertidal zone | place: USA... | reverse complement strand
AACTTATGGAGATACTTTCTATCCTTGAAGATAGACACGATATCGACATGAGCCAATTCGATGCCTCCGAGTGAGGCAATTAGAATGAGAGAAGAACTCATAACAATGAAAGAATGGAAGATAGTTACGGGAACACGTATCGGTGATGTGGGAGAAGAAGACTATACGGGAGAATACGTTCTCTCCTATACGGCGATTAACTCACGATACCCGAAGCACTGTTTCCACATAACTATCAGTCAGCAAAGTAAGGACTTTCTGGCAGACCAAATAGATCCAGATCTATTCAAAAAATTATTTGCCTCCGAGTGAGGCTATTAGATGACACAAGAAAGAATTGACTTAACTCAGTTTGAAGGACATACTGAATGGCTACCAGCAAGAACATACAACGAGCAACTGCTTGTGCAAATGAAATATGCGGAAGCCTTAGCAGAAATAGCGAGACAGCGAGAGGAAGATCCGCATGAGATGAATCATGCAGATGACGCTTTGGTTGTCAATGCTACTGACCTGATTGCTGAGTTGAAAAGATGTTATGAGTTGATTGATAGCCTTCCTACGAGGGAGGCTATGACCGAAATGCACGACTATACGAAATGGCTTGAAACAGTCGAATCGTATTTTCTTGCAGATGGTTCATTCAATCAAGATACTGTCTTTGTGCATATGTGCGCCGTAAACAAGAAATACGGCTATCGCATAGAAGTTATCGACGGTGTAGTAACTGTCGAACATGAGTCAGAATGACACGCCTCCGAGTGAGGCAATTAGATGAGCGACGAATGTAAACATGAATATTATGAGCCGGATGAAAAAACCATAGAAGGATGGTGTCCGTGCGGAGCAGGAGTCATAGCAGACATATTGATTTGTGTCGACTGTGGTGCTGAGAGCCGCGTTAGGACAAGGGTACAACCTTGTTATTGTACTCATGATATTGAATGGGAAGAAGCCTCCGAGTGAGGCAATTAGATGGATGATTATACATTTTACAGAAACAACAAGAAATACAATGTTGTTAGTGATGAGGATAAGAATCGAATAAGAATGATACACAACATCATTCACGGCCAGGACTATGATGACGAAAAGCCGTATAGGATTCTATCCCTATTCAAAACTGCCTCCGAGTGAGGCATATTAGATGAAAGAAGAAAATCTCGAAAATCGCCCAAACACGATACGTTTTGTATGTGCAGTTTGTTCCGAAGACCTGACAATTGTTAGTTTGGGTTTGAGCAAAACTTGGCAAGTACGAATCGAAAAATGTAATTGCGAAGAAGAATAACTTCTATTAGATGAAAGAAGGAACACCAATGACCCCAGCAGAACTCTCAGAGATTCTATGGGGAAATTATCCTAAGCACGAGAAACGTGCTAACTATAAATTCTTAACTGAGGTCTTCCGGTCTTTGAGACTCGGAGGAATTTGGGCATGGCCAAATGCTGGTCGTGTATTTAAGAAAATAAACGAAGATGAACTCATTGAGATATACGAGTGATTAGATGGTAAAAATATGTGTGCTTTGCGGCACAAAATTTGAAGGTCACGGTAACAACCCTGCTCCCTTAAACCGGGGGCATGGACGGTGCTGTGACAAATGTAATACCGATGTTGTGATTCCAAAAAGGATGGACGATATGCTATACCAAATGTTCAAGAAAATTATGTCTGAACAAGAGAAGTATATGCTGCTTTCGGGGAGTCTAAACAAATGACGGTATATTAGAAACGGTGGCATCGAAAATGAGGAGGGTTATAAGACCCTCCTTATTTTTTTTACCACTTTTTCTTGCACTCTGTGGTTAAGGCCACTAGTGCTTCGTATCTCTTCATTTTGTGCTGTCCTGCTGGTATTACTTTCTTTGTTGGAAAGTCGATTTCAACGTCTTCGGATAATTCGATGGTGACTTCGTCTTCCCCAGCAACTTCCATTATCTGATCCACAATCAGTTCTGTACTATCCAGATGATAGCGTGTCAACCTGACACATGGCAACCCACTCTTTGGGTGTAGAGAACCGGGTATTCTGAACAACCTGTTAGAGTCCACTGTGGGCTTTCTATCGAATACGTTCTTGATTGTAGCATTATGCTCTTTCATCATACCGGAGATAAGAACTTTCTTATCAAAATCCTTTAGGCTTCCTGTTTTCAACCTGGCAATTACGTCTGGGTCTGAGAATAGGGAGCCTAATTTTTTTACATACTTTTTCGCGAAGTACTTCTCTATGTTCTCTTTAGACGGATTTTCAACCAGTTTGCTGATAAAATGCATCATTTGAGAACTCCATCCATACTTAGTTAGGTTATCTGAGGGTAATAGACTACTTCTATCTAACTTATTACCCATTATATAATCTACAATCTGTCTTCTGCTAGATACATCCATGTCTCTAAAGGCCTCAGTCTCGAAAGTAAGATGGAATCCCTTCTTTCCAGAGAAGTCTATTTGCATAGATTCGAGAGGAAACCCTAAATCGACGAGGAATCTATCGACTAATGCTTTGGTTTTCTCTCGCATTGCGTCGATAAACTCTACTCTATTCTCATAATCTGCATCATCTTCGTCTAAATCGATAACAAAATCGAACCCAATCAAGTCTCTTCGCTTCTTATCTATCTCATTGGGGTCTAGATACGTTGCCGTTCCAGCAAAAAGTCCGGCTGGTGGCCTGTTTGATGTCAGTCTTTCTCGTAATTCTCCTTCATCTTTGAAGACCATATTCCGCTGCCACCCTTTTAGGTCTGGACTAAACACATTCAGACCCCACTCGCGTCGAGGTATGTTCTCTAAATGCAACTCAGCAGTGTTGTAATGCTCTCGGTATAGAGCGAATACTCCGTCCTTTCCCTTGTATATCATTCAAAAATCACTCCTCTTGCCTGATTTTCTGTGCATTGGTTGTAGGCCATCGATAATAGAACTAACCATATCGATTGTTAGTGTATCGTCCCAGGTATTGATATCTGGAACCTCATCCATTGGTACCTCTAGCGTATGTGCCAAGAAATCAGAAGATTGCCTGTCGTCTTCACCAAATACCTTTGCTATTAAATCTCTAGCATACTTTACTTGAAATTCTGATGCCATGCCATCGTTAGATTTCTTACTTGTTGTAATCGGTTTAATACTGGTAGTTTCTCTATTACTGACTTGCTTGCGTGATTTGATCTTCTTAACTGTCAGTTCAAAGCCCTCAGACTTTATCTTAACTATCCCAATTGTCTTCATGTCTTCGATCTTTTCGATGATCTTCAATATTTCCGCCTTCTTCATATTACCACACCTGCCACGCTGGGTTCTTAGTTCCATCGTATGTGAACAGACCTTCACGAGAACGATGGAGATTTGTAGTTTTCTTATCTCTAGAAAACTGCTTCAATGTCATTTCTATGATATCCATACTTGGTATATCTGACCAAGACTTCTTCATTTCAGTATAAATTTCCTCAAAGGTCTTATCGTCTAGCATGAAATCGTCGTTTATTAGATTAACGAACCTTTCTGCGACCATGGTTCTTAACTCCCTGTCACCCTTTGTCAAGCCTCCCTCTATTACCCCAGGATCCTGCTCCTGTAGAGTGGTGGCCATTATTTTTTCGGCAAATTTTACGTGCTTTAGTGTAGCAGTTTTTGCTCCGTCAAACTTAGCAGCAGCAATAGTTAGTCTCGATACTGCTGCTATCTGTCTATGCGAACGCAATTCTTCGTCTGTTTCTGCCTCAGTTCGCTTTTTGACGTGCTGGTTAATTATGTATTCAGCGGCTTTCTTAGATAACTTGGCCTCTCTGTTCCTGCAGACCTCTAGTAGTTTCTTTACAAACTCCAAGTCAACAGCAATGTCAGCAACTTCTGCTACATCATCTTCTGCCGCAGTCAATCCTTTCAAGACAGCATGACCGATGGCGGTATCTGTTTCCTTATCTGCTTCATCAAGTATCACGAAAATGCAGTCAAATCTAGACCACAGGGCTAAGTCCATATCTATTTGCTCAAAGAGTGGTCGCATTCTATCGAACTTCTTGCGCTTGGATCCCTTGCCGTCTGGGTTTGCACCTGCTACGATAGAACAATGCACTGGTATAGTCGCTTTAACTACCTTGTTTACATTAACCTCGCCAGATTCTAAAGCCCTATTCAGTTCACCATAGTCACCTTTGTAGAGATTGAACTCGTCAATAGCACAAATTGCACCTTTTGGTGTAAGTGGTATCGCACCGGGTTCTACAACCCAACGCTTCTTGTTGGAATATAGGTCTTCTTTTTGTATGCAAGCGGCAGTTAGACCGGGTCCTGTCGATATGCTCGCATCTGTCATTCTACTTCCGGGTGTTAATTTAATGACTGCTTCCATTATCTTTGTCTTTGCAGTACCCGGATCTCCAATTATCATTACATGGAAGTTTGGTCTTATTCCAAACTGCTTGTTCTCAACCGCACCGACCGTAGCAAGTACTAGTGATTTCTTTATCTCATCGTGACCGTAAATGTGACCTGCATATGATTGTGTTACTAGTTCCATCTTCTCTTCTAAATCAACAGACTCCTCAAAAAGAGCAATCTGTTCTAGGTCGCTTTGAGTGAGTGTCATCGATGTCAACGAGTGAGACTTTTCCTCGACGTGTGATGCTAGAATATAGTGGTCGCAAATCAGGCCATTCTTCGTTGTAGGTTCCAATCGCATCGTCCCTACTACCGATATGGACGACCCTGCTTCAATTGACTCGCATAGTTCACCTCTTAATTCAACCATTATCGAGCGAGATTCTGCCGAAACCTCCTCTTCTTGGACAGAGATTCTCTGTATAGCCTCGTTCTTTGTCTCCTCGCTCTCTAACCTAATATATTTCTTACCTTCACAAATCTTGCAAGCACCGGGTTTTGTCAATTCTCCTCGCTCTACATCTTGTTCTACTAGATTGATGTGACCACATTCGACACCGAAAGCGTTTGGATGAACACACCTAAATGCAATATGAGTCATCACAGTCTTAACATCTCCCTTCTCAATAACTTGACCGTCTATTTTTACGACCCTTCCAACGTCTCCAGCCTTGGATAATGCCTCAAAATCTCTATAGCAGTATTCTGGTGGATTCATGAACCTCCACTCTGGCTTTATCTTGTGATACTTAGATCGTTGTTCTAATCTAGGATCTGCGATATTCAAGAATTCCATCTCGAATCTTTGTAACCAGAAGGTTATGCTCTTAGGTGAAGTAACCAAATGAGCGTCTAACTTGTTATAGTAGTCACGAAATTCTTTGTAATTTTTAAATTCTATACCTGCTGACATCAACATTGGTGGTGTTTCGATGTTCATACCATCTGGTTTCTTTTGTGGGAGAATCATCCCGCTACCAATCGCTTCTATATCTATGAAGCAGACTGGTACGTTTGGCTTGTCGCTTAGTTCAATTTGATTCCTCATTGAAGACATTGCATTGATTTTCTGTTGTGTGACAGCATAACCTAGGTTTTCTAACCTGCCTGCGGCAGACTTAGCATTGTCATCTATTATGTTGGCTCTTATTTTCGAGTCAGTTGACTTGTCGGAACTATAAACATAACCTGATTGCCACATTAGGTATGCGACAACCGAGCGTCTCCTTTCCTTATCTTCCTCATCAATAGCATGGAGAATCTGGTCAATTTCCAATATGTCGTCATTCTCTTCTATATTATATTCCATCTTAATCACTCCTCACAAAATCCAACTGACTTCCTATCAACTCATACCCTCGCTCCGCCATGGCTCTCCTAAGGAGAGGCCTTACTTTAGCCAAAGATCCCTTCTCTCTGAGAGCAGGGTAGTCAGACTGAGTAATCACTGGTAATAAATCATTTCGCTTCTTTCTGAAATCAATCTTGGATATGATGTCTTCTACAAGTTTATCATCTATCTCACTAAAGTCAGATGGAGCACCCATTCTAATATCATAGAAGGCTACTCTCTTACGACCTGCCTTACCCAATGTAGGTAGTTTCTTCTTACCTATCTCTATAGTAAGTTTAGATATTATACACCTAGAGAATGTAGTAGTGTCTAATAGGGTAGATGTATATCCTCTATCATATGCTTCTTTATTGGTTATATGTCCGTGTTTTACTATGTGTGCCTCTACTTTCTTGGCTACTTCATCATAGCCTCGATTGTAAGCACGCTTACCATTCATGTACCTCGTTAGTTCTTCTTTGTCGTCATTAGACATAGAATCTACTAATCTTTTTGCTCGATTTAGTTCTTCGGTCATCGTTGTTACCTCGGCGGGGAAGGTAGTGGGGACAGGACGGTATATAGTAGTTCCTAGAAAGTTGCAACTTTCCATCTATGGGTATACGCTTAAATAACATGGGATGTGGTAACGCGGTCCATGGGGGTAGACACTACCGTAGTGAAATGTCCAGAGTGTTCTTCAAGAGACTTGGAATATGATGAGAACAGAGGAGAACGCCATTGTACGAATTGTGGCATTGTATTGGAAAATGATATTGTAGACCAAAGTCCAGAATGGAGAGACTTCAACGACGCTGGTCAGCAGACGGATCGGTCGAGAGTCGGAGCACCCATGACTAACTTATTGCACGATAAGGGACTTTCTAGTACTATAGATTGGCAGAATAGAGATTACTCTGGTGCAGCAATTAAATCAAAGAATCGGTCTCAGTTGTATAGAATGCGTAAGTGGCAAGCGAGGTCTAGGACGAAGGGTTCCAAGGAACGCAATCTACAACAAGCACTAGCATTAATTCAACAATTATGTTCTAAACTGAAACTACCTAAGACAGTTCAAGAAAGATCTGCGGACATCTATAGGAAGTCTCTCGCAGAAGATTTGGTTAGAGGTAGAAGTATAGATTCAATGGTTTGTGCTTCGATATTCATTGCTAACCAACAAATGCTTACTGCTAGAACAGTGGATGACATTGCTAAGGTAGCAAGAATCGGTCCTAAAGAAATAGGTCGTACGTACAGGGACGTTAAGCGTAAACTAATGATTCGTACTCCTTTACCGGATCCTAAAATTTATGTAAGTAGATTCTGTAGTGAACTACAGTTAGGCCCGAAGGTACAAAGAAGTGCTCTGGATATCATACGTAGAGCCGAAGAAATGGAGATGACTCACGGTAAGTCACCATGTGGTGTTGCTGCTGCCGCAATATACATCGCTAGCCAATTGAGCGAGCAATCAAGAACACAGCGAGAAATAGCAGAAGTCACTAATGTTACGGAAGTGACTATTCGGAATCGCTACAAACAATTAGCAAAATCACTCAAGATAGAACTAGATATCTGAGAGTAAATGGAAAGATAGTACTTTTCACCTACTATTTTCAACCCCTAAAACGCTGCACTGAACAGTGGAGAAAATAGAAAGATAAGAGATTCCATAATAACTTTCCATTTTCAAATGATTCTGGAAAGTCCAGAGTTTCCTATTTACAACCTAGCAGTGTGGTGTTTTTACTATGGATTTGGTGTATTATGTTGTTTTTGGATTTTCAAACTTTCCATTTTCAATAATCGTGATTTATGATACATGATTAAATAGTAGAATGAAGAATAACCGAAAAATATAATATAGAAGAAGAGAAGAGAAGAGAAACTTTCCATTAACTACACTTATTACTGTTAACTTTCTCCGAGAGATAAGATGACCCATGTCGTAACAAGTGCTTGTGTCAAGTGCAAATATCAAGACTGCGTAGCAGTATGCCCTGTCGAGTGTTTCAAAGAAGCAGGAGAATATTTGGTAATAGACCCTGATGACTGTATAGATTGTCAGGCTTGTGTACCCGAATGTCCAGTAGACGCCATATTTGCTGAGATAGATGTACCAGATAGTGAGATAGAATGGATAGAGAAGAATGAAGTAGAGGCATTGACTCTACCTACAGCAACAGGCGATTCTCCCGTACTCGCGGAAAGTTAGTGGTGGGCAATACAGGATTCGAACCCGTGTCACCGGCTTAGAAGGCCAGCATGATATCCAGACTACACCAATCGCCCATTTAATTGAAAGTATCCTCGTATAGAACAAGGGGATCTTCTACATCACTGAGGTAATACATACCACGCATTTTGTCCAATTTGTGTAGCCTAATAGGAGAATCATCTAATTTGACCGAGGCCTTCAAGAGTTCTTTGACACTCTTCGGCATTGCGTAGTCTTGTGGTATAATGGCTTTCTTCCTGAAACTAAAGTTCATCAGCACAGGAGTCTCTTGTAAGTAAGTTTCTATTCTGGAAACAATCTCTACAACAATATCTTCGTCGGTCATATCTTCATCAAACGATACGCGCTCAGGGGGTTTCTCTGGTACAGGTGCGGTAAAGCCATCTGTGACAATAGTTATCTCTTCTGCTATAATTGGTACTTCCTCATCGTCCTCATCTTCTACAGGTCTTTCTTGCGGAGTTATCTCCAAGTCATCTAGGCTTAGGAAAGTAGTTACAGCACGATCATCGTAGTTAGAAGATAATACCTTTCTGCTATCTAGTAAAAAATTATTATTCATAGTGTGTACTTCTGATTTTAAATCACCGATGGTTTTATGGATATCTGTTATTGCTGATACTAATTCCATTCTTAAGTTAGCAATATTGCCTTGCAGTTCTAGTTTCTGATCTCGCAATAAGACAGGTATTGTTTCCAATAATTGCATCACTCTTGTTGGCTGTGGACTGGTATTTCCTACTGTTGACCATGAGAAAGGGGTGCCTTCCATGTTACTACGTGACATTTCGATAGGCATAAAGGTTAATGTTGTCGTCCCCCTCGGAACATCGTGTTACCACTCTTGTTAGGGCTTGAAGAATCCGTAGCGACCAAGAAGGCTAGGCAAGTTCTCTCGGATGCTGGGATTAGATACAAGTATGAAGATATATTGAGCATCGACTCACATATAGGCGGGATGATGGTGGCAATTACGGGATCTACTGTAGTACCTCAATTGTTCGTCGGAGGTGATAGTTATGTCGGTGAAGAACAAGTCCGCAGATATATTAGGAATTAATTTTGAGTGCCGAGATGACCCACCACGCGTCAATTGCCCTAATTTGACCGAAGGACCGGAAGGATTCTCTAAAATCGAAAACACTGGTGAATACCAGTGCATTGCGTGCCTGCGTAAAGTTGGTAACGAAAGTAGTTCTGATGACGAGGTAGCAGAAGACGATGTAATAGATGAGGAGAACGCAGAAGAAGTAGAGTATGCTTACACCGCCGAAGGAGATAAGATACAGGATTTCACATCAGAACAATTATTGGTTATTTCTAGAAAGGACAAGATTGGTGAAATTGTTTCCAAGATTAGTTCTTTAGATTTAGAGTTCGCTTTGTTTATGTCAGATAAGCAGAACGAAATAATTGACTTATTGCGTAAGATGGAGAAAGCCGGAGAGTCAGTCTTCGAGACGAGAGCGCTGGAACCCAAGATACTGGGCGTGACCGCACATCTAATCAAAAGGTATCCTAATACGAAAGCAATGAAAGCATTAGGAGTTAAACCAAGTTCAATTGAAGGACCGAAGAAACTACTAGATGCATTGAATTCTCCCGAACTAGGTGATGCGGTATCTGTCGGCATCAACAATATTGGAAATGCTCTCAAGATTCCAGAACCAATAATAGTTTCAGCGATCGAGGAATATGAGAAAGAGAAGCCACCAAATAAAGAGCCTAAGACTACGGCAAGAGCGGGTGCTTGGCTATATCTTTATGTTAAGACAACAAAAATGAAAATAAACAAGACTCAAATCTATGACATCCCCGGAGTGTCACGTTCTGCATTCAATAGAGCACTAAAATCCTACGAAGAGTTCTTCCGAAATATTAAAGTCACATTGAAAGAATCGGATGTTGAGGAAAAGTAGATGTCCGAGAAGTTGAGTTGGCAAGAATTCCGTTCTGTCCATACAGGAATTAAGAAAGAAATTAAGTCATTAATGTGGAATGCATACAAGGAACAAGACGCAGAAAAATACCTAGAGGCCGTTGAGATGGCAAGTATTGAAACTCCAGAAG
>Ga0315316_10004669_pt1 | contig 10035 bp, 8 predicted proteins | sample M160m3416metaG_FD_203702 | JGI IMG/M metagenome (GOLD analysis project Ga0315316, IMG submission 203702) | Ammonia-oxidizing marine archaeal communities from Monterey Bay, California, United States - M1 60m 3416 | ecosystem: Environmental > Aquatic > Marine > Intertidal zone | place: USA... | reverse complement strand
GAACAGGTTCGTCGAGCTAGCAACGCCAATTGGCGTGAAGCTGCTGACTGGGTTCAAGAACTCCGCGACCAGATGGGTCGCTGAGATAACGCGGAGGGAGGGGGATTCGAACCCCCGGAGGCTTGCACCTCGACGGTTTTCAAGACCGTTGCAATCGTCCGCTCTGCCACCCCTCCAAGATTGACGGTATCGGTCTGTTGTGGTCGAAACACCATCATTTCGCTGAGAGAATGTTGGAGTGAACATCGAACCGTTAACCCCGCATCTCGGAGCCCAAATCGACGGATTCGATTTGAGTGATCTGTCCGGTGGTCGAGCAGACCAACTTGAAGAGATGTTTTATACACATCGGGTGCTGGTGTTTCGGAATCAGGAACTTGACCGTGACGCACACAAAGCTGTTGGGCGTGTCTTTGGTGAACTCCACGTCCACCCCTCCAAAAAGGCGTTTGGAATCAAAGGCGACCCCGAAATTTTCAAAGTTCGCGCTGAGGCAGACACGGTTAAAGTCAACGGTGGGCGCTGGCATATGGACGTTTCGTGTGACGAGAACCCTCCCACCGGTTCCATTCTTCGACTGCTCGAATTGCCGCCTCATGGCGGTGACACAGTGTTTTGTGACATGAGTCGAGCGTTCGAAACACTGTCGGGTCCGATGCAACGAATGCTTATAGAGCTCGATGCGCGTCATGACGGACAACGAGACTTGCGTTGGTACGGGCTCACCCCAGATCCGGGCCAAACCTATCCATCATGGGTTCATCCCGTTGTTACCGCCCATCCGGTGTCGGGCCGGCCAGTTCTTTTTGTGAACGAAGGGTTCACTGAAGACATCGTCGACATGTCCTATGACGAAAGTCGTGCCATTCTCGCCATGTTGTTCGACCATGTTGCCCGTAACCCTGGTCTGCAATGCCGAGCCACCTGGGAACCGGGAACAGTGGTGATGTGGGATAACCGCGCAGTTCAACACTTCGCCGTGCATGACTACGCGCCCCACCCCCGACTCGGGGAACGAGTCTCTGTTGTTGGAAAAGGGCCACCGATCGCGTGGGGACGCGACTGATCTGCGGCGTAAGATGTGCCCGGTTGCTTGAGCATTCTTTAAATGTGAAAGTCAACTACTGGCGGTTCGCCGTCAAGGAGAGGTGACAGAGTCTGGTCGAATGTGCTTCCCTGCTAAGGAAGTGACTGCTCACGCGGTCCGTGGGTTCAAATCCCACCCTCTCCGCCACTGAAATCCGTCGGGTTTCAACCACCCAGTTCGATTGCGTACACTGCGGTCCTCAACAAGCGCCTCTAGCTCAATTGGATAGAGCGTCTGGCTACGGACCAGGAGGTTGGGGGTTCAATTCCCTCGAGGCGCGCTAAGTAGTTCGTCATAAGCGACGAGAAGAACGCGTCTCAAAGATCGGCAAGGGTTTTATATGTCGAACGGTGGGGACACATTCACTTGCGGGCCTGCCTGAAATAGCCGTGCTGGTCGCCCTTTTCTTTGCTGTGTCTGGGTAGAGGTATCCGCTGGTTGGACAAAACCTGGGGTGTTGTGGACTTTGCGATGAAAGTTCCCTGCAGAAACAGTTGTCTCGAACACAATCTCGTATACGCGTTGAAGTTCGCTGATGGTGAATTCGGGGGGACATAGCTCGGTGGCTTTGGAGGTCTGTGTGAGTGAACGTCGCAGTGCGCGCAGTGCGTCCGATGCGATGTCGCCGTGATCGAATGCGAAACGAAAATCATCTGATGCGAACTCGCTGACTGACACGAGTCGTTTGTTCGACGGTTCTATGTCTTGGAATGTATCAAGGTCGATGTTGGTGACAATTCCCCAATACACCACAGCAATAGCTCGGTGACGTGGGTCTCTTCCGGGGAGTCCGTAGGCGCCGAGTTGCTCTAACTCAGAGGTTGAGACATCGGGGGATAGTGCAGCGTAGGCTCGCGCGGCAGTGACCTGGAGGTCTTCGTCGGGCTGTGGGATGGAGCCTGGGAGTTCCCATTGAAAACGGAACGGCCCTTGGTTCCTTTCAGTCAATAAGAGCGAGAGTTGTGCCTCTACGATGGTGAATATTGCGACATTGCAAGTGAGCTCTAACGGCTCGCCGCCGCTGGTGACGGGGTCTTCCTCTAAAAGAGCTTCTGCATCCACTGGTCGAAATAATACTATTTATTATCAATAATATATAAATTAATAATATATATATTATCAAACTAATAAATAATGCCTTTCGGCAATGACTGAATTTTTGGTGCGGCGGGTCGCTGGCTCTCGTTGCGCGTTAGTGCTGAGAGATAGGGAAACGGCGTAGCCTTGACAGCACTTAACTGGTTTGTGTGAGGAGTGCTGTGTTTCGACGTACCTGGGGATTAGCGAAATCCTCGATGACCGTAATCAGGCTCGACCGAGAGCTACTAGTACTTCCCGTTCTTAACGCGGTCGCTGCAGTTGCTTTCGGTTTGGTGTTGTGGATTGTTGCTTCGGGACTCGGAGCCGACTTCTCAGACACCTCCGATAGTGGCGGAGGAGGCATGATCGCCCTAGCGGTTTTGGGTCTTCTCGGCATGAACGTCATCAACACTTTCTTTAAGGGAGCGTTGGTTTCTGGTGCTCATGAACGCTTCACCGGCGGTGACCCCACTATTGGTTCATCAATATCTGGAGCTGCGAGCCGGCTACATCGACTCCTGCCTTGGGCCCTGTTGGCAACCACTGTCGGAATTGTGATGTCGATCATTGAACGTCAAGGCGGACAACTTGGACGGATCGCACGTGGCATGTTCAACATGGCATGGGGCGTCATCACGTTCCTCATCCTTCCGGTCATCATGTTTGACGACCTCGGACCGATAGCTGGTCTGAAACGTTCCGGTCAACTGTTACGCACCTCATGGGGCGAAAACCTCACAGCCCAAGTCGGGTTCGGTTTGCTCACCGTGCTCATGGCAGCCCCCGGCATCATCCTTATCGCCGTCGGTGCTTCGAGCGGTTTCTGGCCATTACTCATCATCGGCGTGCTTGCAGTGATGTTCGCAATGGTTGTGGCAGCCGCCTTGAACGGCATCTTCCAAACCGCGCTTTACCTGTTCGTCACCACAGGAAGCGCACCAGAAGGCTTCGGGGAACAACAACTGACCTCGTCGTTCAACGAAAAGCCGTACCGCTAACCCAGCACCTCAGCAATCGCCAGCTCAGCGATCCGCTCGGGGTCATAGCCAAGTTCTTCAGTCAATATTTCCCAGTTGTGTTCGCCCCAAACTGGGCCCCCGTACACGACGTTTGCTGGGGTACGCGACAAACCGAATCGGGTGTTTTCCACCGTCGTTGTTCCCTGAGTTGCGTGGCCAACTTCGATGAAGTGGTTTCGGTGAGCCAACTGGGGGTCATCAAGGCAGTGGCCGGTGTTTTGAACTCGATGGGCCGGAATGCCAGCACTCTGACATGTCGTCATTGCCTCGGTGCACGAACGTTCTGCCGTCCATACCTCGATCCTGGCTTCGAGTTCATCTTGACGGGCGCGACGAGCGTCAACGTCAAGTTCGGTGAGTTCAGGTGCACCAATGAGTTCACATAACGCCTGCCACTGGTGATCGTTAGTCACCACGACCGCCACCCACTCATCGTCACCCTTGGACCGAAACACCGCATGAGGAGCGTGCACATGATCGCGGTTGCCCATTCGATCCCACAAACGACGGTTCACAGTCCAGTCCAATAGAAGCGGGGTTAGCTGTTGCATGGACGCTTCACCTTGACTGAAGTCGATGTATTGCCCCTGACCTGTGCTCCGATGATGTTCGACGGCAGCCATCACACAACTCACAAGAAAGCGCGGGGAAATGTAGTCGGTGTAGGCGCCAAATGGGCCACTCGGTGAACGATCAGGCCATCCGGTCGGCTCAAAGAACCCCGAAATCGCGGAGGCCATTGTTCCGTAACCCGCTAATTGGGTGTACGGACCGGTTTGGCCCATGATGCAACTCGATGCCATCACCACATCCGGTTTGATTTTTCTTAACGACTCGTAGTCCAGTCCAAAACCTGCCATGCCTTTGGGTGAGAACGATTCCAACACCACATCGGCCCATCGAACGAGATCGTGCACTACCTCGATGGCTTCAGGTTTAGTGAGGTCGAGCGACAATCCTCGCTTACCTGAATTCATGTTGCTGTACAGGGCCGAGTTGTCCGGTAGACCCTCGTCGTTTCGGAAAGGCTGCAACGTTCGGGCTGTGTCCATTCGTGCTTCGGAATCGATACGGACGATGTTTGCTCCGTAGTCGGCGAGGACTCGACTCCCTGCGGGTCCCGCCATCACCCACATGAAATCCAAGATCTTGAGTCCTTCAAGGGCTTTACCTTGACGGTTAGGTATGGGGGCGATTGCCACGTTGGGTTTTCTGTGTGGTTGAGCCAACACTTGGGTGGTGTGTTCCCCGATGGTTGGTGGTTGGGGAAGGGGAACTTGGGGAGTTTCAGAAAAGATCGCCATCCGCCCAGGAAAACGCACGACCTGATCACCAATTTGGATGTCTTCCCATATGTCTCGCTCGGTCAGGTGGGGGTTGTTTAGGACATCTTCAGTGGTTGTTACGGGTGCGATAAGTAGCCGGCGAACGAACGCCTCTTCGAAGAGTTCTGCTTTGGTTTTGGTGGCGCAGAACTCGCCGATGACTGTTTTTACTCGGTCGTATTCTGTGACAGGTTCCTGACCCGAAAAAATGAGTTCCGCATAGTTCAGCCAATCCTTGTCACGGGTGGCCTCGTCGCAGAAGCCTTCCTCGAACACCCATTCCATGAGGTTTCTCGTGAACGGCCCGAGGGCGGGACCGAACAAAACAGTGACGGAAACGTGTCCATCTGCGCATGGCCACATCAGCTGAACGTAGATGTCGGAAATGGTGACTCCACCAGCAGAACGGATCGCTGGGGGAGCGTTAATAGCTGACGCGACCATGTTGGTTTGGCTTGCTTGCAGGGTGGATGCCTGAGCGGAGAGATTTATGTGCTGACCTAACCCCGAATTGTGCTGACGTTCATAGAGAGCAATCAGGGCAGCGCCCACTGCTTCTGAAGATACGTGCAGGTACGCCTGGGGGAGCGGAATGCGAAGGGGAGCGCGATCTAAATCTCCGGCCAGGCTCATCTGACCCCCCGAAGCCATGATGGTCAGATCCGTCGCCTCCCAGAATGCCTTAGGTCCGTCGTCTCCGAACGCCGATATCGATAGATGAATGAGAGCAGGGTTTCTCTCATTCATCACCTCATAACCGAGCCCTAACCCGTGTAGAACATTTGGTCCGAACGCTTCGATGACGATGTCGGCACCATCAGTAAGACGAAGCAGCTCCTCGCGACCCTCAACGGTTTCCAGATCTAGAACGACAGATTTCTTTCCCCGGTTGTACGACCAATGCCACAACGAAGTGTCATCTGACACAACGTCGCCGGCGAATGGTCCGATCGTGCGGGAACTGGAACCGCCTGGAGGTTCGATGGTGATGACTTCGGCCCCCAAGGACGCCAAAACGTGTCCCGCGAGCTGGCCTCGTTCGTCTGCCAACTCGATGACTCGGTAGTCCCCCAACATGGTCATAGATTTGCATGCTCCGAACGCGGTGTGAAGAGCTAACGAAATGTTTCTGACAGCGAGTTACATAGGTGCAGACCAAAAGATGTGATGGTTCACATTCTTGCAATTACTTCCGACGCGAACCGGGCGTAAATCTCGTATTGCTGATCGGTCGGCGGAATGAAGTTGATGCTGTCCAGCCCTTGTTTCTCAAGGTCTGTGAGTTGTTCTACGACGTCACCAGGTTGACCGACAATGGCGCATTCGCGGATCAGTTCGGGAGTAACAAAACGGGCCTCTTCAGGATCAAGATGACCGTAGTGGGAGGAATGAACATCGGAGACTGACCGGTTGGCGTCGCGTTCTTGTCGAAACGCCACGTACTCATCCCAGATTGACTCCACGAAACGCGACGGTTCGGCGCCCGCTTCTAAGAACCGGTCGTAGAGGTAATGGACGTTGACCATCACCGATGAGCCAACTTCTTCAAGAACGCGCGGCGAACTCAATGTCTCCTCAGGGTTGAGGAGCAGCATGTTCACCAACGCTGTGGTTTCAAACCCATCCAGGTTCCGGTTGGCTTGATCGGCTCCTCGCTGCACGTTGGCTAAGGCTTCGGGGATGCTGCCCCCACGGGGAATGCCGGTAATTAAACCGTCGCCCAACTCGCCGGCAAGCGCCTGAGATTTGGGGCCGAAGCCGCCGACATGAATCGGAATTGGATGTTCGATGTCTACGTAGTTGAGTTCACGGCTTTGGAAACTGATCGGATGGGTGCGGCCGTTGGCTGTGTAGTCGACAGTTTCGCCCTTCAGTAACGCTCTGATGACGCGTAAATGTTCTTCGTAATCAGCTACGCGCATTGGTAACTGCCCCATGCTTCTCATCGCGGTGTTCCCCGTCCCAACCCCAAGAAACGTGCGTCCCGGGGCGAGACGATTGATGGTCGCTATTGCATTGGCAGTCGTGGGTGCAACGCGCAATCCGGGAATTGCTACCCCTGAACCGACACGAATCCGTTCGGTACGTTCGGCCACCAGAGCCATGATGACCCACAGATTCGACCGAAGAAGAGGGCTGTCCCACACCCAACAAAAGTCATAGCCGAAACCTTCGGCCTGCACCGCTAGGTCAACGTCGTCGATGCGACCAAGACTGACTCCAAATTTCATGGGCTACCAGCCCGATCAGTCGGACGCTCGTACTAGACGAAACACTGGAATAACCCTCGGCGCGGCGTTCTCTGCGTACTTGTTGAAGATCGGCAGTTGGGCGGCTTGTGCCGCGTACAGGCGATCTCGTTCTTCACCTTCAGTGAGAACCGCGGTCGCTTCGTACTGGTCGGTACCGACCTCGTGGAGAACATCGGGGTTCGCAACGAAGTTGTGGTACCAGTTCGGGTTGTTGGGTGCACCACCCATCGAAGCGATGACCACTAGATCATCGTCGTCGGTTGAATAAGCGAGTGGCGAACACAATTCGCGACCCGATTTTGCGCCAACCATTGTCACAAGCACGATCGGTGTGCCCTCAAATGGGGGACCGCACTCTCCGTCGTTCGCGCGGAATTCCGCTATCGCCTTTTCATTGAGTGCCAGAAAATCTACTGCCATGGTGTCGCCTCCTGCTAGCGCAAAGCTAGTAGGTAAAACGAGGACATCACCTGCCTGTCTGTAGAAGACAACGGCGGCCCTAGGATCCCTGCCGTGACCGGCACACATCCCCAACGAGACCGAGGACCTGCCGTTGTTGCTGCCCTCATTGTTGTCGCCACCTTCGCGTGGGGCCTCTGTTTTTACGGGTTGGGGTTTTACATGCTCAAATTTCAGTCGCAACGCGGCTGGTCATTGAGTGCATCATCCAACCTGATTTTCCTCTTCTATCTGACAGCGCTCCCCGCGGCCTTTGTGGTGAGTAAGACGCTCGCCCGGCGCGGCCCTCAACCGGTTGTGGCATTCGGGGCGATCAGCGTTGGGGTAGCGGTCGTAGCGTTGAGTCACGTACACCGTGCTTGGGTTGCCGTCCCCGTGTACCTCCTACTATCTGCGGGTTGGTCCTGTATCAGTGTCAACACCATCAGCACTGTGACCCTCGCGTGGTACCCGAATGGCCAACGCCAACTCGCTTTAGCGTTCGTGGGATGTTCCTTTGGGGGCATCATTTTGGTTCCGTTAATGAGCGAATTGGAATCTCAACTGGGATTTACCACTGCGCTCACAATTCTCGCTGTAGTTGAGATTGTGATCGTAGGAACTCTTGCGCTCTTCGTATTGCGCGACCCTCCTCAAGTGCGCAATGCCTTGGTTGAGGGGCCAACGGATGTGATCGCGTGGCATTTACGTCGTCACCCCGATTTTTGGATACTGACCGCCACCTTGGGGTTAGGAATCTTGGTCCAAGGGGGGTTTCTGATGCACCAAATGACCTTGCTTGCAGAATCTCTTTCAGAACCGACGGCCGCGCGGATTGTCGGCGTGGCAACACTCGCAGCTCTTCTAGGGCGAATGGGCCCCGTCATTATTGGACCGAGAATTCGACCTGCCCGAGTCGGAATTTTTTACCTATTGATTCAAGCAACAGCCTTGCTACTGCTGAGTGTCCTACCGCACAACACATTGTGGCTTACCTTCACGAGTTGTTTGTATGGCCTGGGAGTTGGGGTGCTGATCACCATGCCGCCGCTATTGACCCAAGCCACATTTCCGACAGTGCCCTTTACTGCTGCATACCCAGTGGTGAACTTGTCGTGGCAAATTTGTCTGGCATTAGGTGCACCACTCGTTGCTTTTGGGCGGAACCGATTAGAAAGCTACGGCACCGTGATTTTTGTGTTGGGAGTTGTGCTGTTGGTAACGATCGGTTTTGCTGTGATCAATGACCGGCGGGTAGGGACAACTAGGTGCCTATTGGGTGACGAAAACCCGGCACCTAATTCTGAAGGGCTATGTTCACGCGATGGGTGAGCGATATCTAGTAACCGGAGCGAACGGGTGCATCGGCGCCTGGACCGTCAAACTTCTCTTAGCGGACGACTGCGACGTGATCTCTTTTGACCTGGGCGCTGACGAACACCGTCACCGGCTCATTAACTCGGGGCAGCTACCTGATATCGAATGGTGCCAAGGAGACATCACTGACCCGCGAGCCGTTGAGGAAGTAGTTGCTCGCTGTGATCGGATTATTCACCTGGCTGCCCTGCAGGTGCCGTTTTGTCGAGCAGATCCTTCTCGCGGAGCTGAAGTCAATGTGAAAGGAACCGTAAATGTTTTCGAAGCGGCACTAGCCCACGACGTACCACATCTGGTGCAGGCCAGCAGCATCGCGGTGTACGGAGCTAACAACGATTACCTCAACCCAACGGTGCCCGCCGATGCGCCTCGCCTACCGCGCACCTTGTACGGCGTCTACAAGACCGCCTGCGAAGATCTTGCTCGCATTTACTGGTGGGATCATGAGCTTTCCTCAATTGCGTTGCGACCACACACGGTCCACGGCCCCGGCAGAGACCAGGGCATGACCTCCCAACCCACCGTCGCAGTAGAACGAGCGGCACGCGGTGAGAGTTTCACGGTCGAATACGGCGGCTCGTTGGGGTTTCAATACGCACCAGATATCGCTCGAGCGTTTATCGAAGCCAGCCGGCAACCAACTCAAGCAGCTCCAGCGTTCAATCTCCCTGCCGACACAATGCAAGTACGAAGCTTCCTCGATCTCGTTACCGATATCACCGGCATTGAACTCTTTTGTGGTGACGATGGCCTTGACCTTGTTGATGAAGGCGCGGCCGACACGTGGATCGAATGGATCAAGGAATGGTCAACCACTCCGCTCGTTGACGCCATTCGTGAATCGATCGATATTTTTGAAACCCAGAACTGATCTAGGGAGCGTCACTTCTTAAATTGTTGGTGGTCACGCCGATCGGTTCGTTACTCGCGATGACATCGATCACACCGCTGCCGTTACCCAACAGATGCAAGACATGATTCACAGTTGCATCTCCTTCAATATGAGTGACCGTTCCCTCATTGTCGATAGCAGCTGTGTGTGCATAGCGTTGTCGCACCCACGCGAAAAGGTCCTGAGGCAAAGTGCGCCCATAACGCCAGAGACAAAACACGTTTACTTCAAATAGCAACAACGGCTGGTGACGTAACAGTGTGGTTTCGGCGCCTTGAAGAACTCCTAGTTCTCCTCCTTCGACATCAATTTTTATGAAATCAACACGATCAAGGAGCAAGTCAGCCACTGTTTCATCAACTGTCACCACCGGAACCGAGACGCCTCCAAGTTCCTCAGATAAGAACCCCCAACCGCTTCCATTTCCATCTTCGTGAAACCGCATCGTCCCCGACTCAGCCCCGACCCCCCGCTCAACGACAGTGACTGGGGCGCCACTCGCCCGGCGAACTGTTTCCCGTAACGATGGATGTACTGACGGGGCAGCTTCAAAAGCGATCAGACG
>Ga0315316_10004665_pt1 | contig 10037 bp, 7 predicted proteins | sample M160m3416metaG_FD_203702 | JGI IMG/M metagenome (GOLD analysis project Ga0315316, IMG submission 203702) | Ammonia-oxidizing marine archaeal communities from Monterey Bay, California, United States - M1 60m 3416 | ecosystem: Environmental > Aquatic > Marine > Intertidal zone | place: USA... | reverse complement strand
CTTGTGCCTGCTGTGCCTGTGTATGCTCCTTCAATGCGTCCCAAGCGTAAACGCATTACCCGCACGTTAAAATATAAATTAGGTAAACATGCCGACGGGAAAGTCTCGGTTTTAATAAAAAACGCACAAACGCGTCGTAAAGTTCAAACCGAACAAGCACAATTAAAACAAAAAAATATTTTAGAAATCAAAAATTTCCTGCGTAGTAAAAATTTATTGAAAGCTGGGTCAGAAGCACCCAATGATGTTTTACGGCATTTATATGAACAAAGTATTTTAGCTGGATTAGTCGAAAATAAATCAAAAGAAAATTTAATTCATAATTTTTTCAATAATGAAAAATAATAGAATATCATATTATTATATAAATAATAATAATATGAAAAACAATACTAAGAGGACAAAAAAACCTTGTAAAAGAGGAAAGAAATGCAGGACGACTTTAAAAAGAAGTTTTAAGAAAAGAGGAGGAGTTGGAAGTTTAAAAAAACAACGTTCTCGAGCCAAAACGCCTTCTACGATAAAAAGAAAAAAAAATGAACATATTTATCACGAAATTAAAACTCCTTCTCCTACGCCTTATGCAAGATTACATGGAAAAAAGAAGACGTTGAAAAAAAAGAAAGGATCGCCAGTGTATGATAATTTACAAAGAGTTAAGGGTCCGGTTCAGCCAGGTACCGATACTTTATTAGATAATGAAATTGCGGAAGGAAAAAGAGGGATGAAATTAAAAGGAGGGGTTAATGATGAATATGGTTATGCACATTTACCTGGCTTTGAACAAAACACCTCAAGTGAACACAAATATGCTAATTTATATAGAGGTCCAAAAGTTAAAGAGTTAGTAGAAAAATATGAACTAATGAATAATCCGAACAAGGCAAAGTCTAGGCCAAAGCCAAAGCCAAATTTACACCCTCAATACTTGGATGTCAAACCGAAACCACCATCATACCTAATACCTGTTGAAAGAAACTCCAACTACCAATCACAACAAAAAAAAAAAGAAGGTGTTGTTTATGATTTGGGCAATAATAATTCGGTCAATAATAATTCGGTCAATAATAATCGGCACATTATAGGATTGGACGGATATGTTGTTGTTCCCCCACAAGGATCACTACACAATTATGATTTGGGCAATAATAGTTCGGGGAGAAAATAAACTCAATATTTAAATATATACCAATAAATTAATAAAGATGACTGACGATAACATATATACGTCCTACATAATGGAACAACCTATTTATGCTACATGGCCAAAAGAACAAAATACATGGGGAAATAATAATATAAAACAAGTATCGTTATCACCACCTAAGCCACCGCTACCGCCACCAGAACTACCGCCACCACGACCAATTCCACCAACCATCAATAGAGACAAAAAACCAGAATCACTTAAACCACTTTTTACTAATGGCTATATTGAAAAACACTACTGACGTTTGTAAAACACTACTGACGTTTGTAAAACACTACTGACGTTTGTAAAACACTACTGACGTTTGTAAAACACTACTGACATTGAATAAGCAACGCATCATAATTAGTTTTAATCGTCATTCTATAGATACCAATCTTATAAATCCGTTCCGATGTGCGTTCCTTTATTTCAGTTTCAATTCTTTGTCGAATGTTTTCTTTCATTTTTAGAAAATGTTCGCGCATACTATCAGCAAAAACGATAAATTCATGTTCATGTTCCGGATCTTTTACTTGTTCTAGCATATCAAAAATCGCAACTTTCATATTCTTATACTTGATAATCTCATTATAACTATCAAAATCAGAATGTGATTTTTTAATACCCGGTTCATTTAACAAAGGCTCATTATTTAGCGTCGTGCAAATCGCCAATAAAACTGACGAAATCGTTTGACATCCACTCCATTGTTCCCCTTGCCATGTATTCAAAATAGAAAGACATACTTTGCCTGTTCGGTATAAATTCGGATTAAAACGCGTAACACCATCACTTGTACAAAAATTCACTGACGGTGGAGAATGAGGGTAATTCGCTGGATATTTAATTTTAAATAAGTAAAATCCATCGGCATAAGGTGTATCCGCAGGACCGATTACCATAGCCTTAGCGCATAACATATTGGTTTCATCGTGTTCGTAATAGATACCATGTTCGGTCAGAGGATTTTTCCTTATTTCTTTAATATCGCTAATGATGCGCCGCATTGTTTCTTTAGATACAAAGGTTTCTTCAACAATATCATCATCGCTAGCACTTGCGATAGAAATGACCTTGTTTTCAGTATCATAATCATTAAGTATCGATTTATTTGAAGAAGCCATAGTTGCTATTTATTTATAATATATTTAGTTATATTTATGTCAATATTCATATATATATTATTGAGACCAATATCACATTAGAATTATAGGACATAAAATCGGTAAGTATAAGTATTTCAACCTAAATTTTATATTAAATTTTAAATTGAAATAGAAATAAAAAATTATAAGGTATATATACAAACCCATTGAAATGGCGGCGCCTAAAAAGAATAATTTCGAAAATTATTTGCGCACACATAATGCTGTTAAGGGTGAGGGATTCACTCATACAAGAATAGGGAAAAAAGAGTTGACTATTTTCGGCGGAAGCTATCAAATAAATGAAAGCGATTGGAAAACGTTCATGATGAATTATTATCAGCACGTATTTGTAGACAATAATCTAGAATACTTGACTGAAAAACAGGTAGTAGAAGATGGACCTATTATGATTGATATCGATATGCGATATGATACGTCTATCAAGTCAAAGCAACACACGAAAGACCACATCATTGACGCAGTAGTGCTTTACATGGAGAAAATCAAGGAATTATTAGATATTAATGATGGCGCTATGATTCCAGTATTTGTGATGGAAAAAAAAGACGTGAATATGCTTGAAAATAAGACCAAAGATGGTATTCACATGATTATTGGCGTCCAAATGCACAAGGCATTGCAAGTATTGCTAAGAAAAAAAGTATTAAATGATTTAAAAGATATTTGGGAAGATTTACCAATTACAAATGATTGGGAAGACGTCTTAGATGAAGGTGTTACGAAAGGGTTTGTGAATTGGCAATTGTATGGTTCGCGTAAACCAGGCAATCAGGCTTACACGATTAAAAATCATTTTGAATTAACTTACACGAATAAAGAGTGGGAAATTGAAGAATGTCCTCTTGAAAAGTTTTCAACAGAAAAATATATATATAAATTATCTGCACAATACAAAGAATATCAGGGTTTTCCAATGGCCGATGGGGTTCATGATGCGTTTGAGGCCGCAAAATTAACATTAAATCAAAATAATAGTGGTGGTAAAAAAACAGATGGTAAACCAAGTATGAAATATAAGTTAAAAGTAAAATCAAAAACCGGGTTATCAAACGCAGCGGTGTATGCTGATATTGCTAACGAAGAAATGCTAGATAATATGATTGAATCGTTATTTGAAGATATTGGGCCTTCAGATTACCGCACAAAAGAAACTCACGAATACACAATGAGTTTGCCGGCGAATTATTATGGACCTGGTAGTTACAATAAATGGATTAGAGTGGGAATGGCTTTATACAATACGAATCCTGACTTGTTTCTAACCTGGTTAAAATTCAGCTGCCAAGAAAATTGCCGCGATACACTGAAAGGGCCTAATAATAAATTTGATTGGCGACAAGTTCCTGAATTGTATGAGACATGGACTAAGTTTTCGAATAATAATCCTGATTGCTTAACCTATCGGTCAATAATGTACTGGTCCAAAAATGATGCTCGAGATAAGTATGATATTATTCACAAGGACACGATTGAATTCTTTATATCGCATACAATTCAAACAGCGACTGCATTTGAATTTGATTTGGCTTGTGTTTTGTATAATATGTATAAAGAGAGATTTGTATGCACTAGTATTAAAAATAAAACCTGGTATGAATACATTAATCATCGATGGCACGAAATTGATTCTGGAAATACACTGCGTTTATCTATTTCTAGGGAAATGCATCATATTTATTTCAATAAAACGTGTGAAATCACGAATAGCGCTCATGCGATAGGCGATGCTGGAAATCCAGCACGTGATAAATTGATGAAAACAGCTCAAAAAATTAATGATATTTGTGCTTTGTTGAAGAAAACGAACTCAAAACAAAATATTATGCGTGAAGCGTGTGAGTTGTTTTATGATAAGGAATTTATTAATAAGTTAGATAAAAACCCATACCTGTTATGCTTCAAAAATGGTGTTGTCGATTTCAAGCATCGTATTCATCGCAAGGGACAGCCGGACGACTTTATTTCCAAATGTACCAATATTGATTATATTCCATACAATCCTACGAAAAATGCGTCTGTTGTAAATGAGCTCAACAACTTTATGAAACAATTATTTCCAGTAAAAGAACTGAATGAATACATGTGGGACCACTTATCATCGTGTTTGATCGGTGTAAATACAAATCAAACATTTCATGTATACAAGGGTTCTGGTCGTAATGGAAAATCCGTATTAACTTCGTTGATGGGCAAGTGTATGGGAACTTATAAGGGAACTGTTCCTATTACACTTATTACGACAAAGCGCAATTCAATTGGAAGCACCTCATCGGAAGTTGCTCAACTGGATGGTATTCGTTATGCGGTTATGCAAGAGCCGACAAAGGGCGATAAAATCAATGAAGGGACCATGAAAGAATTGACTGGCGGCACTGACCCTATTCAAGCACGTGCGCTCTTCAAGGACACAATTACCTTCATACCGATGTTTAAATTGGTTGTCTGTACGAATACCGATTTTGAAGATACAAGCAATGATGATGGAACATGGCGTCGTATGAGATACATTGATTTCATGTCAAAGTTTTTGGAAAATCCGTATGAAGATGAAATTAAATTTCCGCGAAGTGAATGCCCGTATCAATTTCCATTAGACAGAAAAATTGAAGAAAAATTTGATGAATGGGTGCCGGTATTCATGTCGATATTAGTCCAAAAAGCATATGAAAATCTTGGATTAGTAAAAGATTGTGATACAGTAATGGCCAACAGCGATAAACATCGCGAGGGACAAGACTACATGGCTGGGTTTCTCAAGGACAATATCAGAGCCAAAGAAGGTTCCATTGTAAAGAAAACAAATATGATGGAGACATTCAAAACATGGTATATCCAGAATTATGGGAAAACTTTACCCAAGGGAAAAGAAATTACAGAATTTATGAATCATCGATTTGGTGTGTATAATAAGGGATGGCACAATATTGAAATCATATATGACGATGATGGAAATGAAATTGATGATGTATAATACAATAAGTCTAATTCTCACGATAGTTGAAAAATAATATTTTTATTTTAAGAAATAATATTATTTTTTTTTACAAACCTAAAGGTCGGCATACACATCTTTGTGCGGTATTTCGGCCAACCAATAAGAAAACGCATCATATAGGATAAATATCCATTTAGTTAAAATATTCAATATAATAGGAAAAATAACTGCTATAATGATGACACCCCATATGCTATAATTTGTATATAATTTATCAGGTATAAAATTCCCAAATATAATATAACACACTATAACACTATAATATAAAAATAACATAACACGACGATAAGTGTAAAGTGAATCCATATCTTTATGTTCATAGATAACTTTTCGCTCACTTGTTTGTAGAATCCCCTCATATTTATTAATTTTTTTATTTAATTCTCTTCGTTCCTTCTCTCTTACCTTCAATAATTCTTCTGCTCGCAATACAAATTGTTTTTCGCCTATATATTGTTTTAACATATGCGATAAATTATTCATATAATCTTGTTGTTTTTCAACAGAATTTGCTCTTAATTCTTTTGCTGTTGTAGCAAATCTGTCTATAATAATATTATTATATTTCGTTTCACCCCCGTTTTCACCTTTATTAAAAACATAATAATTTTTTTCAGCACGACTTAGGTCTTCAGGCGCATTATTATATTTTGTTTTTTCTCTATCCCATTTGTTTTGTAAAGCATTATCGCGTTTTTCATTATAACAATCTGTTCCAGGAGCACATGTTATTCTGTCTATTAATGAACCGGATATATCACCGACTAAACCTGTAACTTTAGATATTAAATTTTTAACTAAATCTTCAGTTTTAGTATCACCCATTATCGTATTAATATATAATAATTTTTTAAATTAGTATATAGTTGTTTAAATTATATAGTTGTTTAAATTATATAGTTGTTTAAATTATATAACTTTTCAAGCAACCGGAACAAAGTCAAATTCTTGACTAAAAGGTTTGATATTATTATCGTCTGTTTCGTCATCACCATAATCAGCAACGGTCGACGCTTTTAAATGACCAGATTTAAATCCTTCTGAAGTGCCACCTGCGGCTGCATTAGCTAATTCAGCTTGTTTTTTTGTAATGAAAGTTTCGGGAGTAGCAGCAGTAGCAGCAGCAGTAGCAGTAGCAGCAGCGGTATCAGCAATTACTTGTCTATCTCTAGTAGATTTAGCATTAGGCAAATCACTCGGTATGACACACTTTTGTTTTTCCTTATCAAAATATAATCCATCGGCACAACAATCATCTCCTACACATATTCCTAAATTTTTCATCAAGGTTTTCAAAGGATTATCAATTTTCAATAAATTATCCTTATTGTATTGCCATATACTTGGAGCATATTTTGAAGGGTCTTCATATTTCCAATCATATTCATCAAAATTCATATTACTTCGCGTATAAATATCCCACATATTACGGATGATAAAAATAGCACCAACGGCTATAGTAATACCAATAGCATAATTCGCTATTAATTCAGGTATCATTGATTTCTTCTTTAATATAAATAAAATCAATAAAGGTATACATACCATTATGATTTTTTGCATTAATTTACTCTGAAACTCGTAACGCTTACCATAATAAGTATTTATTTGAACTAATCGCATTTTAGTATCATTTCGATTTTCTAAACTACTCATTTTGGTTTTAGCATCATTCAATTGAGACTCCGCAACTTTCAATAAAGTAAGTTGTCCAACTAAATTAACACGAGAATCAGAAACACCTTCCTGTAAAACTGCTAATTTATCAGAAACAGCTTCAAATAATGCTTTGCGTGTTTCTGATATATTATTTATATTTGAAAGTAGAGTAGTAATTTCAGGATCACTAGAATTAAATCCAGCAGAACTAGCTGCTGTATCTAATTGTGTCATTAATGATTGTTCCGTATCTTGTAAACCTTTTATTTGATTTAATATATCTTCTATATTAGTATTTTCTTCATCACCATTAGACATTTATTATATATTCATTCGAGAAAAATATATGATTAAGTTTAAGGTTAAGCTACAGCCTTTTTCGTCATTTTAATAGTTCCTATTATTATAACAATTGCTAAAATACTCCACATGATGTGCTTGTAATTTTCACTCATCATATTCAAATCTCTGTCTTCATTCATTGCGTTTAATTGCTTTAATTGATCGCCAGACCAATCTTTCAAATCTTTACGACTATTCGTTAAATCACTAAAAGTGTTTTTCAATAAATTTTTAACACTATTCAATCTTCCAGTAAGAGTATTATGCTTAGCATTAAGTTCATTAATACGTTCTACTACACCTTCATTTGATATATCATCATGTAATTTATTATAACTACCATCTAAAGCAGTTCTTTCTGCTTCAGTATAATTTGCTAGACCACATTTTGTTGATGGTGTCATTGTCTCACCAGCTTCACTTGGCCAATCTGTTGTAATACCAAAACGATAATCTCCAACTTTACTAGGACAAGATATATCACTATCATTAATGCTCTTGGTTCTTAAATAATATTGATAATTATCATTAATAATACGTTTTTCGCTATTCGCGCCATATAAAGTTTCTTTGGCTTTTAAATAACATTTTTGTTCATCACCTTTATAAACAAACCCAGCACATTGATCGCTTGGTTTTGATGATGAACCTATCGCTGCGTTAGGATCAGTATCTGACATAGCATTATATTCACTGCATTTGGATTCACACTCTTCCAAAGTATCAGTTGTAATATCATCTAAATTACTACCAGTAAGATTATATTCACCCATATGTGTATAGTTACTTGAATATCCGAGCATATCATCGCCATACACTTGAAGTTGTCCTTCACGATTAATAAAACCTAATTTACCTAAATTCGTTTTATCGGAAATAGGTATGGTATATAAACTAGAAGCATCTTCATCAGGTCCACTTCCTTTATCACAAGCAAGTTTATTATAAATAACCTTCAATTGTTTATTTACTCCTTCTCTTGCCATAATTAATCTGTACGCCCCATTCGGTGAACCAATCCATTCATCTATTTCTAAAAATTCTCCACTTTTTAAAAAGTTCTCTCCAGTTTTCCCATTTTCTGCTTTATATTCATCTACGGTAATTGATTCGGGTATATTAAGATTATCCTTTTTATTAGTCCATAATTCTTTATTTTCCCCATCCATTAATGTTAATCTTCCATCATTATCTAATACTAACTTTACACTATTACATAATTCATATTCTTTTGAACAATTAAATTTCGCTTCTCGGCCATTAGCTTCTTTGGCTACTCTAACTGATTTCATAGGTCCATTATTTCTCCCACATCTATATTTTGCTCTAAATTCTTTTAAACACCCTACAGCTGGGTCGTCTTGATCTAGACTAATGGGAAATAAATATGAACCATTATCTGAAGTAATTGTATTTGGTATATGTTTTGTCCAATTATTTGGTTCTACATAATAACTCATTTATATAAAAGTAGATTATTTTTATATAAACCTTATACGTGTATTATACTATTTTTTATTTTATAAATATGGGTTTTTTCCCTTTAGTAAATAATTAATATTTATTGCGCCCAACCTAAACTATCCTCTCGTTTGCAAATACATTTTGTCAGAGATCCTTGCCTATAAGTACAAGGTTTATTATGATGTGTACCCCCAGCAACACATTTGGCTCCTTTCCAATTAGGCATTTCATTATTCCAAGAATTACCACCTGTTCCTCTACAATATGTATTACAATTTACAGATCCATCATTTGAACTAACAACTTTATATGTATTAGCATCTTCAAGTAATTTATTTCTACAAACTGATGGCATGGATGGTGTTATTTCCGTATGAGAACTACAATCGACATAAGTTTCACCTCCACCTCCACCAGTATTATTACTTTTTACATTAAATTCTTGTACTGCAGCGCCCGTTAATATTATCGGTGGGCTTAATAATCCACCATCATTTGTTTGATTTACTCCACTAATCGGTGGTTTTATAGTATATAAATTAATTTGCATTCCTTTTGCCCGGAATTGACAACAATCGCCGCGATTATAATAAACAATTTTTGTTATAGGATAAGAAGCACCTAAATCGAATAAAACAAAATCATAGTTGTGTCCTTCTCCATTTTTATAGTGTCCAGAATGATATCCGCCATTTCCAAATTTTCTTACTTTTAATTTTCCATCAATGATACTATTTAAATAAGGGATTCCAGCGATCACATTAGTACCAGTCGCTCGATAGTTATACCAGATTGATTTACACATCATAGTTCCAGGTTGGTTTGTTCTACATTTATAAGCCAAATTAGTCAATTTTCCATTTTCATATCCCCATATTGCAAATTGCGATATTTGTAACCAAGATTCATTATCATTAGTCATCATTTTTACTTTTACATACCTCGCCATTAATGGTTTTTGCGTGAGATTACTACAATTTCGACCATAACTAGCAGTTATACTTTGCGTATTAATATCTCCTCCAATAAATTTATCGCATTTAATATATTTACTTAAAGCGCCATTCGTATTATGATTATATCCCCCAAAATATTTTATATTTTCAGAATTTGACGTTGTTGTGTCATTCTTAAATGAAGCATAAGAATATGATATGGTCGAAACACCCCAATTTCTATCTCCTGCGTCAGATATGAATAATGGCGTAGTTGAATT
>Ga0315316_10004664_pt1 | contig 10040 bp, 9 predicted proteins | sample M160m3416metaG_FD_203702 | JGI IMG/M metagenome (GOLD analysis project Ga0315316, IMG submission 203702) | Ammonia-oxidizing marine archaeal communities from Monterey Bay, California, United States - M1 60m 3416 | ecosystem: Environmental > Aquatic > Marine > Intertidal zone | place: USA... | reverse complement strand
GCTGGAAGAACATATTTCAGCTTTCAACGAGATTCTGGTAAAGGCCCAGGAAATAGCAGCTACAGAAAAGCTCAAAGAGCTTGAAGCAGCTGAAGAAGCAACAAAAGAGGAAGAAGAGCAAATGCAATTGGATTTGGAAGATCCAGATATAGAAATGGTTGCAGAACGCTTCCATAATTCCTTAGCTAAACTGGTCAATGCCCGTTCCGAGTTATCAAAGATTGAAGAGCAGTTAGCTCATATTTTGAAAATGGAACGCGATGAGCAGTTAGAAAAATTAACTGAGATGAGCGAATCTTATGAGACTACAAAACGCAAGATTGATGCTCTTCAAACATCAGCAGAAGCTAGAGATGCGGCTGCCGTTGAGAATAATATTATGAATTTACTAAGTGCAGCAGCATCAGGTGGTTCAGTCGGTGGGGCTGATTTTGGCGACTTCGGCAATGAAGATGATGAAGAATATGAAGTCGAAATCTATGAAGATGAAGATGGTTCATTCTACTATATTGACCCAGATACTGGTGAAGAAGTACCCTGTGACGAAGACGGTAACGCGCTCTGAAGATAGGTATAAAATCCTTAATTCGTCAGAAGCCGGGTTTTAGTCTTGACTTTTGATACAGGTTGGTGGTGGAAGTTTCAAGAAGAGATATCCGTTCAGTTTGGTTTTTCAAAGGATAGAGAAGATGTCGTTTCACGTTTAATCACAGGTCTTAAACAAAATAATTCATCAATACGAGATTCTATAGAAAAGAAAGATTTGGTTTTAGTTGGAGCTGGTTTACAGAGTAGTATAGAGATTCCAAGTAGTAATGTAATTGTAGCAGATGGGGCTTTGAGAGCTTGTTTAGAGCAAGATATATTACCTTCACTTATAGTAACTGATTTGGATGGATATATCTCTGATATTTCATGGGCTCGTAAGAAAGGATCTAAAGTAATCCTACATGCTCATGGTGATAATATTGCGCGTGTTTTTCAATATTTCGAGGACATAAATCCGAATTGTATTACTACGACATATCCTTCAGATTCTAGTAATTGTTGGGGGGGCTTTACAGATGGAGATAGAGCATTAATGATGTCTCTATCATTAAATTGTAATACAATTAGAATGATGGGCTTTGACTACTCTATGATTGGAGATTATTCTGGAGATTACAGTCCTAGAAAATTAGAAAAATTAGCATGGGCTCAAAAGATTGTAGAAGCTTGTATAGAGCGAACTAATAAGATAATTATCTAATATCCAATTATTCGAATGAATGCATCTTCTAGATTATTTACACCAGTACTATTCTGTATTTCGTTTATAGTTCCAATTGCTTTTAATCTTCCTTGATCTATAATTGCTATTCTGTCGCATAATGTTTCAGCCATTTCAATTATATGTGTAGAGAGTAAGACAGTTCTACCATTTGCAGATAAATTTTTAATCCAATCTTTCAATAATTTAGTGTATCTTGGATCGAGTCCACTTGCAGGTTCATCTAGTAATACCATTTCCGGATCATGTATCAAAGTCATTGCAATAGCTAATTTCTGCCTCATTCCCTTTGAATAAGTACCAACTTCATGATAAATTTGTTCGCCTAATCCTAAAGATTTAGCATAATATTCAATACGTTGCTCAATCATACCACTTGAGAGTTTTCGTAAATTCCCAATTAATTCTAATGTTTCAGCACCAGTAAGTTTATCATAAATTAGTGGATTTTCAGGTAGATATCCCATCATAGATTTAGCTTTGAGCGGCATTCGTTGTAAGTTAATTCCACCAATTTGAATAATTCCTCTTGTTGGTTTTAAAAGACCACACATCATCTTGATTGTTGTTGATTTTCCAGCACCATTAGTTCCTAATATTCCAAAGACTTCACCATTTTTGACTTCAAATGATATGTCTTTAGCGGCAGGCTTACTGCCATAATATTTGGTTAATCCTTCAACCTTAATCATTAGTCCTGAGGAGGGTGCCTTAACTTAAGACCCCATGTCCATTAGTAGTTTAATGGTTGAAATAGAAGAGTTAGCTTCTATCTTACAACATTTTAAAGAAAATAGTACTAATATTTCTATTTATGTGCAACCCAATTCAACAACCTTAGGGATAACTGGTATGGATATTTGGAGAACATGTCTTAAGATATCACTAGTTTCATCACCTACTAGTGGTAAAGCTAATCTTGAACTTCAAAAATATATATCTAGTCTCTTTGAACTTTCTATTAATGACGTGTCTATTATGTCAGGCACTAAATCTCGTAAGAAAGTTATAAATGTTAATTTACCGTTAGATATAGTATTAATAAAATTAGAAGAAATAATGAGGATTTATGGTTCATAGTGATCAGCAAAAACGGTTAGATAAATTTAATTATATTTTAGCATCTATCAACCTCTCAAATTCACCTATCCTGGTTGAGGGTAAGAGAGATAAAAGAGCATTGAAAAAGTTAGGTTGTACAGGTAATATTATAGAATTAAATAATGGCCATTCTTTACTCATAACAGTTGAATCACTAGTTACATCTTATTCTTCAAAATCATTTATAATATTAACTGATTGGGATAGAACGGGCAATATTTTAGCTGAAAAGTTAAAGAAATATGGAGAATCCTGTGATTTGAGTCCCAATATGAAGATAAGAGACGAATTGATTTTGCTTGGGTCAAACGATATTAGCTGTATAGAAGAATTACCAACTCTGATTTATAAATTCCATCGAGAAACTAAAGCATATCGTTAATAATCCATATTTAATCTTAATTTATGGCGATGTCTAAAGGCTTAAAATCCAAATCACAAATTAAGAATAGTGGTATCGATAAGTCATTCAATAAACTTCTTGATATTAGAGCAAATAGCGGCGAGTCCGATACAAAGGGTATTTTAGATTCTGAGGTTCATCACTTTCTTTCATTGGATAAAAAACTGTCAAAGGCTATCGATGAGGCCCATTCTTATCATTCTAAAATCCGCAAGGATATGGGGGCTTCTCTTTTGATGAAGAATGAAAAGGAGTTGGTTAAGGATCTCCAAGAAGGCCTTGTTAATTTTTATGCTCCTGCTACGGTAAATCCGTATATCGCAATTTCAGGCAAGGGCCCTTGGATAATTACTGCATATGGTGCAGTTATACATGATAATGGTGGTTATGGTATGCTAGGTACAGGGCATGGCCCAGAAGCTGTAATAGATGCAATGTCCGATAATTGGGTAATGGCTAATGTCATGACTCCTTCATTTTCACAGCAACGTCTTGTAGAAAGATTACGTAAAGAGTTAGGACATACGAGAGGCGATTGTCCCTTTAGTCATTTTATTTGTATGAATAGTGGCTCTGAGTCAGTTACAGTAAGTCTTCGTATAGCAGATGTAAATTCGAATAATCTTACATCACCCGGTTCACGCCATGAAGGTAAAGAGATTAAGTTACTCGCAATAGAGCAGGGATTTCATGGGCGTACTGACAGGCCAGCTCAATTATCACATTCTTGTAAAGAGGGCTATGATAAAAATTTAGCATCGTTTAGAGATCGAGACAATCTTTACTTGGTTCCTTCAAATGATGTTGAAGCCCTTAGAGCAGTTTTTGCTAAGGCTAACAGGGAAAATGTTTTTATTGAATTAATGGCAATAGAGCCAGTTCAAGGAGAAGGTAATCCGGGTCAATGTGTCACCAGAGAATTCTATGATGAGGCTCGTAAATTAACAAAAGAACATGGTTCTCTATTATTAGTTGACTCAATTCAAGCTGGATTTAGAGGGCAGGGCTGTCTATCTATTATTGATTATGATGGTTTTCAGGATTGCGAAGTTCCAGATTTAGAAACTTGGTCTAAGGCTATGAATGCAGGACAATATCCACTTTCAGTATTAGGTATGAATGCGCACGCTTCGGAAATCTATGTAACTGGTATTTACGGAAATACAATGACAACAAATCCAAGAGCTTTAGAAACTGCAATAGCAGTTCTCGATAATATTACTCCCGAACTGAGACAGAATATAAGAGATAGAGGTCTTGAATTTGTGGAAAAATTAAATATTCTTTCTGAAGAATTTCCCGAATATATTACTAAAGTACAGGGAACTGGTTTATTGTGCAGTATTGAATTGAAACCAGATATTCTTCCAGTTGTTGGTTTTGATGCCGTAGAACCATGGTGTCGTAGGCGAGGTCTCGGGGTAATTCATGGTGGAAAGAATGCTCTTCGCTTTACTCCTCATTTCGAGATAACTTCAGAAGAAATAGATTTAATAATTTCAATTGTGAGAGAATCAATTATTGCCTTTACTGAATAAGTATTAGTTTAGTTTAGCTCCTAAACCTTCTTCTACCTTGTCTATAATTTCGTTAGATTTGAGTAATTCTACCATGGCATTGTGATCTCTATACAATGGCCTATCTTCATCCAGATAGTCTACATATTTCCGTATAACGCTATGAGCAATTGAGGTACCTTTACCAAGTTTTCCACCTCTTATATCTAATGCTTGAGCTGCAGCCATCATTTCAATACCTAATATTCCGAAGCAATTATCCATTATTTGTTTTGTTTTTTGACAGGTAGTCAATCCCATGGAAACAAAATCTTCTTGGTCTGCAGCAGCAGGAATCGATTGATTTGCAGCAGGATGTGATAGTATCTTTGTTTCAACAATTAGTGCATCTGCAGTGTACTGAGATAGCATCATTCCTGAATGTAAACCTGGTTTTTCAGTTAAAAATGGTGGCAATCCTACAGATAATGCTGGATTTGTTAATCGATTTAATCTCCTTTCAGATAAAACTGCAACCATACTAAGACCAGTCCCAATCATTTCCATAGGTAAAGCAACGGGACTGCCTTGGAAATTCGCACCAGTTAGTACTTCTTCTTCATTCGTTAAAAATATAGGATTATCTCCAACACCATTTAGTTCTATTTCTATTTGTTTTCTGGCAAATTCTAAAGAATCTCTAAGAGTTCCAGCTACTTGAGGTGTTGATCTCATAGAATACGCATCTTGAACTTTCTTTTCACCACTGAATAATATTTCTGATTCTTCTGTCAATAAATTTAAATTAGCTGCTATTTTTTGTGATCCTTTAAATCCTCTAAGAGAATGGATTCTTTTATCATATGGTTTCATATTAGCTTTCAAAGCTTCTAATGACATAGCTGCAGCAATATCGTGCATTTTCATCCATCTATCTGCGTCATGGAGTATAATTGCAGCTAAAGCAGTCAGAACATTACTTCCATTAATCAATGATAATCCATCTCTTGCATGGAGTTCTAATGGTTCTAAACCTATGTTTTTTAGCGCAGTTTTAGAATCTACTATCTCGCCATTTACAAACATTTCACCTTCCCCCATCAATGCTAATGCAATTTGGGACATTGGTGCTAAATCTCCACACGCTCCAACAGAACCTTTTTCACAAACCACTGGTGTAATTTGATGATTTAGTGCATCTCTAAGATATTCCGTTATTTGCCTCCTTCCACCCGAATAGCCTTTGGTATGAACGTTAATACGGCCACACATTGCACCTCTGACAATTTCAATATCCATAGGGTCACCTATACCTGCTGCATGATTTCTTACCAAAAATTTTTGAAATTCTTGAGTCTGATTGGGTGTTAAGGTTACTTCAGAAAATTCACCAATGCCAGTAGTTATTCCGTACATGGTTTCATGAGCTTCAATCTTACTTTGGAGCATAGTTCTACAATCTTCAATTCTTTTCCAAGATTCTTTGGTAACTTCAACATTTTCCTTGTCTCGAGCAACGTTTACTAATTTATTGATGGTTAAAGAATTGCCATCTAGGGATACAGTCATTATGTGTTAATAATTAGGTATTAAATAAACTTCTTAGACTTCGAACTCTTTTTATTGGCGTTTCATAGGGCTTTGTGTCTATTTCAATTGACAAGCAAATAATGGGGCTCAAAAAAGATGCATTATCTTATTCAAAATTAGGGGATTTTTCTAAAGCACAGAAGACAATTAAGAAGGCTTTGGAATTAAAGCCTAATAGTAAAAACCTAGTTCATGAATTGGCTAAAATTAATTTAAAATCTAAAAATTATGAATTATCACTGGAACTTTTATTAGGATTAGAAGATAAAGTAGATAAAAAAAGTATTTTGTATAAGGATATAGGTTTAGCTCATTTTGGCCTTGGTCAATTAGAAAAAGCCATTTATTTTTCGGATAGATCATTGGAAGAAAGTCGAGGATATATTGAAGCCTTAATACTCAAGGGCAAATCTCTCCGTGAGTTAGAAAGCTATGAAGAAGCCATCATTGTTTTTGATAAGGTTTTGTCGAAAGATGCCGACCATAGAGATGCATTATATCAGAAGGGTAAAATCAATCATAATTTAGGTAAATATCGTGATTCTCTTGATCTTTTTGACAAAGTATTAGCTCTAAGTCCTAGAGACGCTGAAGCACTTGAGGCCAAAGGCCTTTCACATGACGAATTAAACGAATATAAAGAAGCCTCAGAAGCCATTATTAAGAGTCAGACAGTTGAAAATGAAATTATTTACAATGATAGAGGAGTAGCTCTGACACGTTTAGGATATAATCATAAGGCAATAGATAGTTATCGTAGAGCTCTTTCTTATAATCCTAAATATGCCATTTGTTGGTTTAATCTTGGTAAGGCTCTGTTTCGTGTAGGTGATCTCAAAGAAGCCTTAAAATCTTTCAAGCAATCTACTGAATTAAATCCCAAAAACCGTAGTGCTTGGAATAATAGAGGGGTAACTCTCCGTCAGCTTAATAGATTAGAAGAATCTTTAGATTGCTACGATAGAGCTATTTCACTTAAAAAAAGTTATTCTTGGGCGTGGCACAATAAAGGATATGTTTTAGAATTATTAGACCGCCCCCGAGAATCATTAGAATGTTACCAAGCGGCTTTGAAGCATAAGCCAAGTTCAAATGAACATGGTGGTGAAGAATGGGAGAGGCTCAAGAAAGATACAAATACTGCCATCAAAAGAATTAATAAAATATTAGGTGAATAGCTTGGATCTTATTGAAATTATAGAATCTGGCGAACAGTTTTTAGAAAATGGAGATACTAGTCGGGCTCATAATAAATTTTTAGAGGCATTAAAGTTAGTCCCAAATGATCCACAAATGCATAATCGTCTTGGCATGTTTGAAATGGCTCAAGGCAATCCCGAAAAAGCTAAACTATATTATCAAGAAGCATGTAAATTAGCTCCAGAGGTCTCACGTTATCATATGAGATTAGGAGATTCTTTACAGCGTTTAAGTAGATATGAAGACGCAATACAATCATATTCTAGATCACTTGAATTGGAGCCTAAGAATGCGCCAGCTTGGAACAATAGAGGTTTTGCAAATTTCAATATCGATAGATGGAATGAGGCACTTCGTTGTTATGATGAATCTATGCGTTCAGATCCTACTTATGCCGTTGCATGGTACAATTATGGATATACTCTTCAATTATCAGGGCGTTTAAATGAGTCTAAAGATTTTTATCAAAAGGCAGTTGATTTAGACCCAACAGATAAGATTGCTTGGAATAATTTGGCAAATGTTCATTATAATCAAGGTCAGTATGAAAGAAGTATTGAAATATATAAGAAATCATTAGAGTTAGATATGGGGTATGTCATTGCAGTTAATAATATTGGGAATGCACTAGACCATCTTCATAGATATGAAGAGTCTATACCTTATCATGAAAAGGCCATTGAATTAGATTCAACATTTCATTATGCTTGGATGGCTAAAGGCCGTGCCTTAACTAAATTAAATAGACCTGAAGAAGGCTTGGAATTTATAGAAACATCTATTGAATTGGATTCAGATGATCCTGATTATTATGAAGCCTTAGGACGTTGTTATATTGAGCTTGGTCTTTTAGATAAGGCCAGAATAATTTTGAATCAAGGATTGGCAATTGATGGGCAGCATGTTCCTTGTTGGATTGCGTTGGGTGATGTAAATGCTAATCTTGGAAATAATATACAATCATTACAATGTTACGATGAGGCAGTCCGTGCACAAGATGTCCTTTCAAGAAATCGAATGAGAGATTTAGATTGGATTGAAAAAGGTCGGATTTTACATGAAGCTGGAGTAGTCCATGAAGGATTAAGGCAATATAATAATGCAATAAATGTGGCTTCAGCAACAAGTAGACCCTACTTTAGAATGGCCGAAGTGTTGCTCCGTGATGATAGTTATGATAGGGCTCAAGAAGTGGTAAAGAAAGGATTAGAGGTAGACCCAGATTCAATTACAGGTCAGAAATTACTCATTCAATCATTAAGCCCTTTAGAAGTTAATACAAATATAGATGATTTAGTTTCTAAGTCACAGGGATTACAAAATCTTAAAAGTGCCTTAGGTTCTAAATTAGTCGAAATCAATCCTTCTAAAGCATTAGAACTTTTGGATAAAACTATTTTTAAAGATATTATGAATCGGGTCGTATGTTTTAAAAATCTGAATGATAATGACGAAGCTTTAAATCTATTAAAACATGCAATTACTCTTGAGCCTAATAATGTAAATTCGTGGGTGGCGGCAGGTTGGTCTGCCTATGATTTAGAAAAATATATAGAAGCAGATACTTTTTTCGAGTCTGCATTAGGGTGCGATATATCTTGCCCTGATGCTTTGTTTGGTAAAGCTTCAGTTATGAAAGTATTAGGAAAAGATTATTCATATTACCAAGAAGCATTGAATTCAATTGATCCTGAATTAGTTATTTAGAAATCAAATTCAAGAATATAGTTTCAATATCTTTTGAAACTTTTTCCCAAGAAAATAATGTTTCGACTCTTTTTCTTCCTCTTTTACCCATTTGCTTCGCCATTTCAGGATAGTTCCATATTTTTTCCAAAGCTTCAGCTATAGCTTCAGGATCCAACGGTTCTACGATAAAGCCTTCTTCAGGAGATATTACTTCTCTGACACCAGGGATATCACTAAGAATTAAGGGTTTAGCAGTAGCCATTCCTTCTAATCCTACAATGCCAAATGCTTCTAGTCTAGATGTTGAAGGTAAAACTACAACATTTGTAGCTGCATAATAAGCTGGAAGCCAATAATCTGAAATTGGTCCGACAAAGACAACTCTGCTCTCCAAGTTCAGTTTCTTTACTAATTTTTTTAGCCAAGATAAATAAGGCCCATCACCAATAATCAAAAGCTTTCCAATCTGAGTATAGCTTATTGCTCTAATTAAGATACCAATTCCTTTATGGGGCACTAATCTTCCAACAAAGAGTGCAAGAGGTTCATCTTTTTTTGCATATTTTTCTCTAATAAAATCACCTTCATTTGTTGGGTGAAAGCGATCAATATCAACTGCATTTGGTACCACATCTACATCAATATTCCATAAGCTTCTGGAGGTAGTAGCATAACTATTTGTCGTTGAAATTACTCTATCTGCAGCCTCTAATGGATACCTCCCGAGCATATTTTGATATAAATTTACAGCTACATTTCCAAGCAGTCCCTTTAGTTCTAAATCACAATGGTGTGTTACTACAAGAGGTTTATTGGATTCCTTTGCACCTTTGGCTGCGAATCTTTCAGTAAATGGGGGTGGTGAATGGACGTGAACAATATCGGCATGACTTCTCCTTACAAAAGCCTGGATGGCAGTTACTAACGGAGTATTGTAAATATTAATCCACTGAGGTAATCTAGTTACTTTTATTCCATTAAGATTTTCCGTTTCAGCCATTCGACTGTATCTCGATGTAACAACTTCTACTTCATGTCCTAATTTAATTAAATTTTCAGATAGTCCAAGAACGTGTGATTCAACCCCCCCGAAATGAGGATGAAAATATGGTGTTACTTGTAGAATATGCATTAAATAATAGTACTCTGAGATTCGAAAGTTCCCGAAACTGAGGCATTTGGGCCAATTTTAACATGACTTCCTAAGATAGTTCCAGCATTTATGGAAGTATTTATTCCTGTATTAACATTATCTCCGATGATAGCTCCAAGTTTTCTTCGTCCCGAATCA
>Ga0315316_10004660_pt1 | contig 10043 bp, 9 predicted proteins | sample M160m3416metaG_FD_203702 | JGI IMG/M metagenome (GOLD analysis project Ga0315316, IMG submission 203702) | Ammonia-oxidizing marine archaeal communities from Monterey Bay, California, United States - M1 60m 3416 | ecosystem: Environmental > Aquatic > Marine > Intertidal zone | place: USA... | reverse complement strand
GAGCGCTTCGCTCCGATGATGAGAGGAGCCGTCCGGTTGGGCGGCTTTTTTGTTGTCACGCGTCGCGGATGAGGAGTCGTCACGGGCTTCATCAAGCGTGGCGTGGCGTGGCGTGGCGTGGCGTGGCGTGGCGTGGCGTGGCGTGGCGTGGCGTGGCGTGCGAGGAGTCGGCGTGAACGCGTGCGGACGAGCACCTGTCACGGGAGGAGGTCGAGGCCGAGGGGCGTGCGCACCTCGGAGGTCTCTAGCACGGCCGCGGTGATGCCTTCGAGCGCGTGCTCGTCTTCAAGCTCCTCGGGGAGCTGGACCACGATCACGCGGGCGTCGCCTTCGCCAAGCTCGTGTTCGTAGGCTGGCAGGCGGGTGACCACGTCGTCACCGCCCCACAGCTCGACGAAGGTGTCGGGGCTGGCGGCGTCGAGCGGGAGCGTCCCTTCGAGACGAATCCAGTGCTCGGTGCCGTCGTCGTCGATGATGCCTTGCATCAAGATGCCGTCGCGTGGGGGGAGCGGGGCCGCTGTCGTGAACAGCCCGTTGCGGGTGGCGATGCGCTCCCACGACCAGTCTGAAATCCACGAGGGGTCGCAGTAGCCCATATAGTCGTAGGTCGAGGAGGGGCTGTAGATGGCGGTGGAGTCTAGCTTGTGCCCGTAGACTCCGATGGCGCCGCCGCTGTACGGGAACGATGGGTCCGACCCGGACGCGCCGCCGCACGGCGCATGGTTCATCCCTTGGTTGTGGCCAAGCTCGTGGGTGAGCGTCTCGGCGCTGCTTTGGGGGTCGTACCAAACGGAGATAGAGGCGCGCTGATCCGAGGCCCAGCTGTTCGCGGACGCGACGTAGCCGAGCCCGGTGGTGCCATAGTTGCTGCATGACGAGCCGTTGACCGCGAAGCAGCCGAAGTCCGCGAGCCCCTCGTAGTAGGTGCCGTTGGGCGCGTTGTCTTGGTTCTTCGTCTCGGAGAGCGCTTGCAGGATGCCGGAGAGGCTGATGGCGTTGTTCCACAACACGGGCTGCGAGCGCACGGAGATATTGATCGTCGCGGCGGGGTTGCGCTCCCAGATCGTGCGGCGAATGGTCTCCACGTTGGTCGCGTTCAGGTTGGGCGTGCGGTCGTTACTGCCGTAGACCCAGCGGATCGGGACGAGCACCACATCGACCTCGTAGTTCCCCGAGTCCACCCCGAGCGAAGAGCTTCCGCTGCTCGGCAGCCGCGGCAGCGGACTCGGCAGCGGGGTCGTCGCGTAGGAATCGTCGACCTCATAGATACCGACGCTGAACGTTGTCCCGGGCTGGATATCGGCGCCGTCCACTGCCCAGCGGAAGGTCCCGTTGTACGAGCCTGGGTTCGCCGAGCCCGTGCTGCTCACCGTTCGCGTGTCGAGATAGCTCTTCGTCGTGGTGCCTCCAACGTTGATCGTCAGCCGCGCCTCGAGGGAGCGCGTGCCAAAGCCCGGCTGTACTTGCCAGCGCGCGCGGAACAGGGCGTCGCGATCTTGGATGATGCGTCCGTTGCGGCTCGACACGGGGATGAGTTGGTTCCCGTCGCCCACGTCGACCTCGACCGCTTGGTTGATCGACACAGTGGTCAAGGAGATATCTCTCGCGATGCGGTCGCCGTCTTCAGGCGGGACCGTCCCAGTGTCGCCGGAGGTGGAGGGGTCGCCGGAGGTGGAGGGGTCGCCGGAGGTGGAGGGGTCGCCGGAGGTGGAGGGGTCGCCGGAGGTGGAGGGGTCGCCGGAGGTGGAGGGGTCGCCAGAGGTGGAGGGGTCGCCAGAGGTGGAGGGGTCGCCGGAGGTGGAGGGGTCGCCAGAGGTGGACCCGTCGCCAGAGGTGGACCCGTCGCCGATGTCTGGGCCCATGCTGCCCCCGCTGTCGGCGGACTCTCCGGCGCTGGTGTCGACGCTCTCCGATCCGAACTCGGCGAAGCTGTCCCCGGCCACGAGCCGGCGTTCTCCTCCCTCGTAGCATCCCCACAGCGCGAGAACGCTGAGAGACAAGATCGCGTGAGCAACACGTTGCATCGTTGGCAGTGTAGGAGGAAAAGCTATATCGACTCCACTGCGCACCAAAAAGGACCTGCGATCCCTCAACGAACCATGACCGGTCTATCCGGAGCCGCGCGAGCCTGCGCCTGTTTTCATTTCGCAAAACCGGTGAGGCCGATAACAACTCTTGCGATGCGTTGCGCGAGTGATCGCGCGGGCGAGGTGCAGGCGCGGGCGAGCGAGCCGCGTGTGGCACACGTCCGGCGCGCGACGGCGGCGTGTCGCTTGGTCAATCCACGCGTCCATCATCCATGTCGGGCGTCGATGACGCCGGCGGCGGCGCGAGGTATGAGGCGCTCCTACATGAGCGAAGACGCTAGTTCGCACCGCGCGAGGAGGGGAGCCGGGCGTAAAAAGGGCTCGATGAAGGGCCTGTACGCCGCGCCCCTCTCTGTTTGAGCTCGTGATTGCCGGGTCAGAGACTCCGCGGCTATGGTGGGCGACAGGTCGTCTCCACCCTCGGGGGGCGAAGAAGAGTTGGCCACACCCATCGAAGAAACCACCGGCTCCGCGCTTTCGCTGGCCGAGCTCGGCCTCACCGAGGCGCAACGCGAAGCGGCGAAATCTACTCCGGAGCTAGAGGTGGGTCGCGTCGCCGAGGACCGTCGCATCCACTTCTTGCTGTATACAAAGGGGGGCGATGAAGTGGCGGAGTGTCTGCCTGAGCTGCTCCGTGACGCTCGCAAGGGGCTCGGGGTGCGGCCCGTGGTGGGAGACTTTGTGGTGTTTCGGCGGATCGGCAAACAACCGCTGGTCGTGATCGAGGGGGTGCTCCCTCGCAAAAGTCAGTTCGTCCGCAAGCGCGCCCGCGAGGGGCTCGACGAGCAGGTGGTGGCGGCGAATATCGACGTGGTGTTGGTCCTCACCGCCATGACAGAGGAGTTCAACGCGCGGCGGTTGGAGCGTTATCTCAGCCTCTCGGCGGAGGCGGGGGCAGTGCCCGTGTTGGTGTTGACCAAGCCCGACCTCTGCGTGACGCCGGACGAAATTATCGCCGAGGCAGGCACACTTGGTCGCGATGTCGAGGTGGTCTCGATCGATCCACGCGAGGCCGAGAGCGTAGAGGCGCTCGAGCCGTGGTTAGTGCCGGGGCACACGTTGGCCCTGCTCGGATCTTCGGGGGTCGGTAAGTCGACCTTGATCAATCGCCTCCTCGGCCAGCCGAAGCAGCTGGAGGGAGAGGTGCGCAAGGACGGGAAGGGGCGGCACACGACCACCACCCGCCACTTGTTTGTGTCCCCCTCGAAGGCGATGTTGATCGACACGCCCGGCATGAGAGAGCTCGGGTTGTGGGCGGCCGAGAGCGGCGTGCGAGAGACCTTCCACGACGTCGACGAGATCGCGCGGGGTTGCCGGTTCTTGGATTGCTCTCATGAGCATGAGCCTGGATGCGCGGTGCAAGCATCGGTCGCCGCGGGCGCGCTGGATGCCGGGCGCGTCGAAGGATTTCGCAAGCTCCAAGCAGAGCTCGGTGAGCTCAAGACCCAACTGGCGCGGAGTCGCAAACGAGGCCGCGGTGGCAAGAAAAACCGCCGCTAGCGCGTAGGGGCGGGGATTGAGCGCCGGGCTCCGCGGCGCTCATGATCCATATGTCGCGGTGGCAAGCACACTGGTCGCTGTGACGTGCGCCGCGTTTACACGCCCCTGACGTGCTCGGGAGAATGATGGAGGCGGGGCGGGAGTCTCACAAATGGCGCTCGATAAGAGGCCAACACACGAAAGGAAACAATCATGACGATGCTCTCCACACTCTCCACCACCGTATCCACCCTGCTGCTCGGGTCGGCGCTGAGCGTCCCCGCGCCTTCCAACCCGGTCGCCGCGATGAACCATCAGGTCCGCTCCGTCAATCAGGTCGTCGGTCACGGCGGTGACTTCATGCGAATCTGCAAGAAGGTGGAATGCACCACCAAGCAGCGCGCCGCCCTGCGAGAGATCGGCGCCGCCTTCCGCGAGCAGGTGAAGCCGCTTCGGGCCCAGCAACGGGAAATCCGCAAGGAGCTCGTCGCCGCGTTCTCGAAGGACCAGCTCAACGATCGTGAACTCGCGCAGCTGTACACGCGCCTCGACCGCGTCCACTCGCGCATCCTGGCCGAACGACGCTCGACGCTCGAAGCTGCCCACGCCATTTTGTCCCCCGATCAGCGGGACGACGTCGCCAAGGTGCTCGCCGGTGCTGGCAAGGGCAAGCGAAAAGGCAAGGGCAAAGGCAAGGGCAAAGGCAAGGGCAAGGGCAAGGGCAAGGGCAAGGGCAAGGGCAAGGGCCACAAGCACGGAGGACCGCTCGCGGACGCTGATATCGAGGACGGCTCCACCGACGCCAGCGCGCCCGAGGGCGACGAGGAGGACGCAACCCAGGGTAGCCGGAAGGCCAAGAAGGCGAAGCGCTCGAAGCGTCGACGAGGCAAGGGCACGCAGGCCAAGCTCGACCGCCAAGGTGGCCGCTCCAAGGACACGGCGAAACGAGAGCGCCCCGACCGACGCCCGAAGCAGATGAACGAGCCCCAACCCCCCGAATCCCCGGGGCCCCAAAAGCGAGTCCAGGGCTGACCATTCGCCCAAACTCACACCCGCCCGCCGCATCTGCGGCGGGCTTTTTCGTGGTTGGGGGCTGGCGGGGTCCGGCCGGCCTGCGTATCCTCGCGACGAAATGACGGGCAAACACCTCCTGGTCGCGGGGCTCGCGGCCGCTGGGATCCTCACGTACACGTTGTATCGGTTCAGCGGCGGAGCTCCGGTGCAATTGACCGCGCCAGCGGAAAGCTCTGCTCTCCAAGAGGCGAAGCCTAGGTCATCGCGCGGGGCAGGCGTAGGTGACAAGTCCTCTGAGATCTCCGCGCTGTCGCTCCCTACGCGTCGCGGCGACGGCATCGGCGATCCAACCGGGGGTCCGCTGGAGCTGGTGCTCGGTGACGGCGCGGCGGAGCCAGGAGTCCCGACCCCCGAGGAGAAGCTCGCGCGCTTCGAGCGAGCGATCGAACGGATCGACGACAACCTGTCGCGAAGCTACGAGATCGACCCGCGGCGCAAAGACACCCTCTATCAAGAGGTGACCCAGGCGTTCGATGCGCTGTCGGTCCACCTCAACGCGAACGATCCAGCGCATCGCGCCTATATCGAGTCGGCGCGGAAGACGATGATGGAGCGCCTGCGATTGATGGATCTGGAGCAGTCGCGGGTGGGTGACGCCACGCCCCCCTCTCCGGCGGGTCCTCCGCGGTAGCGAGTCGTCGGTGGCTCGCGCGTCCGCCCCGGCTTTTGTGGCTGCTACACTTCGCGAATGTCTTTGCACCTGGTCACGTGGAACGTGAACTCGGTCCGCGCTCGCCTCGACAACGTGCTCACGTTCCTCGACGAGCACGAGCCGGATGTGTTGTGCCTCCAAGAGACGAAGGTGGAGGACCGACTGTTCCCGCGCGTGCCGTTCATGGACTACGGTTATACGGTCACGCTGCACGGGACCAAGGGGTACGCGGGGGTCGCGACGATCTCCAAGTCCGCGCCGAGCGAGATTCACTGTGGCTTTCGATCCGCGCCCGAAGATCGGGCGCCGAGGATCTTGAATACAGTCATCGACGGCGTCCGGATCTACAACCTGTATGTGCCGAACGGGACGGCGCTGGACAGCGACGCGTTCCCCTACAAATTGGAGTGGTTCCAGCGCCTCGAGGCGGCCTGTGGTGCTGCGCAGGAGGTGATCGTCACCGGGGACTTCAACATCGCTCCCGACGCCCGCGACGTCTGGGACGTCGAGGCGATGAAAGATTCCCTCCATTTCACCGCCGAGGAGCACGAGGCGCTCGCGGGCTTACTCTCCTGCGGACTCCGAGATTGTTTTCGCAAGCACAGCGAGGAGGCGGGGCAGTTTACGTGGTTCGACTACCGCAACGCGGCGTTCCAGCGCGGCCATGGGCTGCGCATTGACCACGTCTATGCGACGGCGGGCCTCTACCAGCGCTCGTCCCGAGTTTTGCATGATGCCGAGCCCCGCTCGTGGGAGAGCCCGTCCGATCACCTCCCCGTGCACGCCTGGTTCGACTGAGCCGGCGGGGAGGCCCGGGGCCCGAGGGTAGCCCGTCGGGAACAGGCGGTGAATTCGGGCCATCGGCGGCGAGGTTGCCATTTCCCTAGATTTGGATAAGGTGCCCCCTCGTGAAGACCTCGGCCCTCATATGCGCGCTCTGCGTACTCGCTACCAGCGCCTGCGCGTCCAGCCGCTATCGCTTTGACAAGGTCGGCGAGAAGGAGGGGGACAAGGTCGAGATGAAGACCCTGGAGGACTTGATCGCCGACTCACAGCGCAGCGGTGACGGCGCGGCCGGTCCTCTGGGCATTTCTCGCGATGTCGTTGACTACGACTTCAGCGCTGAAACAGACCAATACGTCCTGGGTCCCAATGACTCGCTCAACATCTTCGTGGTGGGGCACCCGGAGATGAGCTCGCAGCGGGTGAACCTCGGCGAGCTCTCCGGAACGGTCATCCAAAAAGACGGCTTCATCTACATGCCTGTCATCGGGAAGGTGAAGGCCGCGGGCATGAACCTCGTGGAGTTTCGTGCCCACCTGCTCGAGATCGCCGCCAAGTACCTGGTGGATCCGCAGCTGAGCGTGGACATCCTCCGCTACGAGTCCCAAAAGTTCTTTGTGCTCGGAGAGGTGCGGCGACCCGGAGCGTTCCCCGTGGATGGGGACACCTCGTTGCTCGAGGGGCTTGGACTCGCCGAAGGAGTCAAGGAAACCGGCAACCTCGAGGCCGCGTATTTCGTCCGAGATGGCGAGATCATGCCGATCAACCTCGCAGATGTACTGCTTCGCGGAGACGTGAGCCGCAACGTCTTCATGAAGCAGGGCGACGTGGTGTTCGTCCCGAACGCCTCGGACCAAAAAGTGTTTGTCCTCGGCGAGGTGATGAAGCCTGCCGCGGTCCCCATCACGCAAAACCGCATCACGTTGGCGGAGGCGCTCGCGGCGGCGGGGGGCCCCTCGCTCGACAGGGCCCGCAAAGAGCTCGCGGTGATTCGCGGGGGCTTCGCCAAGCCGATCATCTACACGATCAACATGGATCAGGCGCTGTTGTACGACGACCGGATCGTGCTCCGTCCCGGCGATCGCGTTGTGGTCGCGCCGACAGGGCTCTCGTCTTCGAGCCGGTACATGCAGCAGGTGTTGCCGTTCTTGCAGGGGGCGCAGGCCGTGGGCCTGGCAGCGCAGGGCGCGACACGGACCATCGACACCGTTGGCGCGATCATTGATGCTCCGTGAGGCGCGTGAGCGTCTCGTTAGAGAGGAGCGCTGCGCTCGCTGGAGATACGACGCGAGTCCAGCTCAGTATCGGACCCGGAGGCCACCCGCCAATTCACCGTAGGGCTGATTGATCGCCTCTTCGCGGATCTCGAAGACCGGGGACGTGCCGCTGAGGAAGCTGGTGGAGAACCACGCGCGGGCGAACAGCCCCACCTTTCGCTTGGACATCCAGTCGTATTGGGCGGCGAACTGCCCGATGATTCCAGCCCGAGGCAGGAGGTTCCCCGCTTGGACTTTTTCACGGAATATCAAAAACCCTACGCTCTCGATGGACACGGTGTGGGCGGGGCGTGGATTCCAGCGGAGCCGCGCGCTCGTCCGGAGTTGCTTTTGGGTGTTGATGAACAGCCACACGAACCGGCCCTGGGTGTTCCAGTCGATGGAGAGCTTCGGCCGCACGCGGTGGCTCATGCCGTAGCCCATGTAGATGACACGATCGAAGATCCCCCCGAGGTGGAGGACTTGGCGCAGGCCATTGTCTCCAAACAGCGTGGTTCTAAACATGTCGTGGGCCTCGAAACCGAACTCAAGGCGGTCTTGGGTGACCCCCGGGAGCGTCCGCCACGTGGTGGGCGAGAGCGCGATGGACACCTCCTGGTTGGAGTATTGCGCCCGGACGTTCTCCGCGTCGTACCACGCGAGCTCATGCCGACCACCCACGGAGAGCCACGGGGTGAGGGCGACCGCCCACGGAAATGTCAGCCGCATCGTCCAAATGTCTCGGGCAAAATTGGCGATCAAGTTGTCGGGCACGTACACGCCCCCGAAATCCAACCCGAGCCAAAACTCGCGCGGGGTCGCGGGGCTCAGATATCGAATTGTGCCGAGATCGAGGAAACTAGCGCCCCGAGCGCGGCCGGTGGGCGCGGGCGCGTTCGCAGGATCCACAACATCCGCAGGCTGTGCTGGTTTCGGGTCAAGAGCACGGCGCAGCGCGGCCGGGGTGGCGGAGCCGGCCGCGTAGGTCGTTCTTGACCACGCGCACGTCACGACTCCGAGGGCCATGGTCATCGCCAAGACGAAAATAGACACCGCAGGGCGCACCCCACGATGTCTATTTCTTTGTAGCGTGTGAGACGGGCTCACTACACTTCAAACGTTAGTTGACGGTGACGCCGATGAAGCTAGCGGGGACTTCGTTCACGTATGGGTTGCTTCCAACCGCAATCTCGGCGGTGTAGGCTACGCCGGGCTTGAGCGTCAGTTGATTCGGGCTCTCGTTGAAGAACTGGAGCGTGGCCGTGGTGCGGTCAGCGTTCAGGGACCAGTTGTACTCACCGGCGGCCGCTGGGGTGCCAGCAACCCAGGTCACGCCCATCTGTCCGAAGGATGTGTTGGAGCCGGACTCATCGGCCACGACGTTGATCGTCACGGCGCTCTCCAAGTACAGATCCAGCGTTTCGTTGGTTGGAGTATCGCTCACAGGCGCGTCAAACGAGACGGAGCCTGAGGCGATGTCACCCGACAAGCTGATGACCATGCCGTTATCCACGAGGTCGTTGACGAGGAGGTTGATCTTCGCGTCGATGTCGTCTGCCGGGCAGGCGGTGAGCGCGAAAGAGGAAGCAATGAGGAGGGGTGCAATAAACTTGTGCATGGGAAATCCTGGTGCTCGGTGAATGTACGGTAGAGCGGCCGACGGCGCAACAACTGAAAGCGTCTGTGGGTTGATTTTGTGGGAGCCTCGATGCGGTTCCACACATTTCTGCGACGGGAGCGGGCCCGGTTCCCGCTGTGGGACGCCAGATCGCGCTCAATCTCAGCGCTCATCGAGGGATTCGCCCCGGAGACACTCAGATGACCGGGTCATCCGTTCAGATACCGGAGAGAAACTAGACCCGCTGTTGAATGGTTTCCGGCATGGCGTACGGCCGGCCTTCCGGGGTGGCGCGGTGGAGATCGCTGCCCACTTCGTCGATGTAGCCGTCCCGGCTGAGTTTCTCGAGCATGCGGCCGCGGCGGCCCTCGCCGGGCACGTTGATCTTTCCAACTGTTCGATTTACTTGGAATTTTACGCCCATCGCGCGGAGGTCCTCGACGACCTCCCAGCCCTCGGTACCGCGTAGATATTGATACCGCTCGACGTGCGCCATCAACGGGGTGAGGCCGTGATCGCGCATGGTAGCGACCGTTGAAAACAGGCTCGTCGGCACTTGCTCGAAGGTGTGGGTTTCGAACAGCAGGTAGCGCTCTGGACCGAATTCGATGTGATTGCCGGCCTCGATGCGGGGGCTTAAGGAGTCATCGAGGTAGTGCTCGGCGCCGAGCTCGAGTTCGATGGTCAGGCCGGCAGCCGACGCGGCGCGGACCAGGGCGTCGAACCCGGGCTGGAGCGTCTCACGCTCGTTAGGGAAGCGGCCCGGGTAGATATGGGAGGTGGCAATGACGCGCTCGACCCCTTCACCCTGGAGCAAACGAAGCATTTCGAGGCTCTCGTCGAGGCTGCGGCTGCCGTCGTCGACCTCCGGGATCACGTGCGAGTGGCAGTCGCGGGCGCGGAGTTGAATTGGCTCGACTACCTGCGGGCTCTGCTCGCGCCGCCGTCTGTGAAGCCAAGAGAACATCGGGCGGACTATACACGGAGGTGGGGTGTTTTCCAGCCGTCGCGGCCAAAACGGCGGGCACGGTGCCATGAGTTTCTTCAAGTCACCCGCCGGAGGCGTGCGCGGACACACCCAGGCGAAGATTCCG